>Ga0302164_10000003_pt1 | contig 307215 bp, 270 predicted proteins | sample I_Fen_E3_1_FD_193500 | JGI IMG/M metagenome (GOLD analysis project Ga0302164, IMG submission 193500) | Peat permafrost microbial communities from Stordalen Mire near Abisko, Sweden - I_Fen_E3_1 | ecosystem: Environmental > Terrestrial > Soil > Wetlands > Permafrost | place: Sweden: Abisko...
CACCTCAGTTGATGCTACCTTATCCATCGGCGATGCTTCCGCTACATTTGTGTCAGCATTCTTTTTCGTTGTGACAGATGGTTTATTTAAAATACTATCATTGGCATCCTTTGATGGTGTCGGATTTTTTTCGCCCGTCTTTGCTGCCACGACAAGTGGAGTCACCTGTGCCGCTTTGTTCTGAACAGGCAACGCTTGCGTTGCAGCCACCTCAGTTGATGCTACCTTATCCATCGGCGATGCTTCCGCTACATTTGTGTCAGCATTCTTTTTCGTTGTGACAGATGGTTTATTTAAAATACTATCATTGGCATTCTTTGATGATGGTACGGTATTTTTTTTGCCCGTCTTTACTACCGCAGCAACTTCATTAGCTCCGGCAGGAGGGGAGGCTTTATTAACACTTGGCGTTTGCTCAGATTTCAGGTTTTGCTGTTGAGTTTCCACTGTGTTCCCCGCTACGGCAAGGGAACCTGCCTCGTTAGTTTTTACTGTTGTGGATTGCACTGGTAAAGCGATTGCTGAAGCTGGGAGTACAGTTAGCGGCGCTGTTGTCTTTTCTGCTAATGGATTCACCGACTTATTATCGGTCGCATTTTTTTGAGAAGCTGATGCACTTGTCAGCGCTTCGGTGGGAGCAGAGCGATTCACGTCTGCAACCTGAGTTTTAGTGGAGTCCGTCGTGGTGATCTTCTGTGATGCTGGCGTGGTGGCCAGCGTCGACATAGTAGAGGTCGGAGCGACTTCACCTGATTTTGCTGTGGGTGTATTTGCCGCGAGGGGCCGCGCGCTGGAGACCGAATCCAATTTGCCGAGGTCAGCAACAGGTAACAAATCCTTTTCAGAAATACCAGGACCACCTTCGGCAACATAGCTGAACACGATAGATTGCCCGTCGCCAACGATTACCTCTGACTTTTGAAATTGTATCTTGCTCACATCGGCCTCTCGGTCTTGTACCTGATTGGGTATTAACTGAAACGTGACGAGGTCGCCAGGATTGAGGTGAATGTCTTGAACGGGTTTACTTTTTTTACTCTTTTGATCATACACCGCCTCGGAAGATTTTTGAATGTCGATTGTGTAAACATTCCGCTTCGTTAATGCTGCTGCGTTTTTTATCGTTTGTGTTGTTCCCGTCCGGAAGTTATCGTATTCAATAACAAGATTATACTTTTGTCCGGGTTGAAAATCAAATTTCAAGTTCTCTTTGCTGCTGCCAGAAAGTTTTATTTCATCACCCTTGGAGGTGTAGACAAAAAGCTCCTCTTTCTTTGGCGCAGCATCATGCTTCTTCTTCTTGAACGGAAGAATATAAATTCTATAAAGGTCATTGCCTCCGAGACCACCGGGCCTGTTAGATGACAAATAACCTTCATTACCAGTACTGTTCAAGATAAATCCAAACTCGTCAGCTGGAGAATTGATAGGTGCTGGCAAATGTTCGGGTTGGTGGTGATGCATGTGCTGGAGATTCACTCTGAAGATGTCAAAACCTCCGAGTCCGCCGCGCCCATTTGAAGTAAAATATAAAATGCTGTCGTTGACTAACACAGGGTACAGCTCGTCGCCGTTCGAGTTCACCGATGTTCCTAACGCTACCGGAGCTGACCATTTTTTCCCATTGTATTGGCTATGGTAAAGATCAAATCCGTGTGTATGCTTCGGGCTATGCGCCGCGAAATACAACATGGTGCCGTTGCTGTTAATGGCAGGATGCCCCATGCTGTGATCGAAATTTTTAAATGTCAGCTTGTTAACCTTGAGTTGGTCGGAAGGCCCAGACGGTATGGCGCTGGTAAATATCTCCATCGCTGGTTGGGCAGTGGCCGACTCCTTTTCTGTGCCCGTGAAAAAAAGTGTGGCAGCATTAGTAGCGATGGCAAAACCGCCTTCACTGCGACCAGAGTTTACCGCTGCATGAAAGGAGCTGACTTCTCCGAAAATGCCTTCACTATTGAGTGCCGATTTGTAGGAATTAAAGTTGCCAGCGACAGCACGGTCAGAAGAAAATATCATTTTGCTATCGTATAGCAAAGGCGCCGAATCAGAGCTCTTTGAATTAAGAGAAGTAAGATTATCTGTAACGAAGATGACAGAGTCCATGAGTTCACCACTTTTTGCTATCCTCTCTTTATAGAGTGTCACCCAGTGTCTCAACTCAGTGGTGTTGCCGGACGTGCTGAGTATGGTTATATATTTTAGAATATGCTCTGCGCCAACATCGGGATTAATCGCGAATCCTTTCTGGTACCATTGGCCGGCCAGATCATCCTGGCCAAGTAGGTGATATGCGTCCGCCAATCCCAACATGGCAGATACCTCTTTTGGGTTCTGCTTTATCGCTTTATTGTAGGTGCTGATGGCGAGCACATAGTTCCGATATTGACGATAGTAGTCGCCTTTGATCGTGTAAATACTTTTGGTGATAGGAAGCGAAGTTTTGGATAACTGCGCGATGCTCTGATATCCAGAGAAAAATGCGGCCAGTATAATTAGTAGGGTTCTCACTTGGTTCGTCCGGATGGAACGAGTCGGGTGGATCAAAGATACTGGAGAGTCACGTTAGTACGATAAAAAACCGCTGTCGATGTAATGGCAAAGTGAATACTGTGCCTTATTCAATTTGCCGCTAATTTTATAATAGCCTGACAAATTGTGCCTCAGGAACTTAGTTAGTCAGTAGTTATATAATTTATATTATGTTAAGTAACAATTTACTAGAATTATATCACTCATATGTACCTTTTGGTTTGGTTATGTGTGTGAGCGGCCAATAAATTTTGTCGGGAACGGCCGATGATTTTTTTTAGAAGGTAAAAATGAAAACGGGTGACCGGCCAAGGTATGCCCTGAACCAACCACCAGCCTTCTTTTATCTTAATTTATTTTTTTTCGGAAATATTCGTCGACAGCTGTCACTAGGTCACTGAACGTTTCAGATTGGTTGCCAAGGTCCTCTATTAAGGTTATCTCCTGAATTCCGCGGTCCTTGCAGTATTGGCTTTTTTCACTCGGTGTTGGATTCTCGAGTGAGATCCATTCATCGAACCTTCTTGCAAATTCTTCCATTCCTTGTTTATCATCCTCTTACCCATGCTGTTAAATTTTTCTTGAACGAAGGCGGGCCGGCAAATACGATCCCACATTTCTCGCGAGTCAAGTCTCTAAACTCATGCCACAGCTCTAAGGTTGCAGGTTTGAATTTTCCACTTTCATCGAGCACAATGAGATACTTTTTTTCGACCGTTGAAAGAAATTTTGCTGACTCATGAATCAGGTCATACATGTCGGTCGGCACTGAGCGAGCACTCGGTCTAAGTTTTCGATAGATATCCTGATAGACGTGAACTGCTCTTTTGCTTTTGCCCATACTCACGGGTATTCTTTTGTAATTATTCTTACAACACTCAGCGATTAATGTCGACTTACCATTCCCAGATAATCTGGCTCATAATTTAGACTAACCGTACTGTTAATGGGTAATGGACCATCAGGACCTGTAAGCGTTCCGTTGGGTGAGCCAGTGTAACGTTGCCAGGTGAAGGTTTCAACATCTGTTATATCAACGTCGCAACTGCCTGCAAATGGATTAGAAGATTTGGTCCGTCGGTCATATTGAAGTTTGACAGTAATAGTGCCGTGCCAGTCTTGAGCCCAATAGCCGGTAAACTCGACAGCATTTTCTGAATTTATTGTGACGTGCATCCCCGTATTATTATCTCCCTGGCTTTTGTCGAACGGATAGTTGAGCGGATCGCCGTTTACAAGCACAGCGTATGTTTTAAGTTCTTGTGAACATCCACTATCATTAGCTTTCGCTTTATTTCGCGACACATAAAAAGAGCTACTTTCAGTAGCGCAGATTAGCACTGGATTACCACCAAGTGGATCAAAAAATATTGTTTTGCGAATTATACCTAAAAAGTTCAATTTAATCGGCAGCGAAACGTAGTAACTCGTTGCATTTGGCAACCATACCAATGAAATAGATCGACCATCGGCCTCAATTGAACTTTGATCACAGCCAACACAGGTCATTGTACCGTCGGAGGTCCAGCCACTTGCCGAAGTAAAACTATAGGTCGATCGTTCGCCAGGGCAAAAGGTAGAGGTACCGTCTATGCGCTGCGCAAAAAGGGATACAGAAAAGAATAAAATTATTCCAATTAGGAATGAAACTTTAAGTGACAAGTGTTTTGACGTTACCATGAGCTTAATTCTTTTTACCATAGTTGTAGATTACTTCTCCAGTGATGTGATCCGGTTTGAAACTTTCTTTTCCGTTACCAAAATCGTAGTTGAGTTGTTCACGACTTGTGCGAACCAACCTTCCTATGGCATCATATTCATAATGTGAATAAATGTTGTTGGCATCCAACATATAACTAAGTTCTCCACTAAACGAGTCGTACACGTAGGATACCATGGAGGCATCAATCGGGTGCCACTCGGAAATCGTCAAAGTATACTCCCTCATTTGCGCTATTGCGAACCCCATCCAAAACATCTGCGCAAATAGTCATGGCCTCCCCTGCTCTGCTCACAATGCTAGATGCAATAGCAGTCGCGGCTTCCATTCTTCTGCCCAACACTACTACTTTCGCTCCGGCATTTGCCAATGCATAACACATGGCACTTCCTAAGACTCCGGTGCCTTCGGTAACAACGGCAACTTTACCTTTCAGCGTAAATAATTTTTCAGTGTATGACATATTCATTTCAATATATTCTTCTAAGTGTGACCTATTTCGGATGTTCTAGGTACAGCTTCAATTTTGAGGGCATTCATTCTTTTAGGATCTGCACTGTTCCCAAGCGGAACCACATGCCGGGCTACATTCGCCCTTTTTGTCGGGAAAAATAGTCGGGAGCGATCTCGGGATTTTGTTGGAAGAGATGTGGGATAAGCCTACAGTCACCCTACTAATTCTCAGAAATTCAAATGAGATTTTGTTCACGGGAAGATGATTGATTGTCCAATTCTGTTTTATCCTTAAAAATCATTGGCCTCGTTATTTGAAATCAAATCAGAAACAGCGCCTCTGGACGAAAGTTATTGCTGCTCACATAAGACAACTCTCCAAACCTCCTAATCTCAACCCGTTGTGAACTGGCCCTGAGGAAATAATTTCCGTTATTAATTATTAAAAGACTATCTTGCATTAAATCAGGAATTTCTATCTATTTCTTCTCTCGCAGTTTTTGCTTTTTTATTTAATGCACAGGTCAGGTTCATACTGATCCTATATACTATAATTATCATTCACCAAACCATTTTACATGCGACAACTTAAGATTAGTAAACAGATTACAAACCGAGAGAGTCAATCTTTGGATAAATATTTACAAGAGATAGGGAAGGTAGATCTGATTACGGCTGAAGTTGAGGTTGAATTGGCCAGGCGAATAAGAGAAGGTGATCAACAGGCACTGGAAAAACTGACCAAAGCCAATCTTCGGTTTGTTGTGTCGGTCGCCAAACAATATCAGAATAACGGGCTTACCCTCGGAGACCTGATCAATGAAGGCAACTTGGGATTGATCAAAGCAGCAAGCAGGTTTGATGAAACAAGGGGATTCAAATTTATTTCCTATGCCGTGTGGTGGATTCGTCAATCCATTATGCAAGCCTTGGCCGAACAATCAAGAATTGTACGATTGCCATTGAACCGTGTGGGTTCACTAACGAAGATTACAAAAACATTTGCTGACCTGGAACAGAAGTTTCAGCGCGAGCCTTCCACAGAAGAAGTAGCTGAAGTGGTCGGAGTTACTCCGGAAGAAATAACAGCCAGTTTAAGGATTGGCGGGCGTCACGTTTCAGTGGATGCGCCATTTTCACAAGGCGAAGAAGGTAGCTTGCTCGATGTTCTTTCCGATAGGAATGAATCCAACCCAGAATCAGAAATGATGGCCGAATCACTTGTTAAAGAAGTACAGCGATCCTTAACCACGTTAACCACCCGGGAAGCAGAAGTGATCAGTTTGTATTTCGGTCTGAACAGTAAACAATCCATGACACTGGAAGAGATCAGTGATAAATTTGATCTCACGCGTGAACGGGTACGTCAGATTAAGGAAAAAGCAACAAGGCGATTAAGACATACCTCCAGAAGCAGGACGTTAAAATCCTATTTAGGATAAGTCAGAATCAGAAGTACAGCGATCGATGGAATAACACTACTATTAATCAATTTTTTTAATTTTTAATATAATACAATGCAAGGAACAGTAAAGTTTTTCAATGAAGCCAAAGGATTTGGATTCATTAAACCGTCAAATTCAACCACGGACATTTTTGTCCACACCTCAGGTCTTATCGATGAGATCCGTGAGAACGATCAAGTTACCTATGACGAGGAGAGTGGCAGGAAGGGTATGAATGCCGTGAACGTTACAAGAATTATGGATTAAGAATTCCTTTTTTTATAACTCAAAAGGATCGGCCACGCAGGCCGATCTTTTTGTTTGCGCTGCCGTTAAAATTGATAACCAGTGCATTGATTTTCTTCCCTGCACCTACGAAGCCATGATTATTTTGTCGTCCGCGTTTATTCGGTGGTTCGGCAAATTTCCCCGGCAGTTCCCCGAGTTTTCTGTGCGATGCTCCATTTAAGAAAAAACAAGTTGGCGTTTTCTGATCGGGATTTACTCGGGAAGATTCTCGGGATTTCGGCACTTTTTCAGTTTCAAGCTGATCGGGAAGAAATTAATGATATTCTTTGCATTCATTTTGAAATCGAACTTTTCGAATTACATTTTAATTTTCAAGAATTGGAGGAAAGATGGAAAAAGGTACAATATTAAATGACCGAACCAGTTTTGGTTCGGTTACTTAAATTTCTACGGTTGGTTATTTAAATTTCTACACCTCGTGTGAGCGGCCCGGGCAGTTCCGCGATATTTTTATAACGGGTAAATTTACTTCGATCAAAGATTGACCGAGACACATCCTAGATCAGGAGATGTCTATGGAAATATTGGACGCGTCGATGAAGCTGGAGACAAAAAATTAGCGGCGGAGAATTTCAAAAAAGCCATTGAGTTATTTGCCCAATGATGAGGACTTAAAGGAAAATCCAATTAAAGGTTAAGCGCTAAGTTCACTCTAGCGAATTAGCCTTCGTCTAGCGAAGGAACCAAAATGCAAAGGGGCGCCTCAATTACCAGTCTAACGAACAGTTTTTCCTTCAACTAAGTGGTCAGCAAGTTTCCTAAAGAAATAACTGTTGCAAAAAATCTCTTTGCTAACAAAACCCTTAATTCCTGAAATCGCTCCCTACTCCCACTCGTTGAGTCCTTCACATCCAACTAATCAGTCTTCATACTTGCTACCGGATTTGTCTGAGCCGCTTTTATAGCATGGAATCCAACTGTGATTGACGCAATCAAGAATGTGACAATTCCTGCTATTAAAAAATAGCTCGCAGACATTTCAGTATGAAACGCAAAGTTTTCGAGCCAACTATTCATTACATACCAGGCCACCGGCCAGGCAATGAAATTGGAAATCAAGACCCACACTGCAAACTCTCTTGAGAGCAACAACACGACCTGCCCTGACGTGGCGCCCAGCACTTTGCGAATGCCAATTTCCTTTGTTCGTTGTTCTGCCACAAACGCAGCCAAACCAAACAGACCAATACATGCGATAAAAATCGCGACCGAAGAGAAAATAATTGACACCACATTTGTCTTTTGCTCGGTAGCATAAAGACGTTCTAAAGTTTCGTCAACAAAATTGCAATTCATCGCATCACTGGGTACTATCTCTTTCCACTTGTCGGAGATATAACGAATAGTATTGCTCATATCATCTGACGCGATGCGCACCGTGAAATTAATACCGGCAGGATAATCCTTCCTTTCCAGATGAAGTACCAGCGGCCTTACTTTTCTGTGGAGGGATTCGTAATTGAAATCCTTGACGACCCCTATGATCTTGTAGTTATGGCCATTGTTGCTGGCGGTAAGCGAAACCAGCTCTTTTCCTATCACATCATTTGTTGGAAAGGCAGCAATCATTGCCTCGTTCACAACTACAGCATCGACATCGGTTGGGAACTCTTTGGAAAAGAACCGACCCTGCTTCAAGTCAACCTGGAATGTTTTAAGAAAATCGTAGTCCGTAATGATATATTGACAGAGAACGGGATCAGTGCCAGTCTTCTTGTTGAACAAAAATCCATCACCTGGTATACCCGTAGTGAACATACACGCGGAGTTGGTAGCTGAGACGATGTTGGCATTTTTTAACAACTCTTCTCGAAAGGCTTCCAAATGATGGCCCAGCAGATTTGTATTGTTGATGGAGAGGAGATGCTCCTTGTTAAATCCAAGGTTTTTGTTTTGAATGAAATCAAGCTGTTTCTTCACAACGAATGTTCCAATAAGCAAGCAAATGGAGATGCCAAACTGGAAGATGACGAGTCCATTTCGCAACATGCTTTTGCGTGATACATGACTGTCGCCTTTAAGTACTTTGGCAGGAATAAATGACGAGAGATAAAACGCAGGGTAGCTGCCTGCAAGAACACCCACCAATATCGAAAAGCCGATCAGTATCGGAGCCGTCCAATATTCGTTTATTATCAGGAGGCTCAAATCTCTTTCCAAAAGATTATTAAAAGAAGGTAATAGCAGTGTCAGTAAAAAAACCGCCAGTAGCATGGCGATGGAACTTGTAAGAATAGCCTCGCCGATGAATTGAAATATCAGGAGCGATCGCGCTGAACCAAATGTTTTTCGCACACCGACTTCTCTGGCCCTTCGGGCAGATTTTGCGGTTGACAGGTTCATAAAATTGATCACCGCCAAGATCAGGATGAATATGGCAATAGCGGAAAACATATACGTGTATGTGATATTGCTGGTGCGCATGCCTCCCCATTCGGTATTAAGGTCTATTCCATAGTCGTGCTGAGAATAAAGATAGACGGAGGAGAACGGCTGCAGGTGAAATGAATATGCGCCTCGGTTCGCGAGGAATTGATTGATCGTAACACCTAACAACTTTTGAATTTCCGGACCAACGTTATCCACAACAACCTTTTGTAATTTTTTTTCAAAGTCAGCGACATCGGTTCCTGGTTGAAGCACTAAATAAGTCGTGAACCAATGGTCCATCCAGTTTTCGTTGACTTTATACGTGGATAGAGACTCGAGATAATCACAATGGAAGTGAGATTTCCGTGGAAAATCTTTGACCCATGCTGTGACTTTGAAATTTTGCCCTGATTCCGTCGGTAGCAATTTACCTACGGGACTTTCGTTTCCGAATATTCTTTTAGCAGCTGTTTCCGTGAGCACAATTGAGTTAGGTCCAACAAGGGCAGTCGTAGGGTCGCCTTCAATAAATTGCAACGCGAAAATTTTGAAAAAAGTGGAGTCGACAGCGTAAATGCTGCCACTGCGAAATAGCTTATCATTGTATTTGAAGGCACGTGGCCCGAAGTATCCGATCCTCGTATAAACCTTGACCTCTGGGTAATTCTGTTGCAGTATTGGCCCAAGGACCTGGGCAGTCTTCGAATTTGTGTCTTCCGATCCATTCACCACCGTCTTGGAATAGACGCGATATATCTGGCTGGGATAGACCGAACCAAGCTGGTCGAAAGTCAATTCGTCCTGAACGAAAAGAAATAAAGCGAGAAAACAAGTGATGCCAACCGCGAGGCCAACAATGTTTATAGCGGAGAATACTTTATCGCGGATGATATTTCGGACCGCGATGAGGAAATAATTTCGAATCATGGCTAGGGCAAATTTGACTTTTGTCGGTATTAATGATGAGATTTAGAAAGAGGGACATCTTCAGATGTGCAAAGATGGAGCCATCAAGAAAAGTGTCGAAATTGATTTGTTTCCCGAATTGCTTGTACAGATGTGAATAATATCGTCCGCCAACGGTCATTTTCAAATCGAGGTCGCTGGATTCAAAACATTTTACCGCCTCTACCGAATCCGCCGTCACTGAACGATGTCATGACCTCCATAAATTTTTTGTGCCCACTCCTCCCCTTGGATTGACACGATTACGGCAGTTCCCCTAAAAGCCTGTCGAGAGATGATCCCGAATCTTTGTCAAAAAAGATATCGATACGCGTCCGTTTTACGAGGGAGTTTGCCTTGTGGTGTTCAATTGACAACCCACAAAAAAATATACCCAATTCTGTAACCGATCCGACAATTGGCCGTATTAGTTATAATTTTGTATATTAAATAAATTATATCCGGAATGAGCAGAGTTATTGGGGAATTGGAAGAACTCATCTTGCTCGCGGTCTGCATACTCGACGGCGAGGGATACGGAATTTCCGTGAAAAAGGAAGTGGAGCGTCATACTGACCGTTCAATATTATTAGGTGCTATACACATTACGCTTTACCGTCTTCAGGACAAGGGTCTGCTTCAATCTGAGCTTGGCGGAAGCTCTGAGAAAAGAGGTGACCGCCGGAAGCGACTCTTCCGGATTACTAAAAAAGGAATGGAGCAACTTCGGGCTTCGCAAGAGGTACGACAAAAAATGTGGAGTCTGATCCCACAACTCAACCCTGCATCATGAGTAGGCTCAAAAAAAAATCGTTAGCACGCAAGTTCGCCGGCAAATTTATTCAACGCTGGGTTGAACGCTCATATATTGAAGAGTTCTTAGGCGACCTCGATGAAATGTATGAAGACCGCCTGGCATCAAAAGGGAAAATCATCGCTGAAGGAATGTACTGGATCGACACGGTCCATCTCATCTTTGGTTTCAGAGCAACAGTAAAACAAACAAGTCATACTATGTTTATCAGCAACATGATCAAGATCGCGTGGCGTAGCGCCTTGCGTCACAAGCAATTCACCATCCTCAACCTCGTCGGCCTCACACTGGGTATAGCCACTTGCCTTGCAATCGGATTGTATGTGTATGACGAGTGCTCTTACGATACTTTTTATGCCAACGGCGATCGGATTTATCGTGTCAATCAACCTATGATCTGGGGGGACTGGCATGAACAATTCTCAAGTACTGGCCCAGGTGTTGCCGAGGCCATCAAGACAGACATACCCGACTTCGAACAAGTTACAAGAATTATGTATGTCGGCGAGCAGTTGATGCGCGTGACCATTGACGATAAGGCTACCCACTTCAATGAATCGAAATACTATCTAGCAGAGGACAATTTCTTCAGGGTGTTTTCATTTCCGTTTTTAAAAGGAAATCCAACCACTGCATTGAAGGATGTCAATAGTATGGTGATCACCGCTTCGACTGCCAAACGCTACTTCGGGGATGCGGATCCAATTGGGAGATTGATAGAAGCTAAGTCCACAAACGGCACCTACACATCATTCACAGTCACCGGAGTGCTTGCCGATATCCCCGCACGATCACACCTGCAATTCGACATGCTAGGTTCACTCTCTTCCATGACAGACCTCAAGTACTCCACATGGATATGGACTGTTTTTGGCACCTATGGTTTGATCAGAGAAGGAACCGATGTGACCGCGCTTACAAAAAAACTTCAAGCCCTTCCTCCCAAGTGGGCGCCAACAACAACCCAGGGAGTCTTCAATCAAACCTTTGAACAATTTACGAAAGGGCAACTATGGACACTGTACCTCCAACCCTTGCGCGATATTTACCTTGCGAAGTCGCCGGCTTTCAATCGTTTCGGCCCGTCCGGGAATCCCGCATTTGTTATGATTTTTGGAGCTGTCGGCATACTCGTTCTCTTGCTGTCGTCTATTAATTTCATGAACTTATCAACCGCGCGATCAAGCAACAGGGCTAAAGAAGTTGGTGTGAGAAAGGTGCTCGGCTCCGAAAAAAATACGCTTGTACGTCAGTTCATAATCGAATCCATTTTGTTTGTGACGTTAGGAACCTTGGCAGCACTCGTCCTTGTCCAGCTTTCGCTGAGTGCTTTTAATACAGTCGCTCAAAAAACTTTAACCCTCCTGCCCCACCTCGCTAATCCTTATTTCTTGGGAATACTTGCAGCTTTCATTCTCATTGTGGGTCTTGCCGCAGGAAGTTATCCCGCATTCTACCTGTCGGCGTTCAAGCCTGCAGAAACGCTGAAAGGAAAATTGAGAGCTGGGTTCAAGGGCACGGGCATACGCAACGGCCTAGTGGTGTTTCAGTTTACCGTCTCAATCGCGCTCATCATCTGTACGTTTTTTGTTCAGAAGCAATTGTCGTACACGCGCACTATCGATGTAGGCATCAGCAAAGATCATGTTTTGCAGATTTACAATATTCATCAACTCGGCGAACGCGCTGACGTGTTGAAAGCCCAACTCCAAAATAATTCATTCTTCACTATTGTTTCCAGATCGAATGCGCTTCCCCCCAACGTCTGGATGGGTGATCGTTATCGCGCAGAAGGACCAAATCAACCTGTCGTCGATCTCCGTTACATGCGTTGTGATGAAGACTACCTTCCGTTACTAAAAGTGGAATTTATTACTGGCAGGAACTTCGATCCAACAAACACTGCTGATAAATATAATATTATCATTAATGAAGAAGCCGCGAAGATCCTTGGCTATGGATCGAAAGAAACATGGGGAGACAACTCGCCTTTAGGAAAGTTTGTTGTGCAATCATTCGGATCCGAAGAGAAACTCCAGATCATCGGTGTAGTCAAAGACTTTAACTTCAACAGTGTCAAGCAAAGGATCGAGCCATTGCTGATTATGCATAATGACAATGACAAGCACTGGAGTTACACGGCGGGTTTCCCATCCTACCTATCGATGCGGATCAACCCAGCTTCGATCAGAAGCGGAGACGAACTCCAGGGGATCATCGAGGGTGTTAAGGCAGAAGTTGCCAAGATCGATCCTTCCGTTACATTCCAGTATAGTTTTATGGATGAAGAGTTCGACAACACTTTCCGTGAAGAAAGGAGGATGAGTGTCATCCTGAATTTGTTTACCATACTGGCGATTGTTATTGCATGCCTGGGGTTGTTCGGCCTCGCTGCATTTTCCGCCGACCAGCGCAAGAAAGAACTGGGCATTAGAAAACTCCACGGCGCCGGTGTTCGCCATCTGATCTTTCTTGTCTCCTCGGAATTCACCAAACTTGTAGCCTTGAGCATTGTGATTGCATCACCAATAGCTTTTCTGATGACCGACCACTGGCTCAGCACCTTTGCCTACAGGACATCCATTGATATTTGGGTATTCGTTGCAGCGGGCCTGACAGCAATAACGATCGCGGCCTTCACGGTTGGATTCCAAGCATTTTCCGCGGCGAACACCAATCCGGTGGAGGTGCTGAAGAATGAGTAACACCGGTGAAGTCATCAAAGCATACCACCATCGAACAAATACGCTCCATTAGCGGACAATCGACATTGTAAGAAGCGGTATAATCATCGAGAACGATCGGGAATCGTCGTTTTCATCTTGGCCGGATATTTGATCAGCAAAAGTGGATTTAATATCTCAATACATGAAACGTGTTTACCTGGGTGAGTTTGAAGAGCTGGTGTTGCTGATCGTAGCCATGCTGGAAAATGACGCCTACGGCGTGCGCATCACGCACGAGATCATTGAACAAACCAACCGAAGCGTGCGGCTCAATCAAGTGCATGCCTCGCTTCACCGGCTCGAAGACAAGGGCATGATTGTTTCCAAAATGGGTGATCCTACTTCTGAGCGCGGCGGAAGACGTAAGCGAATCTTTACCATCACTGCCTTTGGGCAGAATACCTTGACAGAGATGAAAGAAGTACGCGTGCACCTTTGGAATCTTCTTCCTTCATCGATGAAAATTGTTGCCGGATGAAAACGCCCCCACCCCCACCCCACTGGGCCACGAAACTACTTCAATGGTATTGTTCGCCTCATTTGGTAGAAGAAGTGCAAGGCGACTTGCAAGAGGAGTTTGAATTTCAAATTAAACAAGTTGGAGCAACGCGTGCCAAGCTTGACTACATCAGAAATGTAATTGGATTTATAAAACCGTTTGCGATTAGAAGAACGAAGACTAGTGTAAACAACAATTATATGATTAAAAGCTATTTCACTATCGGGTGGAGAAATCTTCTCCGCAACAAGGGGTTTTCATTTATCAACATTGCGGGGCTATCGGTTGGCATGGCTTGTTTTCTCCTGATCATGCTTTACGTAAATTTTGAAAATAGCTATGAGGATTTTGTTCCCTGCCGGTCGGCGATTTATAGAGTAACACTAACGAAGTATGTCAATGGTGAGCAGGTACAATCCAGTGCTGAGAATTATCCATCCGTCGGGCCAACACTCGCCGCAACCTTTCCGGAAATTGTGAGCTATGCCCGTTTGTACAATTTAGGTTATAAAAATAATGTAGTGATAACCAACGAGGATGCAAAACCGCATCCTGTTGCGCTCAACCAGCGAAAATTTCTTTATGCCGATTCGGCATTTCTTCCGATGATGGGCTATACCATGATGGTGGGTGATGTGAAGACCGCATTGGCCGAGTCGAATTCGGCTGTAATAACACATCGACTTGCCGTTTTATATTTCGGCAATGCCGATGCCCTCGGAAAAACATTGCGGTTGCACGATGACGACAACAATGATGAACAGGTAAAAGTCACGGGGATCATCAAAGAAGTACCCCCAAATACTCATTTAAAATTTGATGTTCTTTTTTCGTACAAGACCTTGTATGGCAGAAATGGAAAGCGGCCAGGATACGCACGCGATCGCTTCGAACAAACATGGCAGCGGAATGACATGTATACTTTTATTCAACTGCGGCCCCGCACGAACCCGCAAAAACTGGAGGCCAAGTTTCCAGCTATAGTGCAAGCCCATAATCCAAAACTAAAAGAACATAATCAAAACGATATATTGTCATTGCAGCCGCTTGCCTCCATTCATTTGACGTCGCATGAAGCCGAAGAACCTGAGCTCAACGGGGATCAGCGCATCGTTGATTTTTTATGGATCATAGGCCTTTTCGTTTTGGTCATCGCCTGGGTCAATTACATTAATCTTTCCACCGCAAAAGCAATGGAGCGGGCAAAGGAAGTAGGCGTACGCAAAGTGATGGGAGCATTTAAGTTTCAATTGGTAAGAATGTTCCTTGCCGAAGCATCTTTATTGTACCTGTTTTCAATCCTACTGGCGTTAGCATTTGTTGCGGCTGCTTTGCCCTCCTTTAACGCACTGTCGGGTTTGTCTCTTGATGGCAGCTACCTGGTCAGTCGGTGGTTCTTGATTTTGATCGGCGCACTTTGGATCGGTGGCACATTGTTCTCAGGATTTTATCCAGCCGTTGTTCTCTCTTCATTCAAACCAATCGCCACACTAAAAGGTAAATTAACCAATTCGGTAAAAGGGGTTTTTCTACGCAAGTCTCTGGTCGTGTTCCAGTTCATGGCCTCTGTAATACTTATTGCCGGAACACTCATTGTTTTCAAACAATTGAACTTTCTGATGAGCAGAGATATCGGAATGAATATCGATCAGGTTCTGGTGGTTGAACGCCCAGGCATTGGCCCTCACCGGGCGGGATACACCTCAGCGGTGGATATGTTTCACAATGAACTAAAGAAAAACGCGGACATACTATCCGTCAGTGGATCCTATACTATTCCAGGCAAACAACGGGAAAGCAAAGATCTTGTAAAAAGGTATGGTGCAGTCGACGATCAGAGTATTACCGTGCGGAGCAACAGCATGGACTATGAATTCATGGACGTATTCAAAATGAAATTGATCGCAGGCCGTGCCTTTTCAAAGTCTTACGTAAACGACCCGGACACGTCTGTCATCATTACAGAATCGGCCGCGCGGCTGCTGGGATTTACAAATCCAGAGCACGCCATTGGTCAAACCTTATCGCTACCGTGGGCGTGGAACCCGATTGTCGTGGGAGTGGTGAATGACTATCACCAGCTATCCTTAAAGAAATCACTCGAGCCGGGCATTTTCTATTGCGATCCGTACGAGGGTGAATTTTATTCAATCCGTCTCAATACAAATGATCTTCCGCGTGCCATTGATCATATCAAAGCTTGTTGGGATAAGACATTCCCGGGCAATCCGTTTGACTACTTTTTTCTTGATGATTATTTCAATCAACAATACAAAAACGAGCGCAGGTTTGGGGAGCTGTTTACAACATTTGCTTCATTAGCCCTGATGATTGGTTGTTTGGGTCTCTTTGGGCTATCCGCATATAGTGCACTACAACGGACAAAGGAAATTGGAATCAGAAAAGTACTGGGCTCAACAGAAACAGAAATTTTTATTCTGCTTTCCAAGGAATATTTGAAACTGGTACTATTGTCCGTTATACTGGCCGTGCCTGTCGTGTACGTGGTAATGAATATCTGGATCCAAACCTTTGCCTACCGAATTCCAATTACGAGAATGGTGTTTGTAGAAGCCGGCCTTGCTGTATTATCAATCTCATTATTAACCGTGAGCGTCCAGACCCTTCGGGCAGCCAGGGCCAATGCGGTAGTGAGTTTGCGAAGTGAATAATCAACTATGGAACCGATAAAACCAACCCCACCCCACTGGGCCACAAAACTACTTCAATGGCATTGTGCGGCTCATTTGGTAGAGGAAGTGCAGGGCGACTTGCAAGAGGAGTTTGCCTACGACGTAAAGCTTGACTTCACGGATTGATTTCTCAATTTCATAGCAGAAAGTATTATCTTCTTCTTAAGTTCCATTGGCTGAAATGGCTTTGTAACAAAATCACTGAACCCACTCTCCATCGCCATTTGTTTCTCTTCAATCATTGCAGATGCTGAAAGTGCAAATATGGGCACCGACTTAAAATAGGAATCGGGATATGATCGAATTATTTGAGTAGCCTCGTACCCATCCATTACTGGCATCTGCAAATCCATCAACACCAGATCAAAAGTCTTGCTCTGAATCTTTTCCAGTGCTTCTTTGCCGTCATTAGCAATGGTGGTATCCATTCCCCACTTCTTCAAGAAATTTCCGGCCACTATCTGATTTATCAAATTGTCCTCTACAAGAAGAACACGAAGAGTGTTTTCCAAAACCATTTCATCTTGCATAATTGCACCGTGTTGTTCGCTGTTTTCACTGATGTTGAAAGGAATATCAAATGTAAACTCAGTGCCAACCCCAAACTCACTGCGAACGCCTATTTCACTACCCATGTGTTCAAGGAGTTTTTTCGCGATTGACAACCCCAGGCCGGTACCACCATATTTTCGTGTAGTGTCACCACTGGCTTGCGTGAAGTTTTCAAAAATTGAGCTTATTTTTTCGGCCTTGATGCCGATGCCGGTATCTCGAATTGAAAAATGAATGACGCAGCGTTGCTGGCTTTTCTCGGAAACAGATACAATTAATGTTACTGAGCCTTGCTGAGTGAATTTAATAGCGTTGCCAATCAAATTGTTGAGGACTTGCCCCAGCCGGGTCGGATCTCCTATAACCATGGAAGGAATTTGTTGTGGCATTTCTAATTTTAATTCAATGCCTTTGTCATCCGCGTGGCTGGTTGACAGCGCAACATATTTCTGAAGAATATCCGGCAGGCTGAACGCAATATTTTCCAACTCAATTTTACCGGCTTCAATTTTACTGAAGTCGAGAATGTCGTTGATGAGAGTCAGCAGGTTTTCTCCAGAAAATTTCAACAGGTTAAGTTTTTCTTTCTGGCATTCGAGTGGATGTTCCTCAAGCATAAGGTTGGTCAACCCAATGATGGCGTTCATAGGTGTGCGAATCTCGTGACTCATTATACTCAGGAACTGGCTTTTGGCAAGAGTTGCGCCCTCTGCCTTTACCTTGGCATCCTGCAACGCCTTTTCGTACGCTTTCCGTACTGAAATATCTCTAACCGTAGATTGAAATCCAGTGAGCTTGCCGTCTGCGAAAACTGGTTTCATTACGCTCTCAGCCCACACCAATCCTCTGTTTTTCGTCGTTATTCTAAATTGCGATGGCTCGATCGTTTCATTTCGTTCCATTTTTCCTCTCAATTCTTGTGCACCACTCAAGATGGATTCCGCATCCTCCGGAAAAATAAATTCAATACCTTTTCTGCCAATCAATTCTTCAGGTGGGTATCCGTGCAATTCGATGCAGGAGGGAGAAATATATTCAAAGGTGCCGTCCAATTTGTGAAGGCTCACCACATCATGGGAATTTTCAGAAACTAACCGGTAAAGTTTCTCTTTTCTTGCTAGTTCTTCCTGAGCGAGTTTTCTTTCGGTGATATCTAGGCTGATCCCTACCAACCCCACAATTTCTCCCAATTCGTTTTTCAAAGGCATCTTCGAAATCATTAACCAGGTCCTGCTCCCGTCCTTCCGTTTATTTAAAGTCTCCAGATTAATAATTGGTTCACCGGAGAATACACGATCATCTTCCGCAAGCATAATTGCCGATTCTTCGTTTGGATAATGCTCTAGGTCACTCTTGCCGAGCACTTCCTTTTCCGAACTAGCTCCCAAGAATTCATACTCTGCTTTGTTAGCGAGAATTTTTTCAGATTTTATATTCTTCGCATAAATGTTAATCGGTATGTTGTCGATGATGGTTCGTAAAAGAATTCGTTCGATCGAGAGCGCTGCTTCCGTCTCCTTGATTTTGGTGATATCCCTTGCCACTACACTTACTTTATAAATCCATCGCTCGTTATAAAACATTCTTGCATTTTGCCCGATCCAAATCTTCTTTCCGCTTTTGGTCTCCATTCTAAATTCACAATAGGAAACTTCCTGATTTTTCTTTCGTTGCTCGTTGTAAAAGCCAACGGCGCTGTTAACGTCTTCCTCACAAATAAGATCCCAGTAGGGTTTGCCCAACAATTCCTCTTTGGAAAATCCCGAGATGATTTCAAACACGGGATTTATGAATGAAAATTTTCCTTCCGGACTGAGCTCATAAATCATATCCGTGGCCTCGTCCACCAAGCTTTGATACTGCTGTTGTTTAATTTCAAGGTTCACTTGCAACTCATGGATCTGTTCCATGTTACTTCTTATTTCTTCCTCTGAGGTGGCCAAATCTGAATTTGACATAGTCAATTTTCGATTCCTATTCTGAAGCTGCACAAGAATGGGCAAGACAATAAAAACAAAACCTCCAACAAAAATAATTATGGCCACTCCTCCAAGAATAAAGGCCTTCAGTTTCAATTCATGCAATTTCTGCTCCGATTCTTCCTGATAGGTGGCTACCGTCTTCTCCATTTTCATCAGGTAAGGATAATCGGCGTTTGCAATTTGGTCAATTGCTGCTTTCATGGTTAACGAATCGCGATTCTTGATCATCGCTCTGCATGATGAAACAGTTTGTCGGAGAGACTTTGTATTGTCCTTTAGCTGGGAATCAATTGCTTGGCTTTTTCTTTCATTTTGATTTTCTTCAATTAAATAATAATGAATCCTTTCCCAGGAATCAATCAATCGTTGAAGACTATCAAATCGATAATCATTAAGCGCATTATTTTTAGGAGAGTTGAAATAAATAATTAACGCGAACTTGGAGATTCGTTGGCTTAACATTATCTGCCTGCCTGCTATACTGATAAGGTGAGCATCGGGGGTCTGTTGTTTTAAATCATATTGAAGTATGGTTTCAGCAGCAGCTACCGTTAGCACGAGAGAGATTATAAATAGGATATACCGGTACCGGAACGAACCTGATCCATCTTGCGCGAAATATTTTAGCGGATTATTACTGCTTGGCACCCGCGTTTGATTAGTCATTGCTTATTTCTTTTCAATTGTTCCCCGAACACTCTTCAGCCACTGTATGGGCACTTTTTTAAAATTCGTTGGCGTTGATGTACGAAAATCGCGCATACCAAGCTTGATCCATCACAAAATTAACGTTACAAAGACGTGATCAGGACTTTTTCGATGAAGTCGCCTCCTTAGAAGCTAAACGTACTTGGGCGATTGACTAACTTTTTTCGTTGAAGAGGTCATCTCCCTTGAACCAATCATAGCCATGGCAGTAACTCGAGATTTTTGCAATTGCGTGTGCCAATAATGAAACAACGCTCGAATTAATCAAAATTGAGAAGTAGCGTAATTTTGCGATTCCTTAAAATTGGGTAACCAGATGCCGCTGATGCACCTCATTATCGCGATAGGTTAGAACAAACAAGCACCGATGACGGAATATCCTTCTCGCTAGAAATTTTACAAGATCAAGAGTTGCTTCATCTGCCCAATGAATATCTTCAAATACGATAACCACAGGGCTCTCAGCCAAAGCTATTTTTTGAAGTAGCAAAGAAAATACTTTTGATCTGTCTTTTTCAGCGATAGATAAATCCAAAAAATCTTTGCCTATATGAGCAGCCATATCAAACAAAGGACCGAGTGGTCGTGGAGTAAACAAGGAATCACAAGCTCCAAAGTACTTAACTATATTTTTTTCAAGTCCATTCGCGAAGTAATTTACCAGTGACGTCTTTCCAATACCAGCTTCTCCAGTTATGAATACGGTAAGCCATTACCCATTACCGTTTGTTCATAGTAGTTCGATAAGGCAACAACACAGTTTTCACGTTCGAATAACTCTATCATAGGTGTATAAAATTTCAAATGAGTTTGTAAAATCATTGGCTAATTTTATTTTAAATAGCCATTAAGCCATCAAAGAAGTGATTGATAAGAAGAGATTTGAATTGTTGAAATTGATAGACACAGGCTTCTTCAGTTTGCACATCATTAAAATTTTCTTTTTACAAACATTCGCTTAATTCCAACGCATCAACCATCACCATGTTCGCGTCCTTCTCCTGCAAATGGTGGCCCATTTTTGCCAATTCTTCTTAGCAATCACATTAGTTATTTACTCTTCCCTTTTCTTCCTCAGATCCTGATTTATACTTTACGGGTCCCAATTTACGGTTGCCCAAATTCCGTGAATATGTTAGTCTGAAAAATTGATTATGGAAGTCATAGGTAAAAGAAGTGTCCAGGTTATTTTGTGGCAAATAAGTTTTGATTCTCCAATAATTCGTGTTGAGAATATCATCAACTGAAAATTTTAACACCCCATTTTCTTTAAATTTCTTTTGAATGCCGGCATTGAGGGAACCCTGCGGATGGTACTGAGCTATTCCCGCTAACAATTTGGATTGATAAAACCCGGAAATTTCAATCGCAAAATCTTTTGGCAATTTCAATACACTTATCAAATTCATGTTCAATCCATACAAACTAAACCTGACATTGGTTGATAGGTGTGAGGTTTGCATGGTTTGATATTGTGTAGTCAGTGTACCTTGCAACTCCCACCATGAGACAATGTTATACGAATAAGAATTGGTTAAACCGATCGTATTTAAATAGCTCAGGTTTTGAGACCGATAAATCAAACTGCTGGATTGGACATCGTTCTCAGGCTGATAGGAATTGATTTCATTTTTAGAGTGGCTGAGTTGCAACGAAATGATCCATTGCTTTTTATGATACCCAGCTTTTATGGCGTCTGAAATAGCTGGCCACAGTGACGTGTTTCCTGCTGAGAATGTATTGGGACCCCAAAAAAATACATAAGGCGCTATGTCATTATAAGTCGGCCTCGTTATTCTTCTTGTGTAGGAAAACTGAAAGTCCTTTTCATTACCCAATTCTTTTTTTACGGAAGCACTTGGAAAAAAATATCCATACTTCCTGTTAATAAGATTTTCCTGGGTTGGCGAACTGATGGATGTATGGGTGTATTCATATCGAAGTCCGCTGCTCACCTGCCACTGCTTTCCAGCCTGCCACTTAGTTGAAACATAACCCGCTCCTATTTGTTCGTTTAGGGTTGAGTATGATGTAAAAGAGGTATCCACTATCCATAAGTTATTGGCGAATCGTTGAACTAAAACATTATTATCAAGGCTGGAGGCCACACCTTTGAAACCAGTTTCTATTGTAAGCGAAGGAGAAAGAGAATACTGATAATCCGCCCTAGCTATAAGAAACCGGATGGGGGTCGTTTTTTGTAAATCGATCTTAGAAACCTCATGCATGTTGTGTTCCTGATAAAACAATTTATCATCATAACTGGATGGATTGTCATTGTAATAATTGAGATAATCAAGATTAAAACTGATTTCACTTTTTGCGTTGATCTTTGTTTGCAGCCCCATGGATACTGTTGCACTTTGCCACATGTTGGATTCGTGAATGTTCATGTTGGTAATAACAGTGGAATCCTTTGCCTGATAACTGATATCATTGGCAATTGCATTCATATCCCAATTTCTCCTATACCCTGAAAACAATATATTCAACGCGGTATTGTCACTGAGTCTCCATTCAAAACCCGCACTGAGGTTTTGCTGATTAGTAACATTTTCGCGGTGGCTGTAAGCATTTACAGTTTGTGCAAAGTCATTGTTAAGTGAATTTCTATTCAGGTTCGAGGTATGCAGGTTATGGTTTTTTAAAACAGAGTAATCAACGAAGTAGGCAAACTTCGTGCTTCGATGATTAAGGTTCAAATTTCCACCAAGCGTTTCTGCCCAATGAGCTCCAAGCGTGAGCCCTACTGAACCATTGGTACCAAAGTTTATGTTCTCTTTCGTAACAATATGAATAATACCTGCATTTCCTTCCGAATCGTATTTCGCTGAAGGTGTAGTAATGAGTTCGATTTTATCAACGTTTGATGAAGTCATGCCGTCTAGCATTTGCACGACCACGTCCAACGGCAATTGCATTATTTTGTTATTGATCATCACTCGAACACCGGATTTTCCATTCATGGTAATCGTATTATTTTGTTTGTTCACTACCACCCCTGGAGATTTCTGGAGAAGCTCCAGAATAGTATTGCCGGAGGAAGTGATACTGCTTTGAACATTCATGACAAGCCTGTCTATCTGTTGTTCAAACAATGGCTTTTCAGCTTTAATCACAAGTTCATCCAATTCAGTTGATGCTTCTTGGAGAATGATGTCTGGTGCGACAATATTCTTTTCTGCTACCAAAATTGGCAGTGAATAAAAATTAGTGTATCCCACCATGGATGAAGAGATCAGGTAATATCCTCGTGCAACATGTTCGAAAATAAATTCTCCCTCACTATTTGTTAGGACTCCATTCACGAAGGCAGAGTCTGGATCCAGCAGAAGTACTGTTGCAAATGGTAAGTTTTGTTGTCGGTCCATTACTTTCCCTTTAATGGATGCTTGACCAAAAGAATTTGCCGCTAAGAATGAGAAGACAAAAACAGAAGACAATTTTTTTTTCATGACCCGATTGGAATTTTTTTTTCTGTTTTCAGATCATCTTTATCAAATCGTAAAAAAAGTAGATAGTCGTTCGCCACGAAGCAGTTATTCTAAAAAATTTAATTCGAGTGATTTAAAATGGGTGCTGCTGGACCAAGTCAAGAAGTAAAAGGGTGATGATATGGCACCCTATACTCCCTCATTAACATTCGTTGTGCTTCTGCGTTATTCCTGATATTCATAGTTACCTTATCAATGTCCAAGCCCGATTTTGTTAGATAAGCCATGTCCCCGTAAATTACCGATGATGTTGTCTTGAAAGCATCTTCCAGGGTATTGGTAATACCTTCATTGGAATTCTTCCTCACCTGTTCAGCAAACTCAATAAAAAGACCCTTGATCATATTCATGTAAATCTGCCGGTTGGGTTCGCCTGAATTGAATCGTACATCGCCATGAATTATTCTTGTTCCACCATCCGATGGATACACATCCCACCCGAGGTCTCCAGCGAAGATGGTGGCCTTTTCCCCATAGAAATAAACTCCATAATTATTGTAGGGAACGGGCGATGTGTACCCCCACGTTCGATGTGACCAGTATACAGGCAACCCTCCAAAATCAAACCGAACATCCAAGTGATCGGGATTGTCTTGAGTGAAGTTTTTGATGGTACCACCGAAAGCCGTTACTTGATCAGGCAAATCCAGTCCAAGAATATTCCTTGCATTGTGAATATAATGAATGCCCCAGTCGGCCATGATGCCTCTGCTAAAGTCATGCTGACCTCTCCACATAGGAATGCTTCCATTTTCCTCGCAAAGGAATTTTTTCATTGGCGCTGGGCCACAAAATGCTTCAAAATCTAAAGTTGTGGGGATTTGTTTTTCAACCAATTGCCCTTCATGGTGATTAATATTTGCTTGTACCTGTAAGATTTTTCCTGCCTCGCCGCTTTGAATAAAAGCCTTGACCTGGGCATTGATATCGACCTTAACCCTGGGGAAATCAACCTGCACAACATTATTTGCTTTTCGGTGCGCTTCAAGCATTGCCTGACCTTCCTTTATATCATAACAGATTGGCTTTTCAAGAAAAACATGCAACCCTTTTTTACAGGCGTTCATAAACTGTAAAGCATGCCAATGGGTTGGTGTAGCAATGGCCACTGCCTGAAGTCCATGAAGTTCAAACATTTTTTCGTGCGAAGAGAACAATTGCGGCTTCTTAGCACCTGACTTGATAACCTCATTTGCCGCGTTGCTCAGCGCAAGAGAATCGATGTCACATAGTCCCACTATTTCAAATTGTCCGGAAGCCAATGCATTTCTCAACAACATGTCAGTACCCCATGAACCCGTGCCGAGTATAGCCAATTTTAATCTATCCTGATTTCTCATTATTGGAAAAGGAATAATTAATGAGCTTGCTGCAATTGCACCAGACTTAATAAAATCTCTACGATCCATGGATTTTAAAACTACCTTCGGTTATTCAGAACCCTGCTTTTTATTTTTCGAGAACTTTGTAAAAGGTATCAACATCGGAGCCATGCGCTTATAATCCTGGTACTTTTTACCAAAGTGTTTAACTAAATCACTTTCTTCAAACTGAATTGCTGTCAACATATATCCCGTTGTCATTATGGCGAAAAATAAATGAGCGGCAGTCATTCTTGGTGTTGCCCAGAAAGCGATCATAAATCCCAGGTATAATGGGTGCCTCACATATTTATAAAAGAAAGGTGTTCTGAATGGAAGATTCTCATAGGCTGTCCCCATGAAGTACAGCCATATCTGACGCAAGCCAAACAAATCAAAATGATTGATCAGAAAAGTACTGATCAAAACAATTCCAAAACCAAGCAGGCAAAGTGACTGAAGAATTATTATAGCAGTTTCAGATTCTACCTGCCAAATGATACCACCTATAGGTTGCCACTGCCAGAAAAGAAGTATCAAACATAAACTTGATAACAACACATATGTGCTTCTCTCGATTGGCACAGGAACAAACTTTGTCCACCAGCGTTTGAAAGCCGGACGTGCCATAACGCTGTGTTGAATTGCAAATACAGAAAGCAGCGCCGCATTGATCATGAGTGCGTAGCCCAGTGGGGATTGTGGCTTGCTGTCAATATTTTTAGGGACGATCAGTGCGCTGACGAAACCGACTGCATAAGAAAATGTTCCAAAGAAAATAACGTAGGCGGTAATGCCGTAGACAAGAAAGAATAATTTTTTCATAATGGGTTTTAGTTTGTAATAAATTGTTTTACGTGAATAGTCCGATGTTGGCTCCTGGTCCACGTTTTACAGGGAAAACGCTGAGGCCTGCAAAACCAATCGTCATTAACTATTAGCAACAACTCTGTGACAAGTTGCCTGTGGGCAAAGATGGAGGAGAACAAAAGATTTCAATTCAACTTATGTTGCAAAGACTTTAAACTTTTTTTTCAAGCTTAAAAACATGTTGAAATGTCTTGAAAACGTGTTGTGAAATGGTTGTTACAACCTAGGATTAGATAAAAAATTGAATTTTCGAAGAATTTACTTAATAAAACCGATCTGCTTTTTGAGTTGTTGAAATTCCATATCTCCATGCAGATTATAAAATTGTGGTTCAGTCATGAGCCACGGCATTTCCATATCGTGGGCATCATAGGCTATCTTCAGCCAAGAGAGGGCAGATTCTTTTTCGTTCATTGCCGAATAAATAACGGCAATAAAAAAGGCAATGGACCCGTTCTCTTTTTTGGCCAACCGCCCCTTTAATTCATCAATGATTTCCAACGCCTTTTGCCGCTCACCTGATTTGGCATAAGCTGCACCCATCCATCCCAACATTCGTGGGTACCGGATTCCTTCCAGGGCAATTGCTTTATTAAAATAAACAATCGCCTCTTTGTATCGCTTAATGTTGAGCAAGAGAAAACCGTGGGAATCAAGGCTATAATAATTATTGAAAAGCTTTAACCTCGACTCTGAGAATGCAAGTGCTTCATCAAACCGATTATTATATATGTATGACAAAATCATCCTGCTGTTGGGATAGTATGGATCTTTCAGATTTAACTGCTCAGCCAACTCCAGCGCCTCCTGATGTCTGGAACTAAAGTTCAGATAGTCAATATACATGGCGAGTGCATCCGGGTGATAGGATTGTATTGCTAATTTGTATTCTGCTTCTGCACCCTTAAAATCCCAATCATTGTACAACAGATAGAATCCCAAAAGCATATGGGCCTCAATAAGGTTTGGATCCAGCTCCAACGCTTTATCAATGAATGGCTTTCCCCTCTGCAAACCCTCATGGGCACTTAACTCAGCTCCCCAGATTGCAGCAAGCCCAAAATAACTGTAGGCCAGAAAAGCATAAGCTCGAGCATAACTTGAATCGAGGCTAATAGCTTGGGTTAGCAATTCAATAGAATTGTGTGCTCCTTTATTGGTGTAAGTCCTGAATTCATAAATTCCGTTTAAAAACAGATCGTAGGCTTTCGGATTGTTAGTCTCTGCTTTTGAAAGTCTTGATTTTTCATCAGGAGATAGTTTGGCATTAAGTTCACTTGCAACCTGTTGCGCGATTTCTGTCTGAATTGCAAAAACATCTTTTAATTCACGATCATAACTTTTTGCCCAAACCTGCTCTTCTGTAACTCCATCAACAAGTCTTACATCTATTCTTACTTTATTATTGTTCCGTTGAATACTGCCTTCCAACAAGGTAGAGACATCAAGTTCACGGGCGATGTCGTGTGCAGACTTAGCGCTCACGCGATATTGCTCTACAGACGTTCTTGAAATGACACGAAGATCACCAACCTGCGAAAGACTAGTTCTTATTGCCTCGATAACGCCTTCACTGAAATATTCATTTCCCTGGTCCTCACTCAGATTTCTAAATGGAAGTATTGCAATGGATTTATCGCGGCGATTAACATAATAATAGTAGATAAGCACTGTGACCATGATGAGGGATAGGGCAATGCCAATAATTCTTCTTAGAAAAACATAATTCGTAGTCGGTGCACCTAAAGGACGCGTATTAATGACATTGAGTTGAACGAGATCAGCAGGGTTTTCCGCCATTTTGGTTTTTACTTCACCTGGAGGGAAACCATAACATTCATTGAAGCATTTGTTGAAATACGTAGCACTTCCGAAACCAACTCGATCGGCCACCTCGGTTACAGTTAACTCCCCTTCCTTGAGTAACTCCATACCGAGTTGAAGCCTGTATTCCCGAATGAATTGACTCACTGACTGCCCTGTGGCCTGTGTAAGTTTGCGGTGAAGTTGTGAGCGGCTCATCCCAATATTTTTAGCCAGCTCTTCCACACTAAACTGATCATTGGTCAGGTTGTTATCGACTTCTTTCTTAAGTTTTTCCAGTAACATAAATGAGGCTCACACAAGGTCTACAAAGTTATAGTAAAATGATTCACGCGGGCAGTTCAACGAGTTTTTTATACTTCGATGTTCCAATGTTGAAACAACTAACGAATTTATAAGATTGAAGAGTTTCGGCAAGCGGTAATTCTATTTTTGCTTACAGGTTTTCTATTTATGTCGAGCATTCTATGCACCGCCGGCAGTTCCACGACTTTTTATACTTCGATGTTCCATCTTTGGAGCATGTATCGAAATTAAAAAATGGATTTGATTGACAACCAATACTTCTGATTTTGGCTTGGGTCTTGGTTAGGCGGCGCAGCTTACACAACGATTCTTAAAATTGAATGACTTCCTTTCTTCAGCAGCGGCCTTCTTCTTGGCTTTCAATGAATCGACATCGAGACTTATTTCGACATGTCGCTCGTTGGGTGCTAATCCTTTAAGAGAAATATGAGGCCGATTGTTGAAATTATCGCAAATCCATTCCATTGCTTTTTTTAGTTCTCGTTCATCGGCTATTGCCATTTTATACAGATAGTTATATTTGATTACTTTATTATGAGCTTCAATTAAGGAGTTGGAACATTGAATGTCAAGCAAGGCCTTTTGATGTGTGATTGGAACCGACAGGGAATCAAGATATTCCTTTAAGGAATTTTCGGGACCTTGGTCTGTGATTATCACTATTGGTTGTTCCCTACCCCTGAATGTTCCCAGTGCCTCCCCTATTGTTAGTCTTCGAATTAAGGCGCTTACTTTGTTGGCCACAAACCAGGATAATATTTTCCTTGAAAAATTGTCGACTACCAAATAAATGAAGTGTGCTTGATTGTCTGCTGTAATGAATCTTGTAATATCAGCATGCCATATCTAGTTAGGACGATTAGCACGGATTCCATCTACCCTTTTCTTTCTTCGGTCTTCCGATCTTGGTCTGCTAATCCCCAACCTCTTAGCATACTTATACCATGTGTTCTAGCTTAAGGGAAGAGTACCATTTCTTAAGGAGTCAAAAGCAATAGACGAGATTGGCCAATATTGAAATTGAGGACTCAAGAGTTTCTCTTTTTAGTTTGTTGATCTCAGGGCCAGATAATTGGGTTGGGTAAATGCGGTTACATCTGTTCAACAATGAATGAAAGCAACTTGTAAACGTTTCCAAGCCCCATTGTCTGTACGTAGGAACTGAAATATTGAATACTTGTAAAGCATAGATCAGTCCAATGGAAGACCTAACCCTGTCAACTATCTTGACCACTTGCATTCTCATTTCATAAACACGCTTTTGGAATTTGGGAATGCTTTGAGCCAATGAGATAAAGAATTTGCTCAGACGTACATAGGCGGAAAAAACTCGTTTCGAATTTTAACTAAATTGATAGTTGTTCCATTAATGGAACATACAATTATAAAAGACTGGAGTTAGTGCCGGGGCTACTGGTAGGAAATAGAGTTGCATCAATCAATAAGCTTTTGCCATCATCAGTAAAACCCCAACTACCACTTTCGAGAGTAGAGGGGTCCGTGCTGTTGCACATGGTGGCTCCCTCTGTTTGAACATAATCCTGCGTCGAGTTATATATAAACTGAAATATATTGTCTGATTCGCATGTTGGTATTCCTGTAATGGCTTGAGGAACGGCTCCACTTACATTAACCGTAGCAGAAGTCAGGCTCCATTTTTTACTTGATCCTTTGGCGCCAGCCAAAAAGGTTCCGTTTGTTTCTGATACTGGTGCTACTGAACTTTTTGTGCAAGAGGCTATTAAAAGTACAGTTGCTAAAGTTATTAGGAATGAATTTTTCATGGTTTATTTTATAGTATTCGCTGAGATAATTAGATACCTATTTTGTCATTTGGGTTTAATCAACTCACGAAAATTTTTAGGTCACAGTTAGTTGGAGAATAATTAATTCTCATTCAACCAACTCGGCAAGGATTTTTTACGTGATTGGAGTCATCGTCACAAGACCTAAATGGAAAGAAGAGTTTTCTTAATTAACGCAAGTGGCATTCTGGGCTTGGAGCTGCTTACGCAATTGCTGGAAAGCTGCTCGCCAAATGCAGTTGTGCCAACACCAACGGCTGGCTTTACTATTGATTTATCAAGTGCAGCAAATAACCCACTAAACTCGATCGGTGGATTTATCTTAACGAAGGGGGTCTATGTCATTTGCATATCTTCATCTACTTATGTTGCACTGTCTTCAATTTGCACACATCAAGGATGTACAGTTAATTATAGTTCCAAAAACAAGCAATTTTCTTGTCCTTGCCATGGAGGGATGTTTGATATTTCTGGAAAGGTGATTGGAGGCCCTCCACTTTCGCCATTACACCAATATAAAGTTGCTGTCAATGGAACCATCTTAACAATTTCATAATAGAGAATTCATTGATTGAATAGCAATGACCAAGGTTTCAAGGTTATTTTAGCGAGCTCAGCCATGGCAAAAGAAAAATTCATTTGGGTAATCCTTGCGGGTATCGCATTAACGTGCCAGTCCTGCGAGTATGCTCATTTTAATGGTTCACTCGAAAAGTCTAACTGCGATACACTTAGTGTTACCTATGCAAAGTCAGTTAAACCAATATTAGAGGCAAACTGCTATAGCTGCCACTCTACGTCAGTAACTTCTGCCACGGATGGGTTTGATTTAGAAAAATTTTCTTCACTAAAGGATTATCTTAATCTCACATATGCAAATGATGGGATTTACGGCTCAAAGTTCTCACACTCTATCAATCAACAGGGATATCTCCTCTATATGCCACCTACCTACAAGTTGACCAAGTGTCAACTTACCATAATTAATAAGTGGATTAAGGCCGGAGCTCCAGAAAACTAAAACGCGACTGGAATATCTAAAAAATTACTTAGAGCGTGTCGAGAAAACCCGTGAGAGATTAAACCCAAGCATCAGTCCATTAGAAAAGCTCGAAGTGGTATAAGGTATAGTCCTGACCTCGTTGATAGCCGATCCGTTCGTAACAAAAATCTGGAAAACATGGCCGCCTGTTTCGATGTCAAAGCCAATACTCAATACATTATAGTATTGCGACATGTCCACGGTGTAAGGAGTAATACGATACATGTATTCCAGCGTTAATGCAGTGCGCTTGGTAAACTTATAACGAGCCGAGCCTACCGCACTAAGCATATCATTCTTGTCGGTAAGATTTTGAACCATGTTATAGTGGATAAACACAGGACTTACTTGCAAACTAAATTTAGAATTAAATTTTCGAGCGATCATGGCAGTACCCATATAAACGAGTCGACTGTTAAAATTTTGATAGTAATCCACACCAATTAAACTGTTAGGTTGCGAGTCAACGTTCACACTCGCCAGTCCAGTGATCGATACAGGCATTGAGCCATCCGTTGTTTGCCTTAATATCCTGTACTTCATAAAACCATCAACCATTTTATGATCCGATGCACGACCTACACCGATCATCAGCCGATCGGTAATTGCATAATCAATTCTTAGTTGAATTGTGGCCGGTCCATCCAATCCCCAGAAGTTAGTTGAGCCACCTGAGATTGGGCCAAACCTATGTGCAATGCGAACTTCCAACGACCCCTTCGATAATGTCTCAATCGTATGGAAGTTAACAAGTCGAGTTGCTTTAAAAGTAGCAATTGTATAATCCTTTGGTTGCGGCAATTTATCCAGCTCCGCTAAAAGATCTTGAGCTGCTATTCTGATTGAACTTGTCAGAAAAATCAGAAAGAATAATTTTTGTTTCATTCTGGGTAATTATTGTTAATCCATTCTTGAATTCGTTGTATTTGACACTCAGGTAAAGACAGAGTTGGTGGCATAGGATTGTACCCTGGATTCCTTAAAATAGAATTCATTAATTGGCCATTGACTCCATAGAATTTTACCTGATCGTAGGTCTCCAAAATTGCGTTACCTGCCGCATAGGATGAGTTATGACATGAAAGGCAATTGTAAGAGATGATATATTTTATTGACGAAGAGTAAGTAGTTTGAAGTGAACTGTCACAGGGATTGACATAACCATCCAATGGATGAAGAGCCTCAAATGAATCATAGTAACATCCACTAAAAATCGCCAATGAAGCAATTAAGGCAAGCGCAATTTTCTTCTTCATCTCAATTTTCTTTTGCGCCTTGTAAAATCCAAACATAAATGGTTTTAATCTGCGGGTCTGAAAGAGGGCCGTTAGGTGGCATCTTGTTTCCGCTTAGCTTAATAATAGTCGTGAACAATTTACTGTCGTATGGTTTGCCAGGCGAAACGTAATGCATCACATCCGAATAGGTTATCAATGTACGTCTCCGGCTTGATCCATCGTGGCATCCGGCTGTTGCACAATTATTTAATGTGATCGCGCTTACATCTTTGTCAAATGTAAAAATGGGAGAAACCGGAATGACAGGTTCGTGGCGGCACCCAAACAAAACGAAAAGAAGAGGTAATAAAATTGTTCTTTCCCGTGAGTTGGTATTCATGTAACTTCAAATAAATCATACAAGACATCGTTAATCACGCAAAAGGTTGGCAAAGGGTTGGTTCAAGAAATTAATTGACAGAGAACCAACCATAACATACTCAGCTTCGTGATATCAATTAAACAACTTCTTATCCCAGCTTTATTGAAGCGATAACCGAAACCGAACTTCAGAAGCTTTTGCAAAGTTGCCGAAAAGGAGATCGCAAAAGCCAGGACAAGCTTTATATGCTGTTTTATGGGTTTGCTATGGGTATTTGTTTGCGATACGCACGTTCACGCGAGGAAGCTATCGAGATTCTGAATGATGGATTTTACAAAACGTTGACAAACCTCGATAAATATTCACCTGGCCTTTCCTTTAAAGGCTGGCTGAGAACAATCATGGTGAATGCTTCGATTGATCATTACAGGCGGAATGAAAAGCATTACCATCAAGTGGATATATCATATGTTAAAAATGAGCGACTTCTTCCTGATGTGCTTAGTAATATAGCGGCAGAGGTAATCATCAAAGCCATACAGGAACTACCTCCCTCCTATCGACAGGTTTTTAATCTTTATGTGATTGAGGGGTATAAGCATTCTGAAATTGCGCAGAAGCTGAGCATTAGTGAGGGAACAAGCAAATCGAATTTGAACATCGCCAGAATTAAACTTAAGAAATTTTTGAATCTGAGTCAGGACGAAAAATCAGAACAAAATGGATGACAATACTTTCGATGATTTACTGAAACGTAAATTAAAAAATTATGAGGATCAGTCAATTGATCCATCTGCCTTGGACGATTTCCATGAGCGGATGAGTAATTTTGAAACTACTCGTTGGTACAGTAGACATACCGCAGCAATTGCGCTGGCGGCATCTCTTTTAATGTTCACTGGGATTAATGCTTATATCTTGGTAAAAAATTTAAATACGCTAGAAAAAAGCAACATTGTCTACCTTCCGAAAGATCAACCCAATCAAAATAAAGTCGACTCCTTACTTGCCGTGATCGATCAAATTCAGTGTACGGCATTAGAAAGCCCAGCCTTTACACCAACCCTCACCTCTCCAAAGTTCACTTTGCGATTGGTAAAAGTAAACGAAGGCATTGACCCCTCGTCAGTAGATTTAACTTATAAAATCGGAATTGGTTCGGGTGAAAATATTCCAAAAAATGTCTACAGTCTACTGGAACGAGAAGGGTTGGTGACAAATGAAAATGGCGAAGTTTTTTTACTCCTATCAAAAAGAAATAATTCAGAATTTCAAACCGCGTTACGCATTCGGCCAAGTGATCTCCTTGTTCCCGTTCCTCAGCCTGGAACCTTGCGGATAATTGCCGTCAATGATAATCCAACTGAAAAGAAAAAATCCGCTCACTCACTTCCCGAAGGAAAAACCTCTTTGGCCGCAAGAAATGCATTAGAGAAACACTATTTTAATAAACTTGGAATTCAGGTGGGAGTTCATGGTGATTTAATGAAAGGATTTTATCCTCAAGGTACAGGTACTGTCACTCCTCGAATCGGACTAACTGCCGACTGGGTACTATCACCCCGGATAAGTTTAGAATCCGGGTTTGACTACGGAACCACAGAGGTCCGTTTTAGTGGCAGTGAAATTCCTCGTGTACCCTATAATCAGCAATTTGGCAATTTGGAATCGGCAACATTTACGAACCGGTTGCTTTCAGTTCCACTAAGTATTAAATACCGTCAATGGGTAGCTGATAAAAGTCAATTGATTTTGAGAGCCGGTTATACTCCTTACAGAATTATCTCTAAGCAAGTCCAGTACAATTATGTTCGACCAGATATTAACCCTGATGATTCCGGAGGAGATCATATCTCAACTATCGACAAACATGATGAAAATAAATTTTCTGGCGGCTCGATCACTGCGTCAGCTGGTTTGACTATTAATCGGAAAAAGGATAAGAATTTATGGGAAGCTTCATTATTTTATGAACATGGATTAGGCAATGGATTTGATAAAAGCAACATGCAGTTGATCGGACTGAGAACCGCTTACTGGTTAAAGTTGAAATAATTTTTTGAAAGCTGGGCACGCAATAATTTGAACCATGAAGAAGGCTGTAATTTTTGTTGTTATTGTTGTTACTCTTGGTGGTTTTTATGGAGTATATCAATATAAAAAGAAGCCTACCGATACTCATGATGAGAGGGCCGATTTTGAAATCAAAGCAATTGACTTGGTTAAAGAATTTTCTAAAAATGAGAGTGCGGGGACAAAAAAATACGTTGATAGAATTTTAATCGTGACAGGAAGGGTTAGAGAAGTTGACACTGCTTCTTCAACATTGTTTTTAGATGGCTCGGATCCACTCGTCTCAATCACTTGTAGTTTTTACGCGAACGAGACCAAACAATTGCAAAAACTACAGCCTGGTGATTCAGTGCAAGTCAAAGGAAAGTGTACAGGGAAATTAATCGACATCGTAATGAACAATTGCATAATTATTAACTCCAAATAAATGGTGCGCAATATTCTCTTTTTCATTCTAGCCAGTATTTCAAATTTTACCTTTTCCCAAAATCGTTACTACACTAAAACCGGCACGATCTCGTTTACTGCCGGGACTTCGACGGAGGACATTGACGCCATCAATAAATCGGTAACCAGCATTTTTGATACTTCAACCGGTGAGATTGAATTTGCCGTGCTTATCAAAGGGTTTGAGTTTAGACGAGGATTAATGCAAGAGCACTTTAATGAGAATTATTTGGAAAGCGAGAAATTTCAGAAATCCATATTCAAAGGAAAATTTGACGATGCCTCCAAAATCAATTTCAAAAAAGATGGCACATACTCAACTATGGTAACAGGAATATTGGAAATCCACAATGTGAAAAAAGATGTAAAAGTTTCAGGAAACATCAGCGTTGAAAAAGGGACAATTTCATCTACTGCTACCTTCAATATCTTGCTGGAAGACTACGATATAAAAATTCCAGGAGCTGTAAAGGATAAAATTTCACCGACTGTCAGTATAAAGATGTACTGTACTTATAAGACACTTTAGTTGAATGAGGGTTGCATTAATTGTTTTGGTATTGGTAGGTATTGATTCGTGTACCTACGATCATTTTGAAAAGTTGGCAGCCGACAAATGCGCAGGCTCCAACCTTTCAATTGCATTAGTTACAAAAAATGCAAGCACTTGCGCAGCGAGCGACGGCAGTATAATTGCAACGGCTAATGGAGGCGTCCCGCCATACACCTACAGTATCAAAGAAGGTGTGTTTCAGCAAAATAATGATTTTGCTAGCCTTCCTGGTGGGGATTATTCTGTGGTGGTAAAAGATAGTCTTGGTTGTACAGCGACCCAGCTTGTCGCAATAAATAATGATCAAACGAATATCAAAATCTTAACCTCTGTAACTAACGACACGGGTTGTTCCGCAGCAAATGGAGCAATCACTATTTCTGTCGCAGGTGCAAAGAAACCCATTCTCTATCGGCTTAACTCAGGTCAGTATCAATCCGGAAATACTTTTACCAATCTTAAGTCAGGGAGTTATTCCATCGTTGTGATTGATTCTACCAATTGCCAAGCATCCGCCACTGCTACCATTGTAAGCAACGGGCCTAGTTTTTCGGGAACCATAAGCTCCATCATATCCACCAACTGCAGCACTAGTGGATGTCATAACGGAAGTCGGAATCCCAACTTGTCGACGTATGCAGGCGTCAGTAATAACAAAGCTTCAATTGTTGGTGCTATCTCAAGCAATATGCCGCCAGGAAAAAGATTAACCCAAGAACAGGTTAACTTGATAACATGCTGGGTAAATGATGGAGCACTAAATAATTAAGAACCGTAAAATTCTCTTTTTTCTTAGGTGCTAAGGTATAGTATTAAATAAAATATTATAAATGTTCTTATTTGAATCAAAATAGATGTATTAGTAAGGAGTTTCCGCTGGCACTCCCACGAGTTTTTTATGAATCGATGTTTCAATATTTGAACACACTACGAAATTAGAAATTGTTGAGGAATCTCAGAGTGGCTGTTCAGTTTTAGTGAACGATTAGTATCTGAATTTCCCTGTTCAGCCGACACACACCTTGCACCTGTTATTGAGATTATCCTGTTTCTTTTTGATCCCGGCTTCGACTTTCACTTTTCTTAAAAATTTAAGATCAAGTCTTTCATTTCTGTGAGATTCGTTTAGCGTTAATCCATTGAGTGAAATATGAGGGCGGTCGTTGAAGTCATTAACTGTAAAATAAATTTTCTTTTTAGGTTGTACGCTATCGCCGATTGACCCTGCAGTTCCGCGACTTTTTATATACTTCGATGTTCCATTTATGAACAAGGATCGAACTTAAAAAAGTGAATTGGATTAACAACGAGTAAGTCTGATTTACGCGTTCTTGCCGGTGTGGCTAACTTTTATCTAAGAATTATTACTTTTAATGCTTGGTCAGATAGAATTAGTATCGAACTAAATAACATTATCAACAATGTAGTTGTGACAATTAATTTAGCCTTGAACCCTCTTATCTTCGAAATGTCATAGGTCAAATAAAAAAGAAAGCCCACAACTAAAATTGACAATGTAAATGTCCCAAGTCCCAAGTCTAAACTTATCCTCCCCTCATCATTTGGGTTAATAAAGTTCATTATTCCTGCAAGAAGTCGCATGTACAGACATGTTAGCAGAAACGGGAATAAGGATTTGCCTGATTTGGCTTTAAGTAGGTAATAAAAAATGATTGCTTGAATTAGAGTTACTATGGGGCCAGCAGCGCTTATAACTGTCGAATGCCAATTCTCAATGTATTGCCCGCTTTTTGAATAACATGTGTTTAATGTCATTATCATGCCATTACCCAATAACCCACCGGTAACCCAATGAGTAAACTCATGAAGTGTCCACGTGAAAGTGACAGCTATCATTGTAGTCAATACATACTTAAAATCGTTCATGGTTACTTCTTTTAATTAGCAATAGAAAACAGAAGAGAATTTATAGGACTTCATTCTGTCAACAAAAATATTGTACTTGGAAAAATTACTGTCCACAGAAATTATTTCTTTCATTTCGTTTTCAGAAGATCAAATTATTATGGCTTTAATTTTTTTCAACTGCACTAGAATTATATACTCAAAGTTTTTGAAATGAGTCGAAATTCTTCGTATAATAATTATACCAAAACCGAATTGATTGAAATTCTTACATAGGAGCGGCTAGCAGATTATTTGTTGTTCAGATATGAACAATTTGTATATAATTATGATCAGATAAAGTACACGGGGTATCTTTAAGTTCAACTTGCATTTGTTTAATCCAAGTGCCAATGTGCCGTGGCAGTTCCACGAGTTTTTTATGCTCCGATGTTCCAATGATGGAACAAGTAATGAATTTATGAAATTGAAGCGCTGGGTAAAGATGGGCCGATCCCATACAACCTACTATAGTTTGCCGACGAGTTCGAAGATGTGATCAACAAAATATTTCCGGCTTCTGGTTACGATGGAACCGATTCGCCAAGGCTGATCTCTCAATATCATTTCAATCCTTTAATTCCAACTTTAGCTTGTCTTCTATTTCTTTAATTAACTTCTCACGATCCCTTAATGCTTTTTTCACAAATTTGAAGTCTGATGCTGTCTTATCGTCATATTTAGAGCTCCACACAATAAGATCCACGAGTACCGGAACGATGTCAATACCCATGGCAGTGAGTTGGTAGATGAATTTGGATGCATGTGAGGGATCAACGGTCTTCTTTACGATACCTGAACTTTCAAGTAGTTCCAGTTTATCTGCAAGAATATTGGTTGCGATCTTTTCCTCCGATTGCATGAACTCACTATAGTAATGTTTGCCCTTAAACATTAAATCCCGGATAACAAGTAGGGTCCATTTGTCACCAAATAATTCCAACGCAAAGTTGATAGGACAATCTGACCTCCTTTTCGTTTTTCGCATATTGCAAAAATAATGATTGACGAACTACTTGCAAATAACAAGTAGTAATATTTTATTTGTACTTGCAAAAAACAAGTACTTAAAACTTAAACAATCATACCATGGCAACCATTTACAATGAAATCACAATCGCTGCAGAAAGAGACAAAGTCTGGGGTATCTTAACCAAATTGGATATGTTGGAAAAATACGATCCGACGGTAAAGAAGTCAGTGGTGACTTCTACTCAACAAACAGGGATAGATGCTAAACGAAAAGTTGAGATGGCCGATGGAAATAATTGGTTCGAGGAAAAGATAACGGAATTCGAGCCTGGGAGAGCACTAACCTTTGAGCTCACTGCTTGTTCATTTCCTATTGAAAGGCTGAAACATTCTTATAGTTTTGAACCAATTGGAAATCAAACCAAAGTGAAACAGGTAATGGACTACACCGTGAAATTCGGGTTTGTCGGTAAATTGCTCGACGCCCTTATGATTAAGAAACAATCGGATATTGGTATCAAGAAATTCATGACTGGGTTAAAATCAATTTCTGAAAAAAAGTAAATGGTTAGTTCAGGTTGGTAATTGTTCAAGAAAAGCTAGTTGCATGTCATTTGCTATCGCTGGTCGAGAGGTGCTTCAAACTAATTTTTTTGTTTTCTTTTGTGATCGGGCTGGGGTACAACAGCCCAATAAGCAGCCCTACCACGGTAAACTGAATAAGGGTAAACAGTGACTGTACCCACAACCAATCCGTCATTGAAGTTACTTCTATCTTTGCCGCATTGGCAAGTGTTGAGACGGTAAACAGAAAAAATCCCATGATCATGGAAAAGCGAACACTCCTTCGGACGGAATGTTTCTGTTGAGCATAGTACGGATACAAATAGGCAATTATTACCCCTTGAAAAAACATGGAGGTAAATCCTAGTGGGATAATGGGATCTTTTCGGTTGTAGATGCCAAGGCCTTCATACAATTCGCTAAACCAAACGAAATGCCAAGCCATACCCAGGATCATAGTGGGAACAAGGTATGCCAGTACCATCAGAATGAATCGGGACATTGAGATTTTCATAATTTTTATGATTTTGATTCTTTCTTTTTCGATGCCTTTGTCTTTTTGTTAAAATCTAGAGCGAGAGAAATCCAGTAATTCAGTTGCTTAGTGCCCTTCGTTCCTTCCGGATCAACAAAAACAAATCCTTTCATTGGCTTGCCCGTAAAATCCATTGCTCGGCATCCAGGTCGTTCCAATGCTTCCTCATATACTTCGGGTGCAAGGCGAACCATCAAATCGTCATCTAAAACTCCTACACACATTTTGGAGTTAACCATGAATGTAAGCCCGCCCATCATCCGCTTCTCTTCTATCTTTTTCCGTCCGCTCATTTGTTCCCTTATGCGCTCGGCCAGTTTTTCATTGTATGCCATATATTACTTGCATATTGCAAGTATGAAAGTGCACTTTTTACTTGTAAAACGCAAGGGTTCTTTTTAGTAACTTTAATTTGTGAAGAAAAAGAAAATTAAAAGACGTTCGGATTGCCCGATCAGTTATGCGCTTGACATTTTTGGGGACAAATGGTCGCTGCTGGTTATTCGTGACCTGATGTTCCAGGGAAAGCAAACCTATGGTGAGTTTCTCGTATCGGATGAGAAGATCGCTACAAACATTCTGGCAGATCGGCTATCATTGTTGGAGTGTACCGGAATCATCAGGAAAAAAAATGATAAGGAGAAAAAGAACCGGATCATTTACTCACTCACCGATAAGGGTATTGACCTAGTCCCAATTATTCTGGAAATAGTTTCCTGGAGCGCTCACAATGATAAAAAGACCGGCGCACCGCCAGAGTTTGTTACGAGAATAAAGAAAGACAAGGAAAACTTCATTAGGGAAATTACTTCCGATCTGCGGAAAACTCAATCAAAGTAGGTCCAACTTTTACCACTAAACAGTAACTCGTGAAGGTTGATCGGTAATCCCTACTCTATGTCTAAGAGGAAGGAATTACTGCAACTACTGAAGTGGCAACTAAATGGTATCCACTATTAATAAAAAAGAGCTTCCAAGAATGTTTCTCCCACACAATTCTACTCAAGTGTACGGGAACATAAAACCCAATCCATACAGAGATCGCTGAATTGACACCAGTCACAATTGGATTCATTTCTTTTTCTCCAGGAATATACTGCCATCCTGCTAAGTAGAATGCGAGTACCCACGCAAAAAGAAAGTTACCAATTATCATAAATGAGATTCCTTTTATCATAGTCCTTTTGTCTGGACGCATGTTTGGGTCATAACTCATTTCCCTGCCCAGGCTTTTGCAAATAGCGCAGTGTACCAGATAAATCCGAGCAGGAACTTGACCGCGACTGATACCAAGACTGCAACGATGTTAATTTTTAAGTCCATAGTTTATCCTTTTTGAGTTGGCAATAGTAATGCGTTACTTTTTTAAAGCGTTTAAAAGGGTTTCAAGTCTGGTAAGGGCAGAACCCCAACCATTGTAGAAGCCCATTTTCTCCTGTTGAATTTTATATTCTTCGGTTGGGTGCAATACGCTAAATGTAAAATGAGTCTTGTCTCCGTCCTTTTCAAAGAAAGTACGCATCTCGACACCTTCTGTCATCGGGCGAAAATTGGCTGAAGTAATAATCCTTTTCAGTTGTTCTATCTCAGAATATACGCCTTCTGAAATAAATTCATTTCCATCAGGCATGAGCATAGTATATTTCCACTCACCACCGATTTTAAATTGATGCTTAACAACTTTTACATCCATTCCTTTGGGCGCCCACCATTTTACAATGTGTTCAGTCTGAGTCCAGGCTTCCCATACTAGATCTACGGGTGCATTGAATGATTTTCTGATCGTAAGGGTTCGGCGGGCGAGATCATTTTCTTTTTCCATGTTTTGTACGTTTAGATTTTAACTGATACACATATTTTTCAAAGGACTCCAATCGTCGCTCCCATAGAATATTGAACTGCCCTATCCAGTCGGATACCTCTTTTAAGTTAGCGGATTGAATTTTACAAATCCGTTCTCTTCCTAATTTTTCAATCTCTATGATACCGCATTCATTCAGGATTTTAATATGATTCGAAATAGCGGGACGCGTAACGTCGAAATTGTCTGCAATGGCATTCAGGTTCATTGGCTCCTGCGCAACCATGCGAATAATCTCCCGCCTGGTTGGATCAGCAATCGCCTGAAATACATCCCTCCGTGTTTCCATTCCTAATGCGTAAACAAGTGTTTACACAAACATAAATGTAAACACCTGTTTACGCAATATTTTGACCGTATTTATTTTGGCCCTTTAATAATGTCGGTAGGCATTTAGTAGATCGTTTTGATGGAGGATTGGTGAGAACTTACAGAAGTAGCTCAAATTGTCTCCAAAGAGGCTATCTCTTAGGAGAATTGAGTTTTAATTTACTTCAAAAAAATATCATGACGAGACTATTAAGTAAAGACGAACCCATCCCTTACAACTTACTCTTACTTGCCGATGAATTTGTAGAGGTAATCGATAAATACATTTTCGATTCTGAAATTTATGTCTACCAGGAAGAAGAAAGAATAATTGCACTCTATGCTCTATATAAAGTTGATAGCGATGAAGCAGAAATAAAAAATATTGCTGTGGATCCTGAATATCAAAATAGAGGTATTGGAAAGGCTTTGCTGAAAGAGGCGACAGTACGCGCGACGGAGAAAGGATTTAAGATTCTTTCTATTGGTACTGGAGATGCTATGATGATGCAATTGCGTTTATACCAAAAAGAAGGCTTTGAAATGGATGTGATTAAAAAGAATTTTTATTTAGATAATTACCCCACACCTGTTTACGAAAACGGACTGCGCCTGAAACATATGGTAATGCTTAAAAAGAAATTGGAATAGACGTGAAAAAAATAAAGGGAACATCAAGTTCCCCTTATTAAAATGGCATGATCAGGACTTCTTGATCAGCTCAATATTGATATCAAGCTCTACCTCATTGCCCACGAGTAAATTACCTGTTGATAATTTCCCATTCCAATTCAGGCCAAATTGAGTTCTGTCGATGACACCGGTGATCTTAAACCCAGCTTTTGTATTCTTGAAAGGATCTACCACTGTACCGCGGTAGGTTACATCCAACTCAACGGATTTAGTTATTCCATGCATGACCAGATCACCCATGAGTTTGTATTTGTTTTTTCCGCTTGACTTGAGCGCCTTACCCTTAAAGATAATGGAAGGAAATTTGGCAACATCAAAAAAATCAGGAGACTTGAGATGTGTGTCGCGCTGCGCTTCTTCTGTGTTGATGCTGTTTACATCGATCGTAAAATCGATCTGCGCATCAGAAAAATCGGATTTATCGGAAAGCACTCTTCCATCAAATTTGGTAAACTTCCCTTCCGTTTCTGAAATGCCGAAATGTGAAATGGAGAACCCTACCTTAGCGTGCGAATTGTCATAACCCCACAGCGTTGTTTGTGCTTCTACTTTTACCATCTGTAAAAGCAGGAGAAGCAAAATGATTTTTGTTTTCATTGACTTTAATTTTTTGTGAATAAATTATTTGAGCGATTGCTGGCACAAAGGTGATGCAGGCGACCGCCAACAAAAATGAACTGGATTAGGAAATACGCTTGAACTAGTTCAAGATTTTGGTGTGCGATGTGCGCGTATCTTGCTGAGAAACTCTGCTGAAATACCCAGGTACGAGGCAACCACTTTTTGAGATACACGTTCAGCTATGCCAGGATATCTTTCAAGAAACTCACGGTAACGCTCTTCAGCTGTCATACTTAAACCCGAAAGCGCACGCTTTCTCGAAAAGGCAAACGCAATTTCGGTGGTGATCCGGAAGTACTCGCTGAGATGATGTATTTCCTTGCAAAGCGATTCAATATCCTCATACTTCATTTGCAGGATCACCGCATCTTCCAGCGCCTCTACAAAAAGAGTGGCAGGCGTTTGCGTTATATAACTGTGAAAATCACTGACGAACCAATCTTCAACAGCAATCTGAACGGTATGATCTTTACCATCCTTGTCCAGAAAAAAAGAGCGAAAGGCACCGTGTACAATGTAATTGCGATGAGCGCTGATAAAGCCGGGCTGATCCAGAAATTGCCGCTTCTTGATCCGTGTGGTTTTAATAATAGCCGTGAGCCTCGCCTCCTCTTCAGGTGTGAAGGCAACGTGTTTCCTTATATTATTGAGTAGCGGTTGGTAATCTTTCAAATCAAATCTCGTTTGCTATGAACACAAATTTAACTTCAAATAACTCATATTATTCAATGGGTGTGTTCTGGGGTATACTTGGTTAAAGTACCCACTCGAAAAAGGAACGCGGAACCGTTGCAGATCAGGCGACACAGCAACAGCGAAAGAGACCAACAACAACTAAGGGAAAATATCCCTATCGCAAGAGTTTCTTGAGGTTCATAACTCAACAATCAATTTGTGCAATAAGAACTTTTAACGTTTAATAATCTAAATTAAAGCCTAAGTTCTTGAACTATAAGTGCTCTTAGTAATTCAATAGATTTAGGAACAAAATCAGGATTATTCTCTAATAACTTATATGCGATGAACCTTGAAACAACTCCCTTCTGTTGATTATTGATCGGTCTAATTACTGATTTAGCTTCATCTTCAAATTCATTATAAACATCAGGAGTGACTTGTCTCTTTATAGCAGATTCAAAATCAGTTTCTATAACGATTAATTTACATTGGTTTGGGGTGTTGACGACTTTAGCAAGATTTACATTTTCAAGTAGTTCATTTGACTGGATACCGAAACAAGTTGCAAGGTGCTGATTTGAAGTTGCTTTATCTTGCGTGTTGTCATTGTCAAACATGACAATGATAGGTATTTGAAATTGACTGTATAATCTCCAGTACTTGGGAATTTGATTTTTGCCCTGAACTGAAATAACAGAAATACCAATTGCATCACAATCAATGCCGATCGCTTTTAGATATTCCGGAATACAAATTTCCTCTGTCTCACCCTCAACAAGTATTAAGAGTCTTGCAAAAAAACCTTCGTTTAATCTTGGATTTGATGTCGTTCTATAAAACTCATTGATGTTATTAATATTTGATTTAGCTGCAGGAACCCCAGTATCAAGACAATGGTTAACTAATTTTTGTTTGCTACATGTAACCAATGCGCTACATTTTCTTCCTTCATTTTCTGAATCGTCTATTTTAATTACTCGTCCGATTGAATCAAAGTATTCGGTGTCGATGAAAGAATCACTATGTGTTGAAATAATAACCTGTATTCCTTCAGAAGCAAGGTCTCTCAGTACATTAGATAAATGACGCCTTGCTTGGGGATGTAAAAAAAGTTCAGGTTCTTCAAGCGCAAGTATCCCTGAGATTTGCTCTCCATGTGATTTAAGGTTCTTCGCATAGCTTCTTAGTAATGAAATTAAAATAATATTTCTAGCTCCTTCTCCCAATTCATCAACATCTATTGGACTATTTTCTTGATCTTGATCTAATGCAAGAATCTGCATCGATTTAAAAAGATTAGCAGGTGTATAAGGCTTAAACGTGATTCCAATTTTAGTAGCTGTTAAAGGCAATAACTGAGCAAAGTATTCAGTAAAGTCATTTTTAAATTGAGCAAAACCGGGTACATCATCAAAATGTTGAATCAATTCCTCAAATTGACCTTGAATTGTGCCATTTAGTGCTGGAGTAATTCTTCTGTGAAAAGCTTTTCTAATTCTGCCAATTAATGTCCAGTCATAAAACGCTAGATGTTTATCGAATGTTCTATCAGCACCCAAATAGGTACAGGGAAAATCTTCTTTAATACTCGAACCAAATTGCATAGTTGCAGTTTGAGAAAGGTTCGAATAATATTTAACACCCCAATCGGTTGATGTGGGTTTGAATCTAACCACTCTATTATTGCTAAAGGTGAGGGTGACGTCTATTTGATTCTCTCTATTGCGCAAATAAAAATCATGATCTTCAAGCTTTTCTTTGCCATACCAACCTTCACCTGAGATTGCATCAATTGCTCGAATAATATTTGATTTTCCTGAATTGTTTTCACCTACAAGGACAAGAATTCCAGAGCTGGGAAACTCGAACTCAATATCTTTGATAGATTTAAAATTTTTTACCCTAACCTTTTTTAACTCCATTAGGCTATCATTGGTGAGTTTAAACCTTTCGACCTGACAACTGCTTCAAATTGTATTTTATTTTTCAATCGCAGCAAGTACTCGGTCCTCCTGAATTAACACATCTCTCATCAATAGATTGTGCGGAAATTGCTTGTGTTTAGAATTCTTAAATCCATTAACTATTTTCACTAGTGATGCAGCAGTCATGAGTGATAAATTCAATTCATAATCCAGCCCGCAATCCTTTACAAAATCCTCTGAGAACTCAGGCGCAATGAGAAGAGATTTAATTACTTTGTAATTATTGACCTTAAGCAGGTTTGAATACGCCTTCAATTGCCTAGAAACAGAACTAAATTTATTATACCCGCTCTCCTTTGAAGTCTTGCACTCCACCAGGATAATATCGTTATTACCTAGATTCAAAATGATATCTATTTTGTCTTTGTCTGTGTTGAGATTTTTTCTAAGTGCGTCATCGGCATTAAAGCCAAGCTTTGTGAATATGGTTTTTGTAAGTTCTTCAAACTTTATACCTAGGTCAGCTTCTTTAATTTCAATCCCATTTTCTTTGAGGGCAGATAAATTGCGAAAACCAATGTTTTCATAATTTTCCAAATACAAATTCGCAGAGTCTTTGTAAGTGTCTAAAATATTCAAGATCAAATCACCTCTTGACTTAATTTGCTTTGTCGTTGCAAACAACTCAATATCAGCTTCGGGGATTATTTCAAGAATATCTCTTGGCTTGATATTGTACTCAAGAAGAAAATTACTTTTTAATACATTTTCCTCTTGAATTTGGAATTCTGTTTTTACAATTAGATTTAGTTGCGGAAGAACTTCACTTAAATCAGAAAGAAGTTTTTCGTAGCCATCAATCGAAATGCCTACTTTTTCATCTTGTTCGATATCGTCAAAATATTTTATGAGGCTTTCCATTTTCTCTTCAATTGTGGCTCCTTTTAAATGAGTAGGTATTTTTAAGTCCTTTTCACAGAAGTCATTTATGAATTGTTTTTTTTCTGAAACGATAGTTCCCTCCTTATGAATTTCATCGCTTAAAACCCCTGAAAATGAAATACCCTCACTAATGATGGTCTTAATTTTTTTCTCAAGTGGAAGTCGCCAATCTATATTGTGTCTTTTGCATACCAAGTTTATTTGCGGTTCGCGAAGCAATCTGAGTACCCTTCTAAAGAATTTGTCACCCACTTCTTTGCCTCTGGTTTTTCGCAGAATCCTTACAATTTCATCTGCTATGTAGAGCGTGTTTGTTTTCTTTGAATAGAAAACCACTCCTGTAGATTTTAGGTCATTAATGACTGCGTCAATACTCGTCTTCGGAATAGGGACGACTAAGTAATTAAGCAATTTTATTTCTTCCTGCGAGAGGCCTAATTGACTTGAGAGAGTTGATAAAATTGTCTGCTCATCTGCAGTGATTTTCTTGTCCTGATTATTAGCTTCATCATTAAAAAATGCTGTATAGACACATGAACGATAAATTTTATAGTCTCTGCGTCTCTGCTCATCTATATCTGATTTCTCATTTTCGATTGTGCTCTGAAACTCTTTTAATTTATTACTAAAGTTGTTCAACTCAGTTTCATAGAGGCGAGCAAACCAGTCTTGTTTCATGATGCAATTTCCGTCTCGCGATATGACATCTATTAAGATATCAAATTGCGATGCACTATTTATAAGCAGATCTAAAACATATTCCCCGAACTCTTCCTGAACAAGATTGAAAACCTTGGCAACATTAATATTGTCCATATTTTTCAAATCCCTGGATTTATCACTGAGTATTTTATCTACTTCAATCGCATTTTTTGGTTTAGCCGCTAGGATACCATCAATGATCTTTAGAAATGAATTTTTTTCGAATGAATTTAGGTGTTCTAAAATTTTCTCGAGCTTCATAATTTATCTCTTTATGAGTTTATCATTATAATCGTTCAATATACGTTTATAGAATAAGGAAAAAGTGGTGCAAAGCACCTGTTGTTCAGACCGAGCAGCAAAAAACAGTGAAAAGATCTTTACCGTTTTGATCATGAAATTAAAGTCAAGCTATAACAAGCAACCCTTTGACTTGTATAAATGTAAGAGGAATAAGTTTACCGTGTTACGGGAAAAACCCCATATTTCTTTAATGAACCCTATGGACAAGTTAATTACTTAGTTGTCTCCCCTCCCAAACCCCACAGTTTCTCTATAAACCTGAGGTGAGATATCAGCATTCGTTTTAAAAAAGCGGCTGAAGTAATGCTCGTCATCGTAGCCCAGTTCATAAGCTATCTCCTTGATCGTTTTCTTCGTCAAGTATAATTCGCGTTTGGCTTCAATGATGATGCGTTCTGAAATTAATTCGGTGAGTGTCTTGTTGAAATAGTTCTTGGTAATTTTTGCCAATGTCTTTGCAGAAATATTTAATGTCCCGGCATAGTCGCTGGCGGAGTGTTTCTTCTTGAAATCTTTTTCGATCGCGTCTTTCAGGTTTTGAAGAATGAAAGGCTCTTTTAAATCAGACATAGCTTCCAGCGCCTCGGGTTGCTGTTCTGCTTTCAACCGGGAAGTGGTGATCAGAAAAATTTTCAGGTACGAAACCAGGATTTCGTATTGTGCCAAGGCTGTATTCTTCATTTCACCTTTCATTTGCTCAACTAAGATGTCGAGTGATGAAGCGGCTGCATCATTAATCGAGATGTAGGGGGGCTGATATATGTTATTAAAGAGAACACCATTACAGGCAACTTCGGCTTGATGTTTATGAATGCAGAAAAAATCGGGATGGAAATGAATGGCTAACCCTTTGATCATTTGTGCAGCAAACATGAACGGCTGATAGGGAGAAAATGCAAAGAGGCTGTTCTCTTTAAAGTCGTACTCGGCAAAGTCTGCTTTCACTTTCCCCTCTCCCTCCCTAACCCAGATAAGTGAATAATAATTGTTTCTTTGCACGTGATCGAAATAACTTCCATCATCAAAGGGCAAAAGTTTGAAGGCAAGATTTCCATTCTGCGGGTTAATCAATGTCTGTGATGCCTGACTTCCCATGTTATCTTGACTTTAACTCTTTTATTTCTTGTTCAAGCTTTTTAATATATTCCCGCTGAGGGGCAAATGCTTCTTCGATTTCTTCTGCCGTATAGCGAGGCGTAATATGTTGAGGACAGTTCCAATCAAAGGCTTCTACATGCAATAGCATCATGCGTTCAGGTTTAAAAGAGTAGTCCTCCAAGTTAAGTAACTTAAATAAATCAGGGCGATCTTTTAATTCGACAACTTCTGCCTTTGCATAGATCTTCAGTCTTGCTTTTGCTGCATAGTCCATCATGATGAGGGCAACTTTGTTGTGCGTCGCTAGATTGCCAACGGTGATATATTGTTTGTTGCCGGTAAAATCAATGAACCCAAGAGTGTTGGCATCGATTACTTTCACAAACCCTTTTGGCCCGCCACGATGCTGGATGTAAGGAAATCCATTTTCACCGATGGAGGCCATATAAAAACTGTCGCGTCGATTAATGAAGTCCACTTCAGATTCGGTAAGTCCATCTGCGAACGTGCGCTTCTCCATGCGCTCGTAGCTTAATCGGCTTCCATGTTTTTCCTGGAGCGCTTTTACTTCTTTGGTGAATGCTACCGATGCGAAATTCTTTGCCATATTTTCCAGTAGTTAATTAAGAAGCCAAGTATTCCATTCTACAACTATAACAGCACACATAATTAAAGTCACTGTTAGCGATATGCCTGCATGGATCCACTCGTTCACATATCTTTTATACAGGATAAAGCTCAATCCGATCATGAGCAAGAGTTGGAGAAGTTGATCCGTGATTTTTAGGTTCAAAATGAAAAGGTTGTATGCGATAGACAGCATGGCAGAAAAAATCAGAAGTGCAAAAAACGTTGAAAAGTTCTTGTAGTAGAATTTTTTTAAGTCAATGCGTTTTCCCCGCAACCTGTTGGGAAAAATCAGTTTTGCCATTACGAAAAGAGTGATCGGGTAAAGCATAATAAAAAGAAAAACAGGCAACCGCCACTGCATCATCGTTTTCAATTCGTACATCACCCACCACTCCTGCACATGCAGGAACAGAATGAAAAGAATCCAAAGCAAATGAGGCCAGTATATAATTAGTTTATCGCGCTTTTGAATTAACCGGGCAATGCCGGTAAGTATCTGGGTGATCCCCAAGCCAAGTACAATGGAAATCAACACAGTGACGTATTCGAATGAGCTGATCATAAAGCTCCTGCATCAGATATGGTCACAAGTATTTCATCAGAGAGCTGATTGGTGCACGGTTGGTATAATCCGGATCGAAGAAACGATACACGATAGTCCCTTTTTGATCGATTATGTACACCGCTGGAACGGGTAAGCTCTCACTATTCACCGGCCCGTTGATTATATTTAAATCCACTCTGATTTTTTTATACTTGTTGAGCGCCTTGTCATCCAGCTTGTAGGCCACGTCATAGCTTTTCATAATCTTGAGCGCTTCGTCATGAAGAATGGAAAATGTAGCTTTGGTCTTTTCTACACTCTTGGCAACATACTCCGGTTTTTCGGGGGTGACTGCAACAACCGAAGCACCCTTCGCGCTAATGGTCAACAGCGACTCTTCAAGTTCTTTCAAATATTTATTGCAATAGGGACACCACTCCCCACGATAGAAGACGAGTAAAACGTTTCCCTTCTTGAGCAGTGATTTTAATGTTATCGTCTTACCATACTGGTCTTTGCCTGAAAAATCGGGAGCTGCCTGGTTAACTTGAAGACCGTGCGGATCCTGCCCTGTGACCAACGTGCTAACAAAAAGCAGAACGGCTCCGATCATTAATTTTAGTTGAGTTGTTAATTCTTTTTTCATGTCTGTTTATTTAGTTCCCTAACTACGATTGGTACGAACAAGTTTCTTTTCTGATGGTTAACACACGGTTCTGTCATTCGTACGACAAACTAAAGAGAGCCAAGGTATCTTGGCTCTCTATTTGAGTTTGATTTATACAACAGCTACTTCAGGGCTTTCAACTAGTGGAAAGTGTATTTCTGTGTTGGCCGTATTGTTGAGGTAATTGGTAAGAATGTTTAATGCGACATGGCCGACAATTTCACCTACTTCACCTTCAGTAACCCCAGCAGCTTTCACGTTAGCTACATCGGCATCGTTAACATGCCCTTTTTTTGTAACCAGGGTTTGAGCAAATTTCAAAATTGCATTCACCCTTGCATCTTTTGCACCACCAAGTCGCGCAGCTTCCATTGTTTCAGCGTCTAGCTTGGCCAAATTCGCGCCCAGATAGGTGTGAGCGGACAAACAATAATTGCAAGAGTTGGTTTCGGCAACAACCAATGCAATTAAAGAACTAATCTTTACACCAAGCGCTCCGCCACTCAGTGCTCCGCTTAGATTTAAGTAACCCTCTAGGAATGCCGGAGAGTTGCCCATGGTTCTCATCATGTTCGGAACGACACCGAATTTTGAATTTATGGCGTTGAACAATTCTTTTGTCTTGCCTGATGCTTGATCAGGGTTTAATGCTTTTAAGCGTGTCATACTTTTTGTGTTTTAAGTTTGTTGTTATTGTGGCACAAAGGTGAAGTGTTGCGCTTGACCTTAAAATGGATAATTACCGCAAGGTAGTGGACAATTTTCCCTCTCTTAATTGGCAAGCACAATCTGCTTTCTCGATCATAGTCTTGCAAGCGACAACTTCAATCAGTCTTCTATTCTAGTTTTACTCTCGAATTAACTATGAAAAGGAATTTATCTTTAGTTCTACTCATTGGTGCTGTTCTTATGACATTTGAGGGTTTCGCTCAAGCAAATAGCGGTGTTACCAAATATGTCGATGCTACTTTCGGGGTAGCCAAATATCAGGGCACGTTATCCTTATCTTATGTAAATACCAGGAGATTTGGATCGAAACAAAAATTGGGAATTGGGCTTGGTTGTCGTTTCACTTCTTACGTTGCTGCGAACCAATATTATACAACCGCTCCGGCAATACTCACATCCGGAAGCACTAGTCCTGTGATCATATTTGAAGACAACATCCAGGCTAACATTGATACTTTCTTGATCAAATCACCTCAAGTCAATTCAATTAACCTGAGTATTCATATTAATTATCAGCTAAGCAAAAAGATTGCTGCTGGATTTAATATCGATGCCATCGGTCTTTCTTTCGGAGGGAGTCGTACAGGAAACTATATAAACGGAGCGTCTGGTAAGATGGTGAGTGCAACTCCCACACTGTTTAATATCCTGCTCATAAGTGACAACGATAAGGGCAGCCTCAATTCGGAGTTCTACTTTAGGTATTTTTTAAATGAAAAATGGGGGCTGAAAGTTGGAGCCCAGTTTCTATTTACTGAATACACAACAGAAACCAAGGTTCAACATTTTCCGGAGGAGAATGATCGCTTCAGAAATAAATCGCTGCTCCTATGCTTGGGGGTTAGTTGTAAAATTTGATTTTGAAATTACGAGAATGAAATATCTGATCGTCATCTTATTAATAATTGCAGGCTGCACTCCACAAAATACAACGCCCACGATGCCGGTCACTAAACCAACGGCACTTGACACTGCGAAAGCTCAATTACTAAGGAAGGGAGTGTTTGTTGGGCTCGATGGACCTACCAGCGGATTGGCCAGTATATATAGTCAATCAGGCTCAACATATGTTTTGTTAAATCCATTTGAATCTCACAGTGGCCCAGATCTAAAGGTATATATCAGCAAAGACATTAACGCCGCCGACTATATTCGGTTAGGCAACTTACAATCCACATCCGGCAGGCAAGTGTATTCAGTTCCAAGTGGCACAGCTATCGCTGACTTTAACTACGTGCACATCTGGTGCCAGGCATACTCCGTTGATTTTGCTAGAGCTGAATTAGAGTAAGAAATATTAAAATGATTTGGTTCATTTAACAAAAACTCAGTTTGTAGTGCACCTGACAAATTAATTTCATTTTAGGGTCAAACTTGGATTAAAAAAAATCATGAAATTTCTGAATCCAAAAAGTCACGGTGCAATTGATTACGTTGTGGTTATTTTCTTATGGATATCGCCAAGTGTTTTTGGTCTGTCCGATTTTGTCTCCATGATAACCTATGTATTGGGTGGCATCCACCTTGTGCTGACTTTGTTCACCAACTTCCAGTATGGGCTTATTAAAATTATTCCATTCTCTCTCCATGGATGGATTGAATTAGCGGTTTCTCTTATTCTAGTCGCTGCGCCATGGTTGCTGGGATTCAGCGAGAATGCTGTGGACCGGATTTTCTATATCGGCTTTGGGATCGCGGTATTTGCTACCTGGCTGGTAACTGACTACCGGTGAAAGTGAATTTTGATCGAGAATCCTTATTTGATTTCTTGCTTTCCATAATTTCCGTTCTCTAGTATTAAAAAAAAACAACTCGATAGTGCCCCAGATTCCCAACAGCCCGATGAGATAGTGGATTCCGTCTCTCACGCGAGATGAATCATCAGTAAACTTTATTGTCGTCCGCCTTTCTGTTTATATACACAAGCAGTAAAACTACCAACAGGAAGAAAACTCCTCTGAAAATTTTTCTCGTCCGCTTGTAGAGTCTACTATTTTACTCTGTAGTTTTTCCAGTTAGTTTTAACCATCGCCGATACTTTTTTATTTGTGGTAATTCTTCGCGTTTAGTGTCGAGTTGCCTCTTAAACTTACTGGCAAGTTGCGAGGCTTAGGTGCTCGATCAACATTCTTCCTTTTCTTTCCTTTACTGTCCCTCCTTTTCTCTCGCTTTGCCACTGTCACACGATCGACATTTTTAGTGGCTTCGAGAAAATAGTCGAGATTCGCTTGGTCGATTAAATCCTTTTCGTCATGAGGTGATAGAACTTCGGAAGGAATTTTGCTCTCTTCGTGCCTTTCGTGAACACGCTTGTAGTGTTCGATCCTGCTCTATTTCCTCCATCAATTTCTTCTTTTTCTCCCAATGGGTTTTTAAATTTTGTCTTCCCACTGGAGTCTGAGCAAAGATGGAATACGAGAAGACTTGCTGTGATCTGCAAATAGCAATGTCTTCATAATGAAATTGTTTCTAACAAATTCGACCAACTCCTCCAGATAATTTTTTGCACTGTTTTTAATTTATAGACGAAATTTCGTATCAAAAAACACTGAATTTTTTTCAATGTTGGAATCCGGATTTAATAAATCGCCAAGAGCATTCGAAGCAATTTGTTCAACTCTGTGTTTTGATGGACTCCGCGAAATTCTTCCGCACCAGGGCCGTAAGCAAATACGGGAACCAAAATGCCCGTGTGATCGCCTGTGCTGAAACTGCCATGCACATAACCAGTGCGGATATCTCCATCTATTAAAGAAAGTCCTCCGGTTTCATGGTCGGCAGTAATAAGCACCAAAGTTTCCTTATTCTTATCAGCAAACTTTATAGCTTCACCTATTGTCTGATCAAAGTCGAGCACTTCGGTAACTACATACTCAAGGTCGTTGCTGTGACCACCCCAGTCAATCTGCGCACCTTCCAGCATCACAAAGAACGGAGACTTTGACTTACTGAAAGCCAACAGGCTTTTATTAAGTGAACGGGAAAGAAAATCGCCACGACCTTTCCTTTTTGATACCACAGCTGAATCATCGAGTATAACAAATCGACTACCGCTAATAGTATCTATTGCATTGAAATTTGTTGCCGTACGATATCCCTTTTTTTGAAGTGCTTCGAAAATATTTTGTCCATCGTTCCGATTGGCAAATGATTTTACTCCACCGCCCAACAAAATATCGACATCACTTTCCAGAAAGTCCAGCGCAATCCCTTCGCCCATGCTTCGCTCTGGACGAAACGCGTAGAAAGATGCCGGGGTAGCATCCGTAATATCGCCATTTGAAATAATAGCGGTGTGATATTTTTCTTTGATGAGATCAAAGGTTATGATGGGAAGTCTGTTCCCGACAGAGTCAACACCGACATACCTGTTTTTTGTTTTTGACCCTGTAGAGATGGCAGTGGCTCCGGCAGCCGAATCCGTAATGTAGCTGTCTGACGATGTCGTAACAGAAAAACCAATAGTCGGAATATTGAACACATTGAGTTGCCCGTGGTTTGCTGTGAAGCCGCTATACAACTGTGCAAGTCCTGTGCCATCACCGATCATAATGACTACATTTTTCGGGCGACTGCCTTCTTTCCAATGGCCTGTTGGCTTGTAAACGGCATGCGGTGTTTTGTTTTGATACGTGGTAGTTGCCCACTTCTTAAATAATGTATGAAGCCCTTCAACATCATCGGTGTTCAGCACATCGACACCCATTTTCGACAATTTTATCCATGCGTTTGTAAAATCCGGGGATGCCCAAAAGCGCATTGGCTTTCCCCATGTATGAACTTTTCGCAAAACCTCTTGAACCTGTTTTTTATCGGAAGTGGTTAATTCGCCTCTGCCATTCCATCGTGCATACTCGCCAAAGTTAGCACTCACAAGATTTATGCGCTGTAGTTGCTCAGTTGTATAGGTATTTGTGGGACGTCCGTCAAAGTAAATGTATGCCGGAAATTCGCTCCACACAGCAGCATCGGGCACATTGCCACTGATTGTGATCCTCAATGTTTTGCATTTAACGAGATCGGGGTAAGTCTCCAGCTTTTTTACAAGTGCCAGCAATGTACTCTTGCCTTCCGTTTTTAGGTCGATCATCAAAGACAATATTTGCCCGTTAGGGTAAGTTCGATTGCCGTTCCTCAAAATCGCTGCTTGCAATGGTTTCAAATAAAGTGCATCAAACGTTTTGACCTTATTCACCTCCTGAAAGGTATGGGCAACGAGTAGCTCGCCATCGACCAGAAAAATATCAGCCTCGATGTAACCAACCTGTAACCCATAGGCTCTCGTAAACGGCTCTGGCTTTTCATAGTCATTATGAGCAAATATTCCTGAGACATTTGGTTGAGCAAAGGTGTAAACAGAAATGAATGTAAGAACAAATGCTAACGGGCGCATAAAGCAATATTTTAATTTACTTTTTTAGTTCTGTCGTGTAAAGAAGATTCCCTTCGTAGTCTATTACCTGTATACGGGCACTTTTTGGATATACAGAGAATAGCATGAATCCATATTGTGACTGCGCAAACTTACTGATTGGTAACGTGCGAGCGGGAGTTTTTTCTGATGCAGCTCCTGAAATAAAGTGATGAACGTTGTTCGATGATATCATGTGCTGCAAACTATGCTCATGGCCTGCGAGGTAGACATCTACTTTATACTTTTCAAACAATGGTTGAAGCGAGTGCCGGATAGATCGCGTGTCGATACTTTCCGTTCGACCTCCGCCTGTGTACATAGGATGATGCCCTACTACAAACTTCCAGTTAACAGTTGGTGGCGCATCGCGCAGTGTTTCCTCTAACCATTTCTTTTGAGCTGTACTATCCTGATCATGCACATGATGACCATCACCTTTGTAATAATTATTTATCAATGGAGTTGTGTCAATGAAGACAAACAAGATTTGAGAGCCATCACTCCCTGCATTCATGATTTTTGAATAGTAGCGTGCTGGCATTTGCCACCTCCGGCTGATATTTGAATACGTAACCTGTGCCTGAGGGTTCGATCCATAGTCATGATTGCCTAAGACTGGATACCAATCCCATTGCAGGGAAAAATCGGTATAAATGTCTTCAAATGAATATTTCCACAGAGGATCCAACTCGCTCGCCACCCCTTCCGGATAAAAATTGTCGCCCGCGGCAATAATAAAATCCACACTGGCCTCTGCAGCAGTTTTTCCCATCTGCCGGGCAACTTCCTTTTGGTGGTCGGCACCATTGCGGCCCCAATCACCCATCAAAATAAAATTTACTGCCGATGGATCGACCTTGATTTTTTCTTGTGCTGTGCTCTCAATCGTGCAAAGAATTACGAGGACGATAAGAATTTTAAATCGTATCATGATAAAGCAGTTAAAATAAATCCAATCTGATGGCCGCTATATGAGTAAGCACCTCACTTCAAGTCGCATGCCGATGGCTTCAGAAGTACCGGATTGCAGTGGCTGAACTTACCATCAAAAGTAATTTCGAAGTCTTTGTTAGGGCTTAATGATTTTAAATAGTAATCCGTAGAGATTACCTGTGCCCCGGACCGAATTGCCGATTCAAACCTGCTTTTGTCTCCGGTTCGTGCTTCTTTCGTATCGGCATCCGAACGTGTGCGTACCATAAATCCTTTTTTCACTCTTTCAGCGATATCGTTCTCCTGCTCGATGGGATCATTCATAATGAAGAAAGCTGCATGCGGATTGTCTGCATCGGTATTGGAAAACATGGGACGCGCGTAAGCATCATCTCCTATGACGTATAATGCTGTCAACTCTTTTCCTGCATCCAATACGAAAAGTACTTTTCCTCTCGCCTTGGCCAAGTCTGGCCAGCCTTTATCAACAACAGCCTGTCGTAATGTTTTTTGTTTTCCCTTTACCTGTTTCGGAGTAATCAAATGATCTGTGTCAAAAATCTTAAGAATCTCCCTATCCAATGCGTCCAATACAATTTTATCGAACGGTAAAACTTTTGCAAAGCCAGGCTTGTCCAATCCGGAATCCTTTGGATTGATCGTAATAATAATTGGCAGGTGATCGCTGTGCGATTGTGACCATACTTTAATATCAGACAGGCATTCTTTGAAAGTCGGACAATGACTCCTGAAATCAATGTCCGGTACATGAATCACTTTGAAACCGGGATCTTTCATGGCCTCCGCATTGTACGGCTTGGGCTCCACACCCTGAACACTGAGCATTTCAAGTCCTTTCGGATGTGAGAATCGACCTCCCTCAGGGTCGTAGAGCACATCTATCTCCAGACCTCTCAAGCCCAAATCCAATTGTTGAGTAATCGGAATGTGCGCATAGTCTAATCCTTTTGCTTCAGAATTTTGGGTCAAGATCAAGTCCATCAACGGCTTTTCAATACCGCTTTTATAACTGTTATGACTGCCGATGACCTGCGTCTGGTTCATCTTAAGATCCTGGCCTCGAAGCGCAGCAAATGATAAGCAAATGAATACCGTTGAGATAAAACGTTTAGGTAAATGTTCCATAAGTGCCAGTGATTAGAAAAGATCGAAAGCTGTCGTGAAGCTTTCGATCTTTTCTGATTCAAGCTTATTGTGTTAGTATCCCTGATTCTGTACTAAAAATCCTTTCTCACTCGAAGCACCATCAATTGCTTTCTGAGGGATCGGGAACAATCTCTTATGTACATCATTATCCGTCTTGCCGGTATATGATGCTTCGTATTTGCCGAAGCGTATCTGGTAAGTTCTTTTCAGTCCTTCCCAATAGAGTTCGAATCCGGATTCACGATACAGCACATCGAGATTGATAGAAGTCAACGCTTTTGGAGTTTGTGCAGGACGCGCATTTCTTGATGTTCTTAAAGTATTGATGTCTGCCAAAGCACCGGCATTATCACCATTTCGCAACCTCGCTTCTGCACGCATCAGATACATTTCACCCAAACGCAGCAAAACAATATCGACACTGCTGTAAGAACAACAGTTGGTATTGGTGTGGCTAAACTGATACTTGGAGAACCGGTAACCTGTGTTATGTAAGCTGCCGGCATCGGTGAAGTCAACATTGAGCGTGTGGCTAACATATACATTGTTTGCATCGGCATCATTTAATTTAATCACGGGATAGATCCTTACCGTTCCATCGCCACACTTCATAATGTTACCACTCTTGTCTTTACGAGGTCCCCAAATCACACCGCGAAGAATTCCTCTGTCGATTTCAAAATCGGTAGCTTTTACGCAGTAGTAATGGTCTGCATCATTGGCAGGTGTTACCCCGGTAAGATCTTTGAGTGCATCCGGTACGATTGTGTTCTTCTTAAAGAAACGGGCATCTGCGTCAGCGGGATCTACATTTCCATACGCATCAGTCCATGTTTTGATGAAATCGGGTGTGGCAGCAGTGGCATCAGTTCCACGCGTACTTGGTTGTTCTGGTCTTGGCACTTGGGCTCCTGATATTGGCCAATATGCCCATCTGCTGTGCTCTGTTTCAAGAACGCCTCTTTGGTCGAGAGCGAATACAAGTTCTGTATTAGTGTGATTGGCATCGCTGAACAGATCGAAGTATTCCGGTGACAATGCATGATTGCCTGAAATGATACTGCTGGTATACTGTATGACCTTATCCATATCCTCTTTCTTAAAAGAAGGTGTTCCATACGGGTCGCGATATACTGCTGCATTCATATACAAACGAGCGAGAAAACCATACACCGCATCTTTAGTAATTCTGCCCGGGTTGTCGGAATTGGTCAAACCATCTGCTGCTGCAAGGAGTCTGCTTTCAAGATAATCGACTGCATCCTGTCCTCTGAGAATTACGGATGTCTGATCTGAATGCTCCTTTTTGAAGATAAGACCCCAGTTATCAAGTGTCAGCATATTCAGGTATGAATTGATCGCGATCATTTCATAAAGCGGACCCTGAGCGTTCTGATTACCTTTTTCAACTTCTGCCTTTAATCTTTCCTCAGCAATAATTGCTCTCGAGAGACCAAGCGTGATGTACGTCCAGGAATCACCAACCAACGCATTACTCGCTGTCATCAAATGCTGGTAAACTGCGATGTACTTGCCTCCATCATACCAGTCTGTGCCACCACGGTAGGGAAGGATAGATTCATCGGAGGAAACTTCCTGAAGTCCGAAATTATTTGTGTGCATCCATACCTGACGGAGCATACCATACACAGGGGCGATCGACCCGCTGATTACTTCCGCCTGGCCGGTGCCGGTTAAAGATTCATCAAGAATATCTTCGTTTAGTGAGGTACAACCAATAAACAGGAGTAGCACCAAACTGATGGATAGTGCTTTGTTAAGTTTTATATTTTTCATCTGATTTCTTTTTCTGATTGATAAATGTGAAAACTGTTTTTGCTTCTTCTTAGAATGTCACGTTAAGATTGATCAGAAACGTTCTCGCTTTAGGATAAGTAAAATAATCTATACCAAAGGTTTGAATTCCGCCTAATGTTGATCCGGTGTTGATCTCGGGATCGAAGCCGGAATATTTCGTTACCACAAATAGGTTTTGCCCTGTTACCGACAAACGGACCTTCTGCAGCACCTTCTGCAATCCGATCCGATTCCCTGAAAGCGTATAACCCAGCGTTGCATTGTTAAGTCTCAGGAAAGAGCCACTCTCCAGATATCGTGTAGATACGGTATTAGCGTTTGTTACTGACTCATTGGGGTACTGAGCAGCAAAATCCGTAGTGTTATTGGATTTAGACAATTGTGCTTTAGTGAAGAGGCTCATCGCGGTGTGATTGTAGATCTTATTGCCAGCCACGCCATTAAAGTTTATACCAAGATCAACGTTTTTATACTTGAAGTTCAGGTGATAAGCATAGATGAACTTTGGAATCGCACTGCCAACCACTTTACGGTCATTGTCCAGTATGGCTCCATCTCCGGTATTGTCTCTGAAATTGTTGAGGCCGTTAGCACCAATGCCGTCAAACTGAAACATATAAAAAGCACCGATTGGCTGATTGTTGATGTAGCCATTGATGGTTGCACCTGTCTGACCGGAACCCTGAGCCGCTCCTGTTGTGAGCACAGAATAAGGGGAATCTTTTACCTTGTTTTGAATATAGGTTACGTTACCACCAATGTTATAGGAGAAACCATTTGCATTACCATTATAATCCAGTGATAATTCAATACCATTGTTATGGATCTTCATATTCCTGATATTGGTCCAATAAGTAGCAGTGGGCTGAACAGGATCAGCCGGAGTAACTTCCAGCAGAATGTTTGATGACTCTTTATTGAAATAATCCACACTACCACTCAATCGGTTATTAAGGATTGCAAAATCAATACCTGCATTAAATTGGGTGGAAACCTCCCATTTCAGGTTGGGGTTTGCCAAACGTGTATAAACTATGCCGTATGGATAACTGGCGATAGAAGTGGCATTGGCATCTAACGGATACGTGCTGAGACTTTGAGCACCGGTGATCAATCGATCTTCAGAATAGCTTGCCTTTGTGATCTTGGCAGGAATCTCCTGATTACCTGTCTGGCCCCAGCTTGAACGCAACTTAAGATTATTAAAAGGCGAGCTGCTCATAAAATCTTCCTTGCTGATATTCCATCCCAGCGCAACGGAAGGGAAGTAACCATACTTATTGTTCACTCCAAACTTCGAGGAGCCATCGGCACGAAGTGTTGCCGTAAGCAAATATTTATCATTGTAGGTATAGTTAATTCTTCCAAAGTAGGATTGCAATTCATTCTTAGTCGCATCCGCTGTTACTGTGGTAGGATATTGGATTGTACTGGTTTGGTCCTGGTACTTCGGTTCGATATTGTTATTGGCGAAACCGCTGTAAGCGAAGTTTCTGTTTTCTATCAAAAAGCTTTGGTAAGAATGTCCGGCCAGTGCGGTCACATTGTGAACACTCTTATGCCAATTGTACGTCAGCGTATTTTCTATCAGTTTGTTGGTATTTCCATTAAGCGATGTAGACAGCGATCCATTTGAAATGTTCGACTCATTGACAACCGATGGAAAAGGTTTGTACTGCTGATCTCTGGTGGTGGCGGAATAGTCAACACCAAGGTTGAGCTTATACACAAGACCGTCAAGTATTTCTATGGAAGGTGAAATGCTTGCAAGGATGCGATTGTTAAGTGCAAGATCGCTATAGATATCGTTTCTCTTCAATGGGTTCAGTGCGTTTGTAGTAAGCAGCGTAGGCTGACCATCAGTATATGCCGGAACAGTAGGGTTCATGCTAAGCATATCACTTATAGTGGAGCTAATATTCGGGCGTAAGTTTTCTGTGTGAGAAGTAGTAAGATTATAATCTATATTCAGTCTGCCGTTGATCGCCTTTTGATGGATGTTTAGTTTTCCTGAATAACGTTTCAGATCGCTGTTCTTCAAAATCCCCTCCTGATCCTGATATCCTACCGATGTGTAGTAAGAGAACTTCTCAGAAGATGCACCGCCAATAGTCAAATCTATTTTTTTCGATACACTTGTCTGAGTCAATTCCTTCTGCCAATCGGTGTTTCCTCCGAAATCTTGTAACGTTCCACCTTCGGCTGGCACTTGCGTACGGAATTGATCCGCACCAAACACGTCAATCTTGTTAGAGATGGTTGACCAACCTGTAGAGGCTGATAAGTTAATTTCAGTTTTCCCGGATTTTCCTTTCCTGGTGGTGATAACGACTACACCATTTGAAGCTCTTGAACCATATACCGATGTGGCGCTGGCATCCTTCAGCACGTCTATGCTTTCAATATCGCTGGGGTTAAGAAAGTTTAGCGGATTGGTGTCAAGTCCCTGAGTAGAGTTATCGAGTAGGAAGCCATCAACTACATACAGTGGTTGTGTTCCTGAACGCAAGCTTCCGATGCCGCGGATAATCACATTTTGCGCAGAACCTGGCTCACCGCTGGCGGTGGTCACATTTACACCAGCAACTTTTCCTTGCAAGAGCTGCCCTGGATTAGTAACAACTCCCTGGTTAAAGTTTTCACTCTTTAAAGATGTGATTGCACCTGTTACATCAGATTTTTTCTGCGTACCATAGCCTACCACAACAATCTCCGACAATGTTTTCGAATCGCTCACCAGTTGTATGTTGATTTCTGATTGTTCGCCTGCAACAATTTGTTGGCTGAGCGTGCCCACAAAACTGAAAATCAAAACCGATTCGCGTGACCCGACTGTCAAGCGATACTTTCCATCGGCATCTGTTACGGTACCATTTATGGTTCCGCGCTCCAAAACATTAGCGCCAGGCAGAGCAGCCCCGGTCTCATCAGTTACAGTGCCGGATATCACCAATGCTTGCGCAATATCAGCTTGCGTTGTGATACTAAGAGAGAGCAGCATAACGGCAAGCAATGCTACCCGCAAATGCATGCCCCCCGGAAATTTGGATTTAATTGACTCGTAGTTTTTTTTCATTTGTTGTTGATTTGATTTTGATAAAGTTTGTCCTGATCATTTTGAAAACCGGATGCAATCTCTATCCAAATGGTTACTTCACCGGAAACTGACTGTTATGGTTTCATTAAAGATTTAATCGTCATGAGTCGGATAATTATGAAAAAAAATTGCAAGGCTTTTTCAGGCAGTGGTCATATTTCTATTCCACAATTGTTTGCACTTACTGTGATTGCTAGCGGAGATAGAAACTTCCGCGTATCACATGCATACAATCGATTTATTGTATTACCTGAAAATGATGTTTCTGAAAATTCTACGTACGCAGGGAGTTGAAGGTAAACAAAACTCCAACTTTGTCGCAATTCCGATATGGCATTAAAGATCGCGTGAGGATCGTAACTTTAGTGTGTTCGGGTACTATAATCTTAATCCAACGTCATTACGCTAAGCTCGAACTTTGGTTTGGCCTCTCGTTAAAGAAACGGAAAACGTTGAGTGAGGGTTTGTGATTCCATGTACTTTTGGCTCCCTTCAAAACTTTACAAAAATGGGAATATCTTCGTATGTGTTTTCGGAAAGATTCGATACACTTTCGATAGAGATAGGATACTTTTGAATTCAATACAACAATGATTTCTTCTAAAGATCGGAAGATGTAGAGTAAAAGCACTGAAATTTTAATTAATTTGATGTTGTTCCATTATTGGCACACTCGATTGTAGAAATTTTGTGTTACTACCGGCTGGCATGTTAGCGAATAGCTAAGATCTGAATAGCTCATTGTAAATCAGAGCGAGCAGTTCCACGAGCCTTATTGACAAGGGGCTAACGCAATTCACTTTACTTTTTTAGGCATCCGCCTCACAGTGTGTACACCGGTTTTTAAAATTGAATCGTTTCCTTTCTTCGCTGGCCGATCGCTTCTTTGCTTTCAGTGAATCGTTATCGAGAATCATATTCTGGTAGTTCTCATTTGGTGTTAATCCTTAAAGAGAAATATGAGGACGATTGTTGAAGTCATCACAAATCCATTCCATTCTACTTTTAAGTTCTCCTCCGTCCGCTATTGTCATTTTATACAGATAGTTATACTTGATTACTTTATTATGAGCTTCAATTAATGAGTTGGAACATTGAATATCAAGCAACGCCTTTTGATGGGTGATCGGAATCGACAGGGAGTCAAGATATTCCTTCAAGGAATTTTTGGGGCCGCCGTCTATGATTATTACTATTGGTTCTTCCTTACCCTTAAATGTTCTAAAGGCCTCCCCTATTGTTAGTCTTCGAATTAAGGCGCTTACTTTGCTGGCTACAATCCAGGATAATATTTTCCTCGAAAAATTGTCGACTACTAAATAAATGAAGTGTGCTTGATTGTCTGCTGTAGTGAATCTTGTAATATCAGCATGCCATACCTGGTTAGGCGATTAGCACGGATTCCTTCTACCCTTTTCTTTATTCGGTCTTCCGATCTTGGTCTGCTAATCCACAACCTCTTAGCATACTTTGTTCAAGCTTAAGGGAAGAGTACCATTTCTTAAGGAGTCAAAAGCAATAGACGAGATTGGCCAATATTGAAATTGAGAACTCAAGATTTTCTCTTTTAGTTTGTCAATCTCAGGGCCAGATAATTGGGTTGGATAAATGCGGTTGCATCTGTTCACCATGGAATGAAAGCAACTTGTAAACGTTTCCAAGCCCCATTGTCTGTACGTAGGAACTGAAATATTGAATACTTGTAAAGCATAGATCAGTCCAATGGAAGAAGTTCGGCATGTATAGGAAACTCGAGGATTCAAGGTGTGACAATTTAGAGTCAATATCCTCGAATTTTAACTAAATTGATAGTTGTTCCATTATTGGAACATACAGTTATAAAAAACTGGAGTTAATGCCGCCGCACCTTGATCTATACGACAAATATCATCGAGAACCTCAACGGCAAAGTAAGTATACCAAAAGCAAAATGCCTTTTCCTGATGATCAGTCGGTGATGAAGGCCGTCTTCCTGGCACTACGGGAGATCACACGAAAGTGGTGGACACTACCGATTAGAAATTGGAGCTTGGTCGTGAATCAATTTATTAACATCTTCGAAGAGCGGTGCAAAATTTAAAGCCCTTTACTCAGTTAGTTAGACGCGGCACTTACAAACTTTTTTGGACAGTGTCGCTAAAAAATATCAGCATTGTTGCCGTTTGGTTAATATGCCCAATGAAACTTTCCCCGTAAGTGCTAAAACCGACTGTTGGGTGATTCTTAAATACCTCACCATATTCTTTGGTTTTATTTTGTTTTTTAAGGTCCAACGTACGGAGGATACAATTGAAATTGATAATACATGAGATGTTGCCTTCCTTCTCCTTTTTCAACAATGCACTAATAGTATCTTCAACGATATCGGTCGACTCCAGTAGCATTAACTCTGTACCTTCCTTAACACTGCAAAAGAAATTGATATCCGAGTTCTCAATCGTTCTAGGGCTTCTTACAAATGGTTCATCACCGCTCATCAATCCAAGAGGACTGTAAAACATTTTTCCTGCTAGCTGTTCTAATGGTATTTCCATTGCTTCAGCATACGCCTCCGTAGCAGGTTTATGATTGAATTCAATAACTTTGCGTTTACTTTCATCACCCTTCGTTACCAGTAACTTTTTGCCTGTAGCACGAAAGCTTTGAGTCTTTAGAGTACTAAATTTTTGTTTTGGTTTTAAAAGCAGCAGCAGTGAGCCCTCGTGATAGATTTCATTGTTGTAGTAAAGAGTAGTTTCTTTAAACTTCATATCGTCGCCTGTAGATCCGCCGATAAACGTGATGTCAGTTAAGTTTCCAATTTTGTCCATAACTAATTCTTCAGTCCCACCTAGGCCATCTGTTAGAACGATGCCAACGTATTCATCGTAATGAAGACTTTCAGATTTACCAAAGTGATTTTCAAATTGTTTGAATGCTGTGGCTACTGCATCTGGATTCGTTTTGATTCCTTGCACAATTTCTACAGAAAAATCTTTTAAGCAGTCATCATCAAACCCAATGGCTACTACAGCATTGTCCAACATTCTGCCGGTTATAATTTCTCCCGACGTAGTACATCCAACAACCGTGGTCTTCGCAAAAGCTTTACTAAAGCTATTTGACAATTTGCTGGGTTCGTAATTGGAAGACGCGAAAAATAAAATAAGCTTTTTATCTTTTCCCATAACAGATTGTATTTCGTTAACTGCTTTTTCCGTGTCGGGATTTATTGAAGATGTTATACTATATATGTTTTTCATAATTTTTTATTAATAATTAAATTTGTATGGTTAAGGATCATTGGTTACCAAGCTTTATGCTAAACTCAGAAGCTGTTTCGTAGATCTTTTTTATCATCACGTCATCATCCGGTGTGTCTACAGTAATTTTTCTTACGTCAATTCCTTTCATCAGCAACTTCATTTGTGTGCTTAATCTTAAAAACTCGTTACCCTTACTTCGCTTTTCAATAAGTTCATTTATTAGTTGATTAACTTTGCCCATAGATAAATATTAGTTAGTTAAGATCGTCAAGACATATTTGATGCCGGAATAGTTAATGAACTGACCAGTAAACCTTTGACTTAAGTTCGAAATTGTTTTTTGTCTCGTAATGGGATGGCTAAATCGTTATTCTCTCTTTAACTTCCAATAATTGTATTCCTTTTAGAAGCTTCTCTCTTTTTTCAAAGGGCAAATGATGGACAGATTCCAGAACAATAATATCCTCAACGATACCTCGCAGGAAGCTTGAAATAGATATTCGCAAAGAATGAATTAGAACATTGAATATCAAGCAAGGCTTTTTGATGTGTAATTGGAACCGACAAGGCATCAAGGTATTCCTTCAAGGAATTTTCAGGTCCTCCATCTGTTATTATTACAATCTGCTCTTCGCTACCAATGAAAGTTTTCAGGCCTCCCCTATTGTCAATCTTCGAATTAATGCGCTGACTTTGCTAGCGACGAACCAGGATAATATTTTCCGTGAAAAATAGTCAACCACCAGATAGATGTAGTGCACCTGATGGTCCCTTGTTATAAATTTTGTGATGTCGGCATGCCATATTTGATCGGATGAGTAGCACGTATCCCTTCGACTCCTTTCTTTCTTCGGTGGTTTGGTCTAAGCCTGATAATGCCCCCAATCGCTTCGCATACTTATACCAGGTATTGAGAGCGAGCGAAAGTGATCCGTCTCAAACATTCCATTGCTACTGAAGCAATCGGCCAATATTGAAATTGAGGATTTGTGAGTTTCTCTTTCTATTTAGTGATCTCTACGTTCGATTTCAAAGTGACAATGATTTCGCCTCAAAATCGGTAGCGAAGAGTAGAACATCGAAATTTTCACTAATTTGATGTTTGTTTCAATATTGGAACAGAGAAGTATAAAAAAATCGCGTTACTGCCGACCCAACATTCTAGGAAGAGTATTTATTATACAATTACGTCAGCTGCCTTAATCTCATTTAGTTCCCTGCACAAGAACTATCTGAATTACGACAATTCTGCAACCGCCTGGAATAGCAAAACTAACATCCATGGAGTCATGCGGGTCAAGCAACGTGTTCGATAATTTTTTGAAATAGTTTTTCCTTAGTATATGGCTTCTGTAGATGATCATTCATACCGGAGCTAAGACTGCTCCTTACATCATCATCGAAGGCATTGGCCGATAAAGCGATTATAGGCTTGCGGTATTTTAATCTTCTCAATTCTTTGGTAGTTTGATATCCATCAAGCCCGGGCATTTGAATATCCATCAACACCAGGTCATATTCATCTCCTTCGCTATTTTTCACAAGGCTAATGGCCTCGCCCCCGCTTCGCGCAGTAGTGACTTTGGCCCCGAATTTTTTCACAATTAATTCTGCCACTAATAAATTAACTGGATGGTCATCTACAATCAGGATACTGAGCGATTTCTCAAAGACAAGTTTTTTCAGCTCGTTTCCTTTCGAATCACTTGTGGTTTGTTCCTTTGATAATTTGAGTTTGATCGAAAAAGTGAATTCTGATCCGCTATTTGTCATACGGTCGGCAGGGCTGCTAACTCTAATATCACCTTTCATCTGAAGCAACAAATTTTTAACGATGCTTAACCCCAATCCCGTTCCTCCATACTTACGTGCTACGGAATCATCCACCTGAGTGAAACTAGAGAAAATTGTGTTTAATTTTTCTTTGGGGATTCCAATTCCTGTGTCTTTTACGATGCCTTGTATTTCTGCCCCTTCTTCGCTCATTTCGAGCAAGGAAAAAACAATCTCAATTCTCCCGTGGTCGGTGAATTTAATTGAATTGCCGATGAGGTTTATTAATAGTTGAGAAATCCTTGTGGGATCCCCGACTAATTCGTTGGGTATGGATTCATCAAATTGATAAGATAACTCGAGTTGCTTCTGCTCAGCAAGGATCTTGTATGGCTTAATCGTCGAGGAAATTGCTTCCCTGAAGTTAAAAGATATATTTTCTAAACGCAACTGTCCGCTCTCTATTTTACTAAAGTCCAAGATGTCGTTGATTAATTGTGACAGGTTTTTTCCGGACCTGCTAATTGTTTCAAGATACATTCTATGATTTTCTTTAAGATCATCTCCCAACATCACCTGTGTGAGACCAAGAATACCATTAAGCGGAGTTCGGATTTCGTGACTCATATTGGCGAGGAACTGACTTTTGGCAAAATTGGCTTCTTCAGCAGTTTCTTTTGCTTTTTTAAGTGCCTGCTCAACACGTTTAATTTCAGTGATATCTTGAATAGTTCCTTTCAACAAAACACTTGCAGTTTCTTTATTCTTTATCGCTTCGCCTATGCAATGAATATATTTTATTTTTAGGTCTTCGCAAAGTATCCTGTATTCCGTTGCAAATGCCTCACCATTTTTAATGGCGCCGTTTGTAAGATCATCTAAAATATGAACATCCTCAGGATGAATCTTACTCCGATAGGCGTTGTAAAGCAAATCCGCAGGTAGATCCTCCAATCCAAATATTCGGTAAGCTTCCTTTGACGCTGTCAGATGAAAGCCTGCGGTGTCAAGTTCCCAACTTCCTATTTTCGCAATTGCCTGAGCTTCATTTAGCCGGTTCCTCTCCATTTCTAATTCTAGCTTGGAGGCAGTGCTTTGTTCCAATTCGTCTCCCAATATATTGATGCCCGTGGCGATCGCATCCATGACAGTTCCTCTTTCAGTTATTGGGAGTTTTTGTTTGAAATCAAGATTAGCAAATGAACTGATTACCTCAATAAACGAATTAACCGTTGGGTCTGGACTATCATCTTCGATTTTGTTTAATTGTAATTTGTCAGCTAACTGGTTAAAATTATCTGCAATTTTTGTAATGGTCTCATTGTCAAAGTCCGTAACAACACGCCCCGCGTAATTGCCCAATAACATTGCCTCACTTATTTCTAAGAGTCGGTTCAGAATCTGTGTCTTAACATGCGTAGTCTCCGTTTGGATATCTGTAACTTTCATAAAGATTATCCTGTTGGGGTTGAACTCTTATCGTTTATTCTTAGCGTGCATTCGATGATCCATTGAAAAGCGGCATCTTTTGTCGAGAAAAACTTTGCTTGAAAATCTTTCGGTGTTTTTACAAAAATGTTGGCGATCATTGCTGACACCGGATTGGTTGCAATAAATGCGGCGCCTAAAATATTCTTCAGTCCTGCATCGGGTCGCTGCAAATAGTCTTTCGCCTCACTGGTAATTTTTCTCACGTTGGAGACATCAACAATAATGTAGTGATTCTTGCCCTTCGTAAGGTCAAAACGATTTGCAACAATTTCCCGGGCAACGGGTAAATCGATCTTCAGGTTATTTGGAAACTCCGCGTAGATGATATCGCTGCTCATTTCTGAATAAAAAACGACAAGGGGATATTTTTCTGCAATCATATTTATTTAAGCTGCATATGTTCAGCATTTATTTTCTTTAACCAGATAATGGCTTCTGCTTTATCAGAAAAAAAACGCGCTGGAATTGCCGGGCTATTTATTTTAAGGTATAGATTTATAAATAGTGAGGCCACCGCGCTCTTTGATAAAAAAGCACCACCAATCAAACCATTTAATCCACCCTCGGCACTGTTCATATAATCGCGGGCTTCTTTTGTTGCTGATTTCAAATTTGAAAAATCAATTAGTATGGGATATAGTTTACTTTCTGTGAAAGCTACCCTGTCTTTGATGATTCTTTTTGCAATAGCAATATCTATTTCCAAATGCTGTTTATACGAGCAGAATAATATCTCATCTTCTATACTAAAGTATACGTCTTGTGTTTCTATTTTTTTCATTGCACATTCGAGGTGTTAATCAAAGAAATCAGTTCCATATTGAAGTTGTCTTCGGCTTGTACATATGTTGACTTGGGTATTTTTCTCGCGCCGAATTTCTGCTTCTCAATAGAAGCATCCATGCCGATATAGATTCGTTTACAATTGTTGCTTCTTCCTTTTTTAATCATTTGATACAAGGCCTGACGGTAAATAAAGTATTCGCTATTGAATGCGTAGTCCATTCCAATGATCATTGGGCAATAATTCTTTTTGTTTGCATTATAACAAAATACCATGCCCACTGCTTTCCCTTCCGTCTTGTTTTTGATATTTAGCTCTTCATTGAAGCTGATCTCAATGGTCTGCCAGCCTTTGTAGCTATTGATTTTTTTAAAGACCTTGAATGGCAATTCAAATGTATTCAAGTTAAAGCTTTGCTTTTTTACATTCAGGTAAAGGTCATACCAATGTTGAATTCTCCGTTCGTCAATGATCGAATTTTCATCGTAGTAGTTGATCGTAAAATCAACTTCTGGTTTTATCACTTGCTTGCGAACATAATACCTTGTCTTGCTTGATAATGTTTGCAGAAACTCTTCCAGACTGTTCCAATTGAGATTTTCGATCACGTGTGTGTCAGGCATATCAACTCTGATAAATCCTTCTTTGATAAGGAAGTCGCGCATTTCATGATCGTCGCTATCCAAATCACGCAGGTGAACCATTGACGCACCACAATTCTTCTTTGCTTCGTTCATGATGCCAATCATCTTTAGCATCGCCTCTTGCCATTGGGAGGAATTTCTATTAACATACAAGTGGTTGCCCTCGCTGAGTAGCGAGCCCATCATGATAACTTTTGACGTCAGGTAGTATTTATCTTTCTTTCTGATCTCTTCTACTTGTCTTGATACTTCTGCGGTGGAGACCATATCATCCTTGCAAAGCAGTTCAGTAAAGAATGTTGCCAGCACGGGTTTCTTTAACTCATCGCGAATAATCAGATAGTGGAACTTCCAGTTATTTTCAGGATCAGGATTGTTGCAAAATGTCTCCTCCAAGAACCGGCAACCTTCCCAGTCAAAAGTCCCGTTGTCTCCAAGCAAATCATCCCACACCATTTTATCGATAGCATGAATCGTGGTTTCGTGTTGAACCGTAAGGGCGTTGATTAAATTATTCTTCGTCGGTGGAGGAATGCCATAGTGTTTATAGGTGCTTTCGAAGGGGAGATTGAAATTAGCAGAAATGTCGGCCACGGTTTGTCCTTCTTCTTCCAACACTCTAGGAAAGTGATAACGAAAAGCGTCGAGCACATTGGTGATGTCTTCTTTGGTTTGACCGTTGGTAATGGCAAGCCGCAGACCACAGCATTTTACTGGCACACCCGGAAAGATTCCAATGTTTGTATAAAAGCCTTCGTCGAGAAGGCGTTTCACCATGTTGTACCCAACACGCGGCAATCCTAAGCCAATATAAAATATCGGGGAGTTCGACGGGAGCGCAAGGGGTAAATCATATTGTTCAATAGTGCTTTTAGCTAATTCCAGTTTAGATTTCAGTTTGGTTTGAAGTCCGTATATCTCATCTGTTAAATGTATTTTCGCGCTCGCAATCGAAGCGCCTAACATTGGTGGTTGCACAGGACCTGAATAGGTGTAGGAGCTACCGCAGGTGATAATCTTCCTCATCATTTCTTTGTCGGACAATACTGTTATACCACCACCGGTACCAAAGCCCTTTGCCAGAGAAGTAGTTAATACCATTTTAGGGTGCAAGGGCATTTGACTTAACACATAACCATTGCCATGTTTTCCGGTCCAGCTCATACCATGGGCATCATCGACGTAAAAATGAAATGTCGGGTATTTCTCCAGTAAGTATTTTATATCTTTTAATGATGCGTAATCTCCATACATCGAATATAGGCCATCGGCCATGTACCATATCTTATTGTACTTGTTGGGGTTTTCCTTAATAAGATCTTCAAGCATATCCATTCGATTATGCTTGATCATTTCCACTTTTATTCCTCTCGCTTTCAGAAGTTGTACAGCTAGCTGCACACTGCCGTGAACTTGATGATCAAGTATCACAAGGTCATTATCCTGAACCAGGATCGGCAAGGCAGCAAAATGCGAGAGGGTTGTTGTCGCGGCTAACACAGCCGGGTTGTTATCAAAAATCTCATAGAAAAGTCCTTCTAGTTCCTCATAAAGCGCGCAAGAAGAAAAAAGGCGTGACGACGAGTATTGAGTACCATACCGCAAGGTTGCATCAATGGCGCCTTGCTTCAGCCTTTCGTCAACCTCAAGCCCGAGATAACTGCATGAGCCAAAGTTTACAACCCGTCTTCCATCAATTGTTACTTCTCGTCCGTCAAGAGTTTCGTCCTCCAGTGATACTTGAAAGATGCCATTTTCAACTCCATTCGTCAGGCATTCATCTATTGTGTCGATGAATTTATTCGCATTTCTTTTTGACATCTCTTCTTTGTTTTAATAAACTCTTGCTAAGCTTGCCGAAAGATGTTTTTCGCCAGTCATTGAAAAACGGTATCAAAAAAACCAAGTGCAACTTTCATTATACTTGTATGTTGAACAAGCGTTCAACTATTAAAAACTTACAGAAGGAATAACTTAACTCCCTGAGCTTATTGACAACAATAACCCAGCCACATCCAAGAGTTATTTTGAGAACACTGAATGCGGGGCACTAGGCACGTAAATATTTTAAACAATTATTGGAAATGTGGTATACTAACTAAAAGGTGCGCCATTTGGTCATGTAGAAAAAATGGCTCAAGCAATTACGCCAGACCTTTCAGTTCAATTCGAGGTCAATCCATAATCTTTTGGGAGATAAACTCTGTTACTTTACTCGTTACTTCTACTCTGTCCCCGAGCGACTCGGCGTACCTTCTCCATGAAGGCCGCTCGCGTTCATTATGATTCGCATTTTGGTTATACCGATTGGAGTATTGAGAGGGAGGTTAATTGTCCCCATCACCGAATCCATCGAGTGTGCTTGAAATAAAATTTCAGATGTCTCAAAAATGGTGTTTTGATTTAAATCTATCCACACGGTAAAATATGAATCTTGAAAATGAAATTTTGGTTTAATTTCTATTGAATGAGATTGGGTGAGCCATAGATTTACAAAATTTAATCTGTCTAAAGCGACCCTCCGAAATTCCAGCTACAGATTTCGCGTTGCATATTTTCACAGCATCGATATACAATGAAGCATCAGTTCCCCAAGGAGTACATATTCCTTTTGTCAATGTGTTATTCAATGAATAACAATTTGAAGAGAACATGTTGTTATGGCCAAACACCTTTGCATAATATATTCCTGCTTGAGAAATCGGATAACTGATTACCAATTCCGTTGTTCCATTGTTCAGAACTGAGTTTATAAGATTGAACGATGGATCAAAAAGCTGCATGTCAAGATGCCGGCACAAAAATCAGAGGCTAAACTATCTAAACCACAACCTTTTTACAGCGACGGCGTATATTAACTGCAATTACGAATAATACATCATGAAGAAAACAAAACTCGGTGAGTTTGAAGAGTTGGTCTTGCTCACAGTCGCAACCCTGCAACAAGATGCGTACGGTGTAGAGATCAGGCGGGAGCTTGAAGGAAGGTTGAAGGAAAAACTAAGTGTGGGATCAATTCAATCTGCCCTAAAGCGCATGGAAGAGAAAGGATTTCTCATCTCACAATTTGGAGAGGCAACTCAAAAACGAGGCGGCAAGCGTAAACGCATATATGCGACCACTTCGCATGCCCGAAAAATTTTGGAAGAAATGAAAGAGATACGGGCGGGGCTTTGGGCATCTATGCCACAAGCCGCCTTTTCATTGAAATTGATATGAGCCAATCTAATCATGTCCAACCGCCACAATGGCCATTGAACCTCTTACGGTTCTTTGTAAAAAAAGAGTATCTCGAAGAGATCGAAGGTGACATGGAAGAAATTTTCCGCGAGAACGTTGAGCAACTTTCTCTCAAAAAAGCCAAACGAGTATACACCTTGGAAATGCTCAAGCTACTAAGGCCGATCTTGCTTAAGAATCTCGAAGTTTTTCAACATCTAAATCAATATGCTATTTTTAAAAACTACTTTAAGGTTTCGCTCCGGGGTTTGATGAAAAACCCATTAAACTCATTCATCAACATATTTGGTTTGGCAGCTGCTATTGGCTTTTGCGTATTCGCCTATGGTTATGCACGATGGGCTTACAACAGGGATCAGTTCCATAAACACAAAAATGAAGTATTCCTGATTACTTTTTTTGCCAACCGTGATGGAACCATGCAGGAATATGGACTGACCCCAAGGCCGATGGGCGAACTGCTCAACCAAGATTTTGATCAGATCAAAAAAGTCTGCAGGATAGAAGACAGAAATGTGGTGGTCAAGTATGGAGATAATGTCTTTAACGAAAAGATACGCTATACAGACCCAGAGTTCCTGGAGATGTTCACCTTTCCATTGAAGTGGGGAACTCCTTCTTCTCTTGCAGATGTGAACAGCATTATCCTTAGTGAAAGAAGGTCGATGAAATATTTTGGAAAAGAGAATCCGATCGGCCAGAGCATCCTGATAAAATTTGACAAAGACAGGAGCAAGATATTTAAGGTCACCGGTGTTGCGGAAGCTTTCACGCCTTCCCGAAGCATTGATTTTGATTTTCTGATCAACTATGAGAACTTCCGCACATCCGAACAGGGTTATGATTTCCATGATTGGAGTAAATTTGTAAATGCCACACTGATCCAGGTTGACAATCCTTCCGACCTGAAGTCTATCGGCAAAGGAATGGAGAAATATAAAAAGCTTCAGAACAAAGCAGTGATAGAGGACTGGGCAATTTCTTCTTTCGCATTCGAACCATTGGCAACGCTACACGAAAAGACAGAGGACATAAGGGATGATATTTCCGAGGAAGGCTCTGGTGATAACTACAAAGTCGTTATATTCTTATCCATCATTTGCATATTAATGCTAGCATTGGCCTGCTTCAATTACATCAATATAGCTATCGTCTCGGCCGCAAAAAGGTTAAAGGAATTAGGGGTGAGAAAATCAATAGGTGCTGCACGAAGAACCGTAATAGTTCAGTTCTTAACGGAGAATATAGTGATCACATTTTTTGCGTTAGCGCTGGGGCTTGTTTTAGGATGGACAGTTATCATTCCGTGGTTTGAACGGCTGTGGGATTTCAATATGGGATTTAAGCTAACCGACCCCAACCTTTGGATATATCTGCCCATCATTTTACTTATCACCGGGATTGGCTCTGGCATCTATCCTGCTTTTTACATTTCAGGATTTCAAACAGTCAACATACTGAAAGGATCGATGAAGTTTGGAAATAAAAATTTCCTAACAAAAGTATTCCTGAGTGCTCAGTTGATATTGACTTGCGTCTTTATTACGAGTGCCCTCATGTTCACACTAAACACCGATTATTTAGGACATAGAAGCTGGGGATACAGCTCACGTGATGTACTGTATGCCGTCGTTAGTGATCAGCAGGCCTATGAACAATTAAATGCTCTCATGGCCAGAGACCCCAATGTTTTATCCATCTCAGGATCAAGCCATCACTTGGGGAAAAGTAACACGGCTACTGTCTTACATTTTCCCGACCGCGAATATGAAGCTGATCTGTTATCCGTGGATGCAAATTATCTCAATACGATGGGATTGCAACTGAAAGCCGGTCGTTTTTTCAATGACTATGAGGGAAGTGATAGACAGGCAGTAGTGGTAAATGAACTCCTTGTCAAAAATTTGGGCTGGCAAAAACCAATTGGGCAACAATTCAAAATAGATAGTATGCAATACGAAGTGATTGGTGTTGTGAAAGAGTTTCATAACTATAGCTTTTCTACTCGGGTCAGGCCAACCATGTTCAGAGTTGCCGAAAGGGAAAATTATCGCTATTTGTCAATGAAGGTGAGGGACGGTTCAGAAATTGAAACCTACAAATCGCTCCAGGCAGGATGGACAAGACTTTTTCCTGAGAGCCCTTTTAATGGCGGCTTTCAAGAGGATGTCTGGGGTTCTTATTTTTCCGAAATAGAAATTCATGGACATGTATGGAGAGTTTTCGCTTCCATAGCCGTGTTGCTGGCAAGCCTGGGTTTGTATGGTTTGGTTACCCTTAATGTATCCGGAAGAGCAAAGGAACTAAGCATACGGAAAGTGTTGGGAGCAAACCTGAAAAATATCGCTGGCAATATTACTAATCAATATCTGATTTTATTTGCTGTGGCATTGATCATCGGTGCTCCGTTGAGCTACTTCTCAATAAAGGTTCTTCTCGAATTGATCTATCCCTACCACATGCCGATAACTTTCTGGAGCGTAAGCATGGCGTCAATGATACTGGTACTTGTTTTATTGGCAACCGTTTCCACCCAGATATGGAAAGTATCAAAAGAGAATCTGGTGAATGGATTGAAGGTAGAGTAAGTTAAAAAGTGCAATAGGAATGACTTTTTCGAAAGATGAGATTAGAATCAAAAACTAAATCATAACAATTAATAAAATGAATCAAAATGCTACGGCATCACAATCTAAAGCTGCTTTACCTATTGTGAACTTGCTTTTACTTCTCCTTTCTTCTTCCTATTTATTTGGCCAATCATCTTTTGATAAAGGAAAAGCCCTTTATGAATCTAAGAAATACCCGGAGGCTGAAAAAATATTTAAAGCTGTACCTGAAAAAACCAACAATTATGCAGCGGCTCAATATTACTTAGGGCGCATGGCTTTTGCCAAAAAAGCATATAATGATGCAGCCGATTATTTTAAGGAAGCAACAGAAGTCAATCCCAAGGAGGCTGATTATTTCAAATGGCTTGGGGATACTTACGCTGAGATTGCAAAAAAAGCTAATGTGTTCACACAAGCAGCTATGGCATCTAAGGTTAAAAATGCCTGGGAGAAAGTGATAGAACTAGATGCTAAAAACATAGATGCACGCATCTCACTAATTGGATTTTATACGCAAGTGCCCGGATTTATGGGCGGAAGCATGAATAAGGCGAAAGCAATAGCAGAGGAAATCATAAAATTGAATATTGCTGAGGGCCACTGGCAAATGGGTTGGATTTTAGCGGAAGAAAAGAACTATCTGGCAGCCGAAAAAGAGTTTTCGAAAATGCTAAAAGCTAATCCTGACTATAATAGAAACCTATCAGAGTATTACATAGACGAAAAGCAATATGATAAGGCTTTTGAATTGCTTGAGGAGATACTGAAAAAAACACCGGATGATTATCTATCCCTTTACAGGTTTGGTAAAGCAGCGGGTTTGACGGGTTCAAAATTAGACCGCGGCGAAGAATGCTTGAAGAAATACTTAATCCATGTTCCTATCGATAACGAACCTTCGATAGCACGTGCCAACATCCGGTTGGGCCAAATAAAAGAAAAGAAAGGCAACAAGGCCGAAGCTAAAAAATATTTTGAGATTGCGCTGAAGCAGGATAACAGCCTAAGGGAAGCGAAAGAAGGAATTGAGAGAACTTCAAAATAACCTTATCACCGGCAAAAATAATGTATAAGGGGCACGGTTACAGTAAGATATCAAAAGCTCCCTTGTCCGGAGTGGAGGTAGTGCCGCTCAGGTTGGCTTTCCCATCGATGACGATCACGTTACAGAGTTTCTCTTTTAGTTTGTCAATCTCAGGACTAGATAATTGGGTTGGATAAATGCGGTTGCATCTGTTCACCATGGAATAAAAGCAACTTGTAAATGTTTCCAAGCTCCATTGCTTGTATGTAGGAATTGAAATATTGAACAAGTGTAAAACATTGAGCAGCCCGATGGAAGACCTTACCCTGTCAACTATCTTAACTACTTGCATTCTCATTTCATGAACACGCTTTTGGAATTTGGGAATGCATGAGCCAATGAGATAAGAATTTGCTCAGACGTACATAGGCGGAAAAAACTCGTTTTGCTTTTTTACTTTGCGCAAAATATCGAATGAGCTCATAGTCCTGAGCTGCTTTTAAATTCAAATCGAAGGTCTTGTATTTGAGGGCTCTCCAACTTCCATCGAAGCAGATTGGAGGAATCAATGAACATATTTCTTTTGTGAGAAGTCCTTCTCTTGCAAGACACTTAAGTTCGGTATGATAGGAAACTCGAGGATTCAAGGTGTGACAATTTAGAGTCAATATCCTCGAATTTTAACTAAATTGATAGTTGTTCCATTAATGGAACATACAGTTATAAAAAACTGGAGTTAGTGCCGGGGCATTTTCATTTCGAGTTGTAGCAAATTCAGTCTCTTTTTACTTGCTATGGCGTCTTTAAGCGTCAATTAACATCATACTTCAATTTAACAAATGCGCGGAAGTTGTTCTCCAATTAAATAATTCACCATTCTCTTACCACCAGCGGGGCTTGATGAAATAACCTGACTGGGATGTTCGTTTACTATCTCACCAATAATTGAAGATCTTTTTCCGAGAGGATGTTCTTGCAATATCGAAAGAATTTGAGACGCGCTTTTTTTATCAACTATCGCAATAAAGATTCCTTCATTGGCTACATAAAGAGGATCCAACCCCAACATTTCACACGCACCAGACACTTGTTCATTGACCGGAAGGTTTTTGTGACTTAATTCAATCCCTAGATTAGCTTGATCTGCTAGTTCATTCAGTACAGTAGCTACACCACCACGTGTTGGATCACGCAGAAAATGAATCGCGTCGCCATCAAAATCTAATAATTGTTTTACTATATGATTAAGGGGAGCCGTGTCGCTTTCAATGGTGGTTTCAAATTCAAGGCCTTTCCGCTGTGATAAGATCGCAATGCCATGGGTAGCTATTTGTCCGCTTACGATTATCTGATCACCAGCTTTAATTCGTCCAAAATGAATATTAGCTTCAGCGTGTATCTCACCAATCCCGCTAGTGTTAATAAATATTTGGTCCCCCTTGCCTTTCTCCACGACCTTAGTGTCGCCTGTTACAATTTGAACTCCTGCTCGCTTGCTGGCCATTTTGATTGAAACAAGCACCTCCCAGAAATCTTCAATTCGCAAACCTTCTTCCAGGATAAAACTCAATGATAAATACTTTGGCAGCGCGCCACACATTGCCAAGTCATTGACAGAACCGTTGACGGCCAATTCGCCAATGTTCCCTCCAGGAAAGAAAATTGGAGAGATTACATAGCTATCAGTTGTGAATGCTGTCATCCCTGTCAGATTGAGAAATGCCCCATCGTGTTGTTGATCAAGGAATTCATTTTTCAATAAATCGAAAACACCAGCTTTCAACAAGCGATGAGTTAGCAGGCCACCGCCACCGTGCCCCATAGTAATAACATCGAAGTCCAATTTGGGCATCGGGCAGCTAAACCGCACGGATGGCTTTTCAAGTTTTAATTTTTCAATTGATTCAGCAACCATATTATTATACTATTGAGCGATTAAATTTCCAGCTTCAGCATACTGGTAGTAGGCAGCACATGCGCCCTCACTGCTCACCATCGGTGCTCCTAGTGGATGTTCGGGTTTACACATATTGCCAAACATGGGACACTGAAATGGTTTTTTTAATCCTTTCATAATGTCTCCGGAAATACAATCTGGGTTTTCTTTCGTGGATTGAAAATTTAAATTGAATTTTAGTCTCGCATTATAATTTTTGTAATTCTCTTTTACTTCATAGCCACTTTTGGGAATACTTCCAATGCCCCGCCAAGATCGGTCAGCTATGCCAAATACTTCATCAATTGTTTGCTGCGCTAACAAGTTGCCCTCGCGTAACACTACACGGGCATATTGATTTTCTACTTTTGCTTCGCCATTCTCCAACTGGCGAATAGCCATCAAAATTCCCTGAAGCAAATCAACCGGCTCAAATCCTGTAACCACAATAGGAGTTTTATATTTTTCTGCTATCGGATAATATTCCTCTATACCCATGATCGTGCACACATGACCTGCGGCCAGAAATGCGTCAATGCAAGTTTCAGCATCGCTTAAAATCGCCTCCATCGCTGGTGGCACCAATACATGCGAAGCAAGTATGCTATAGTTTTCAATACCCAGCTTGTCAGCCTGGATTACTGAAAGCGCATTTGCCGGGGCTGTCGTTTCAAAACCCACAGCAAAAAAAACAACTTCCTTTTCAGGATTCTCTTTCGCTCGCGACACAGCTTCAAGTGGCGAATAGACAATACGTACATCGCAGCCATTTGCTTTCGCTTCAAGAAGACTTTTTTGGGAGCCAGGAACCCTTAGCATGTCACCAAATGAACATAAGATCACGTTGTCCTGTCCTGCTAAATAAATGGCTTCATCAATAATTCCAATGGGAGTGACGCATACCGGACAGCCCGGACCATGCACCATAGTAATTTCTTTAGGCAACATCTCAAGAATGCCGTTCTTAACAAGACTATGGGTTTGCCCTCCGCAAATTTCCATAATCGTCCAGGGGCGCGAAGTTATTTCAAATAGCTGATCCAGGTAGTTTTTCACCATGGCTTCATCTCGGTATTCCGAAAGAAATTTCATGACTCCATTGGGTTAATTTCTTCTTTCAAATTTTCTGTCTTCAAAAGATATTCCATCGTCTTATGCGCCTCTTCTTCATTTATCTTCGCAATGGCAACACCAACGTGTACAAGCACATAATCTCCAACTTCTGCGTCAGGCACCATGGAGAGGTTAACCTCGCGCAAAATGCCACCAAAAGATACTTTCCCGATGCGGAATGTTTCATCCAGCTGGGCTGTTATCATGGTAAGTTTTCCGGGTATTGAAAGGCACATACTTATAACGTTTCTGTTTTTAATTTTCTTTCTTTGAGCAAAATCGCTTTGTGGTTTTGAATTTCGTGGTACGCCAATTGTCCAAAACCTATACACTCATCATTAGGTGAAAGTTGTTTATGGAAGTACATTTTATAATTATTTCCAAGCCTCTTAAGGATCAGGTCCGTCAAGAGTGCGTTTTGAAAAACACCGCCACTAAAAGCCAGGTGTTTGATTCCCTGGTGCATTGCAACCGCTTCTATCCAATGGACAAGAGCAAGGTGAAATTGGTAAGCCAAAATTTCTTTTGGTGTTCCCATTTGAATTTTCGCCACGAAGTTTTTCAAATAAGATCTCAATGAAAAATCAGTTTGATGGTCGAAGCGATCAATTTTCGAGGAGGCTCTGGTTGCACAAGCTTCCAACAGTAGAGCAGCCTCACCCTCATAACTGGATTTGTCAATCAAACCTAAAAGACAAGCTACCCCATCAAAAAGGCGCCCCATACTCGATGTCTTTAGATTACATGGGCGCTGAAGCATGCTGCTGTAAAGATTCCATTCAGCAGAATTGAATTTTGGTTTTAATAAACCATGTGCCCCGTCCAAATCAAAACACAAGGACAAAGCGCTTAGTCTGGGTTCACGGGATGTTTTATCCCCCAATAAATGATCGACATAATCAAGATGTGAAACCCTTTCAAAATTAAATTGGTCGTACCTAAAAAACTCACCGCCCCAAACCTGACCATCACTACCCCACCCTGTTCCATCCCAAATTATTCCAAGTACGGGCTCTAGGCTTTGTATCAATTTATTTTCAGCCAGTACTGCACTAAAGTGCGCGATATGATGCTGCACTTCCATAACAGGTGTCTCCCAGGTGGCAGCAAGCTCTTTTCCAATTTTCGAGGAGTAATAATTGGGGTGGGCATCCACAAGTATCTGCGATGGCTTAACATCGAAAAGCCTGAGGAAATGGTCTAGAAGATGCTGATAAACTTCTTGCGTTTCGAAACTTTCAAGATCTCCCAGGTATTGGCTTAGGTAAAGATTGCCGCGACTTAAAAGAGCAAACGAGCTTTTCAAATCACTTCCAGCCGCAAATACAGTTTGCTTTTTGTTATCGAAAGGGTTGGGAAGATAAGTTGGCGCCATTCCTCGCGACCTCCGTAAAATTATTCGATGATTTCCACGAACGAATTGCACAACGCTATCATCTTGAGGAGTCACGATGTCGCGGTTGTCTGTAACAAAATAATCTGCTATGCTCCGGAGGTTTTCCTTCGCCTTGTTATTTTGGTAGAAAATTGGTGAACCACTAATATTACCACTAGTAGCAACTAAAGGTTTCCCGTACCGACCGGCGATCAATTCGAGCAATGGAGAACAAGGTAACATCACTCCTATCCGCGACAAACCCGGTGAAACTTGTCTTAATGCTAAATTATGCTGCGCATTCTGCGTAGTCGCTAATAAGACAATTGGGTTAACAATTGATTTAAGCTCTTGCTTTTCTGTTTCGGAAATGATCGCATCTTTCCCTATTAGTTCTAATGATGGGTAAAGCAAAGCAAATGGTTTTGAAGGGCGCTGTTTTCGTTCACGCAACATCTTGATTGCATTTGCGTTGGCCGCATCGACCAATAATAAAAATCCTCCAATACCTTTTATGGCGATAATTCTTCCTTGAGAAAGGGCATCTGCAACGTAATCAATTATTTCTTTTTCGACTTGTGTGAGCAGCTTCCCCTGGTTATCATGCAGGAACAAGGTAACCCCGCAAACAGAACAAGAGTTTGTTTGAGAATAGTATCTTCGATCTTCAGGATCTTCAAATTCATGCTGACACGAAGGGCAAATTTCAAAATCAGACATGGTCGTGTTTTCCCTATCGTAAGGGAGAGATTGGATTATTGAATAGCGAGGCCCACAATTAGTACACGTTGTGAATGCATATTCAAACCTTCGATTGGCAAAGCTCTTTATTTCATTTCGGCAAATTTCACACAATCCAACATCGGGAGTGAGAAGCAGATAGACATCTGTCTCTTTGTCACTTTCAATTATTCTGAAATCTTTCGATTCAAGGTTTTCAATTAGCCTTATCTGTAGACTAGTGATGTTTGCAAGCGGTGGTGGGTTTGATTTTAATTCTCTAATAAAAATACTGCAAGCATCTTCTGAACCGCTAACTTGAATGTGAACTCCGTCTTTTCCATTATTTACCCAACCATTCAACCCCAGCCGCTTAGCCAGCCGCGAAACAAAGGGCCGAAAGCCCACGCCCTGCACCTGACCTTGGATATGGAATTGATAAGCTGGCATATCCTAAACAGTTTTTAGCTGCCCTGAACAACAAAGGGCTGTTTTAGCTTTCAGCCATTGGAACCAATCATCTAGCCCTTCCCCGGTCGTGGCCGACAACATCAAAAATTTTAAAGACGGGTTTACACGCAGGGCATATTCTTTTGCCTTTTCAACGTTGAAGTTGACGTAAGGCAACAAGTCAATCTTATTGATGATGCACAGCTGCGACGACGCAAACATGTCCGGATATTTGATTGGCTTATCATCTCCTTCGGTCACACTGATGATGGCTACCCGATCATTTTCTCCAAGATCAAACATTGCCGGGCAAACCAGGTTACCTACGTTTTCAATGAAGACAACTGAATTTTCTGTTGGATTGAGATGATGGATTGCCCGATGAATCATATCTGCATCCAAATGACATCCTTTGCCTGTGTTAATTTGAACAACAGGCACACCGGTAGCTGCAATGCGGTCAGCATCATTCATAGTTTGCTGATCACCTTCGATAACAAAAAACTTCAGCTCATCCTTTAAATCTTTTAGCGTTCGTTCCAGCAAAGAAGTCTTACCGGAACCAGGAGAACTAACCAGGTTAATTGCCAGTATTCGATCATGCAGAAAATGTTCGCGGTTGTGTTGCGCCAGCGAGTTGTTTTTAAATAAAATATCTCTCTCCAATTCGATTTTTCTTTGATCTGAATGATGGGATTGACTTGGGGTGGGCATTAGTTGATAACCTTCCGGTTTCACTAATTTGTATTGCTCCTCACCCACTTTCGTGATGATGACTGTTGTATCGTGTTCACATCCACAGGTAGCACACATAATGATTCCAGTTTATTATTTAAGAAACAACAAGGGACTTCACCCTTAATTCTTTTCCACTCAAATATTCTACAAGAAAATTATTGCAGACAGGACACGGAGCATACGGTTCGGTTACCGCATACTCACTACCACATTCAGCACATCGGGCCCGCGCCTGAACCCGTTCAATTTTTTTTTCACTTTCCTGAAGGATAGTGTTGCGAACACCTACCTCCCATGCAAATTCTAGTGAATCAAACGCTACACCTGCCATCGTGCCAATTTCCAATTCAATGCTGTCCACGGTTCGAGCATGATGTTTTCTTACCTCTTCAATGGCGATGTCAACAATGCTCATCACAATTGACAGTTCGTGCATGACTAATTCTTTTGTGATCTGCGTGAAAACTTTGAAACTAACCAGTTAATCAAAATCACTCCTGTTGCAATTGCTAACGTAAGCTGAATGGCATGTTCAGGACTTGATACATAGTGGCCCGGACTCAATGGGCTACCATAACCGTGGCCTGGATGTGCCGATAATCCCGACACCACTGTTGTCGCGATGAGCACTAAAACAATTTTTTTCATGGCGTTTTATTTTTTGTAGATACCAAATGTATTCTCGGACGAAAAGTAATTTTCTGATATAAATCATTTTGAAAAATGAAAAAGGTCATAAAAGAAATTGGAAACCGAATCCAATTTACATGGCCATTCAGTAATACTTCTTCAGTTATAAAATCAAAAGGAAATTGCCATGATTACGGAAACACCAACCAAAAGGAGCACCTATTTCGAAGAACTTCAGGAGCGAGGTTATTCAAGAAGGGATTTTCTAAAATTCTGCACCATGATAGCCGCCTACATGGGGTTGCAGACTTCGGGAGCTGCCCAAGTAGCCCGAGCGCTTGAAACTAAATCCAGAATCCCAGTGATCTGGTTGCATTTTCAAGAGTGCACTTGTTGCAGTGAATCATTCATCCGCTCATCACATCCAATTGTAGCTGATATTATTTTGGATAAACTTTCACTCGACTATACGGAAACACTCATGGCGTCGGCAGGCTTTCAGGCTGAAGAGGCCATGCACAAAACCATGAAGGAACACTATGGTGAATATGTGTTGTGTGTGGAGGGTTCCGTTCCATATGGTGCCGATGGCGTCTATTGTATGATTGGCGGAAAAACTTCACTCGATATTTTAAAAGAAGCAGCAGAAGGCGCGAAAGCAATTATTTGTTGGGGAAGTTGTGCCAGCAATGGTTGTGTGCAATCTGCAAAACCAAATCCCACGCAGGCGACACCCATTCATAAAATCATCAAAGGAAAACCAATTATTAAAGTACCCGGCTGTCCTCCCATTGGTGAAGTAATGGCCGGAACACTGATTCACTTGATCACATTTGGAACATTACCCGAGCTGGATGGAATCGGCCGGCCTAAGGCTTTTTACTCCAAACGTGTTCACGATAGCTGCTACCGCAGACCTTATTATGATGCTGGATTATTTGTTGAAACGTTTGATGACGACAATGCCAAACGCGGTTATTGTCTTTACAAAGTTGGGTGCAAAGGACCAAGTACTTATAATGCTTGCGGAATTATGAAGTGGAACAATGGCACCAGTTACCCCATACAATCGGGTCATGGTTGCTTCGGATGCAGTGAAGAGAAATTCTGGGATAGCGGCCCGATTTACGAACGCATGCCTAATGCCGGTGGATTCGGGATTGAGGCGACTGCCGATAAAATAGGCATGGTAGCACTTGGCGCAACAGCAGCAGGTATTGCCATTCATGCAGTGGCTACTAATTTACGAAAGCATAAAATAGTAGAGTCTCTTATTGACGAAGGAAAACAATCCGAACAAGAACTTGAAAAAGAATAAATCATGGCACAACGAATAGTAGTCGATCCGATTACCCGCATTGAGGGGCACCTGCGGATTGAAGCCGAAATCAAAGACGGCAAAATTACCGAAGCTTACAGTTCGGGCACAATGGTGCGGCTCATTGAAGAAATTCTCAAAGGCCGCGACCCACGTGAAGCATGGGCATTGGTTGGCCGCGTCTGCGGGGTTTGTACCACCGTCCATTCGCTAGCATCTATCCGAGCAGTAGAAGATGCGTTGGACATTACCATTCCTCCGAATGCTGAACTGGTTCGTAACATCATGTTTTGTACACAATATATGCACGATCATGTAGTGCACTTTTATCACCTACACGCACTGGACTGGGTAGATGTTGTGAGTGCATTAAAGGCAGACCCAAAAAAGACTTCGGAGTTGGCCCAAAGCATTTCCAACTGGCCAAAAAGTTCTCCAGGATATTTCTCAGACCTTCAAAAGAGATTATCACGGTTCGTAGAAAGTGGTCAGCTTGGTATTTTTGCCAATGGATATTGGGGACACCCCGCCTACAAGCTTCCTGCGGAAATAAATCTGATTGGTGTAGCGCACTACCTCGAAGCGTTGGAGTGGCAAAAGGAAATTGTAAAAGTCCATACCATTTTCGGAGGAAAAAGCCCCCACCCAAATTACCTGGTCGGTGGAATGGCATGCTCCATCAGCTTAGATGATGCCAGCGGAATAAATGCAGAGCGTTTGGCTTATGTTGCCCAATTGCTCAAGCAAGCAAAAGAATTTATTGAACAAGTTTACATTCCGGATCTTTTAGCAATTGCACCTTACTACCTGGATTGGGGTGCTATCGGAGGAGGCCTTGGTAATTATATGGTGTATGGAGATTTATCCACAAGTGCATATTCAGATACCATGAATTATAAATTTCCGGGTGGTGTGATCTTAAACAAAGACCTCAGCCATATTCAACAAGTCGATTTAAGAAACGATACCGAAGTGCAGGAATTTATTAAGCACAGTTGGTATGAATATGCCGGAGGTGATGAGGCAGGTCTGCACCCGTGGAAAGGAGAAACAAAATTAAAGTACAATGGGCCCAAGCCACCTTTCGATCACCTTAACGTGGACGACAAATACAGTTTTTTAAAAACCCCGCGTTGGAAAGGTCATGCCATGGAAGTTGGACCGTTGGCAAGGGTATTGGTCGGATATGCAAGTGGTCGTGAAGATTTCAAAGAAGTAGTCGACAGCACAATCAAGAAATTAAATGTTCCAATTTCAGCGCTTTTCTCAACATTAGGTAGAACTGCAGCCCGTGGTCTTGAATCCATCTTAGTTGCACAATGGGCGCTTGAATTTTACGAACAACTTATAACTAACATTCGGAATGGCGACACAAGAATGGCCAGCATGGAAAAATTCAAACCTGAAACATGGCCACAAAAAGCAATGGGTGTTGGACATACCGAAGCCCCACGAGGAGCACTTGCCCATTGGATCGTAATTGAAGATCAGAAGATTGCCAATTACCAATTGGTGGTTCCGTCAACCTGGAATGCCTCACCGCGTGACATCAATGGGCAGCCTTCAGCTTATGAGGCTGCTTTGAAAGACACTCCCGTTGCCGACATCAACAAACCTGTCGAAATCCTAAGGACAATACATTCCTTTGACCCTTGTCTCGCCTGTGCAGTACACTTGTATGATGAGGAAGGAAAGTATGTAAGTAAAGTAAAAGTACTTTAAGCAATGTATTATGAATGCATCAACCATTCATCCAAAATCACATTTTCTGCGGAGGGTATTCGTTTGGGAGTTGCCAGTCCGGGTGTATCATTGGATTAACGCACTTTGCATCGTTGCCCTTATTGGAACAGGTATAATAATTGGAGATCCCCCTGCAATTCTTTCGGGCAAAGAAGCCAGCGCATTTTTCTGGTTTGGCACCGTGCGGTTTATTCACTTCGCTACGGCGTACATCTTCTTCTTCAATTTTGCGTTTCGGATTTATTGGGGGTTTGTAGGAAACCAGTACGCGAACTGGAAAAATTTTATTCCCACTAATAAGCAGTTTTTTAAAGACATGATTACAGTTCTGAAAACGGATATTTTCATGACCATGAAAGCAAACAACCACGCGATTGGTCACAATCGCCTGGCAGGGCTCATTTATTTTTTCACCTTCCTTGCCTTTGGTTTACAATGCCTCACTGGTTTCGGTCTTTATGCTGCAACAAGCAACTGGTGGTTTCCAAATTTATTTGCATGGGTCCCTGTGTTCTTCGGAGGGGACTTTCTTTTGCGGCTAGTTCATCACTGGACGATGTGGTTCTTTATTCTATTTATTATTATTCACGTTTACCTTGTTTTTTACCACGACTACGTAGAGGGCGAGGGTGAAATGTCTTCGATGGCAGGTGGATGGAAATTCATTGAAGAAGAAAAATTTTTCAAGTCCGTTGACAAGGAGAAAAAAGACGTATGATAGTCTAATTGATTTTTCATTTCACAAAAACCAATTGAATTCTTCAAACAAAATATTAATCTTAGGTATTGGCAATTACCTTATGGGTGATGAAGGGTTGGGGGTTCATTTTATTCAACGTTTGGAAAAAGAAGGTCTTCCATTTGATGTCGATTTTTTGGATGGTGGAACATCCGGCTTTCTCTTGATGGAATACCTGGAGTCGTATCCAACTGTGATTATGATCGATGCCACTTTGGATACATTGCCCCCGGGCACTATTCGGATGATTGAACCTAAATTCGCGAAGGATTTTCCTAAAGCAATGAGCACACATGAAATCGGTTTAAAGGATTTGGTGGAAAGCTTATCCATGCTAAACAAGATGCCTAAAATATTTTTGTTTGTAGTAAGTGTAGAAAATATCGCGAACCTTCATATCGGGTTGTCGGAAAATGTTGAACGTGTTTACCCGTCTCTTAAGAATCAGATCGTCAAAAAATTAGTCGATCTTCAAATTCCAGCAGCTAGTTTGGTGTAACGTTCAAATAGCCGTGTATAATTTTTCATCTTCGAAAAAAAAACAAAACTTCTTGTCGATTCTTCATCGAGCAACATCAATTAACGCCCGTTAACCTTCTGTTAGCCTATTGATAAGTATCATCGCATACGCCAAATGAAAGCCATGACTGGGTAGTGTCATAGCTATGATCTTTGAGTGATCAAAAAAGACATGCCATGAACAAACACATTATAATTTTAGGCGGTGGGACTGGTGGTTCGGTGATGGCCAACCGTCTTTACAAATCACTCGACCCAACAATGTGGAAGATCACAGTCATCGATAAAGATCCCCTTCATCATTATCAACCCGGTTTTTTATTTATTCCCTTCGGCATTTATCAGCCAAAGGATCTGATCAAACAGGAGGCAGAATTTCTTCCGAAGAAGGTTGGCTTCATTGTAGCAGAGGCAGAACGCATTAACGCTGGTGAGAATTCAATAGTCTTGAAGAACGGAGCTAAATACAATTACGACATACTTATCATTGCTACTGGTGCGGAGATCGTTCCTGAAGAAACTCCCGGGCTTAAAGAAAAACTTTGGTATAAAGATATTTTTGACTTCTGCACTTTCGAAGGAGCAAAGCAATTAGCCGAAAAACTAAAAACTTGGAAAGGAGGAAATTGGTAATCAACCTGGCTGAAACTACAGTCAAATGTCCAGTCGCTCCGCTTGAGTTTACATTTTTGGCCGATGCTTTCTTTTCAGAAAAAGGCATTCGTGATAAAGTGGAAATTTTTTTGATCACACCTCTGTCGGGTGCATTTACCAAACCCAAGGTCACGAAAATGTCGAGCTCGTTGCTGGAGAAAAAAACAATTTTAATCAAGAGGGAGATATTTCAAATAAAATGATCAATAAAATAAGTTAACTCAAAACGCTTCACGAATCGAGAAATACCAGCCTTGGGAATTTTCACCAATTCCATAATCAAGGCGTAGATTTAGTCTTTCTTTTTGATTTACTGCAAACCGAAAACCGCCACCAAAGGAGCATTTTAGCGAGCGCCACGATAGCTGATGAACGTTATTAAACACCTGACCATACCCACCAAATGCAACGACCCCAAATCTTTTCCAAATATGTTTTCGGTACTCGACCTGAAAAGCAGTCATCTTATAATCCGTAAACCTACCTTCGTAGTAACCTCTCATAATGTCCGAACCGCCCAGAATGGCCATGTTACGAATGGGCACATTTCCAGAATTTAAGTGGGTGTAAGATTGAAAAGCAATCACATCGTGTTTCCACATTGACAAGTACTTCCTAAAATCAAGGACGTAGCTGACGTAATTAAAATCGCTGAAAAATATTTTTCGAAAATCATTCACGCTGAATTGAAGGAATGAACCGTGAGCAGAACTAAAGGCATTATCGCGGCTATCCCACGATAATATTAAACCTGGCCCAGACGCAGTACCTCCATATCTTCCAGTGATATTTTGCTGATCAAAAATTCCACCTTCCGTGTATTCAAAATTAAATACATGCTGTAGCTCGTAAGAAGCCCCAACGTAAAAGTCATGAAAAACTTTCCTGACAAATTGTGGATTAATAAAAAATTGTGTGAAAACATAGTTTTCTTCATTAGATAGCGGTGTATCATTACCATAGCCCCAAAATTTGTCAGGATAGTGCGAGAAGGTATTTCGCCAATGAAGAATGTATTTTTCATCAGGAAAATAAATGTTTACTCCCAATGCTGCTACAAATTGATTACGTTCAGTATACAGACCGAGTCCTTCAATATTTGAAGTTCGAAGTAAAGAGTCATGTACTCTGTCGGTTCTAAAAAAATAGGAGCCAGCAATGCCACCTCCCCATCCTGTCTCTATCGACTTAATAACTGCAGGAAGCACCAATATCTTCTTTCCTTTAAGTTTTACTCTGATATTTCTCAGGGAATCTGCTTCTGTCAAATATTGCCCATTAGAAATTAATGAAAGGGAAATTCCAAGCATGGAAATTAGCAGGCGGGCAAGGCGTGGAAGAATAAGTGTTCCACCAAGAAAATTCATATCAAGGTTTGCCAGTCTTCAGCCCAATGATTGAAATGAGTATCATTGCCATAAATACATAATCCATAACCGAACTGGATTGTTTGTAAAATGAAATCTCAACTAATTTCAAACCGCACAGCGCTACACCCATCCACACAGCAAATGCAACAGATGGTGGTATTTGCTTTGATGCAATGGAAAAGAAATAAATGTTGCCAAGCCCGAAGAATACATAGCCAACAAAAGGAAGAAGGATTTTTAAATTATCCCTCCACATACCAGACAGGACTGATATATTTTTCAATGAGGAAAATTTGATTGCCCTAAGGCTGATCATCCAACCAATTTCAAATAATGAGGCTATAAAAAGATATATCCAATAGATCATTGCTGTTTTTTAACTCCGTCCATGTGATCGGCCTGTTTCATGCTAAAGTTTTCTAAGCGCCTTATTATTTCTCTCCCTCCTTTTTCATAATCGAATCTTTTGATTGAATACAAAAATTGAAGGAAATAGTTTTTTGGATAATAATATGGCAATCCGAATTTTATCGGCTTAAGGCCTGGAAGATAGGCCGTGCCAAAAACCCAATCCCACAAGGCTAGTTTTGTTGAATAATTCGCAAAGTAAATTTCTTTCTTCTCAGCATGATGCCATTGATGCATTTCAGGACCATTGATGATGTATTGTAATTTACCAGAGCGAACATCGATATTTGAATGAATGTACATTCCCCATACTGCATCTAAGAATGCTTTGATCGGAATTACCACGGGATTTGCTCCTAATAAAATAATCGGAGCAAATTCTACTGTTTGGTTAATAACTATCTCTAATGCATGCGATCGTGAGCCCGCCAGCCAATCTACCTGAGTTGGTGAGTGATGAGCTTCATGTGTCCTCCACAATATTTTAGAATGGTGCTGCCATCGATGAAACCAATAAATGTAAAAATCATGAATGACCAAAAAAAATAAAACTTGAGTGATGACGGGCCAATTTGAAATTACTTCACGCTTCGATAAATGATACTCTTGATCAATAGGTTGAATGATATAATTGAATATTAAAATTTTCAAAAAATAACTTTGGATAAGTGTGTACCAGATAAGGTCCAACCAGAAACCTTCACGAACTAACTTTAGTCCCTTCGTATAAGGGTACCGTCTCTCCAAATAAATAATAAGTACTATGAAACAAAGGAGTAGTAAGAACGTAACGGTTTCAACCGAAAAGACCATAGATCAAGCAACTGCACTTTGTAGCGAAGTAACTTTACGTAAGCGTTTCATCGGTTCTAATTCGCTTGGGTAAACTTTTTTTATTCCATCGCCTAACCCTTTCTCAATGTCGCGGATATCTCTAACCAATCTCATCATACCTTGTGGTTCAACGGATGCTGCATGATCCGATCCCCACATGGCACGATCTAATGTAACATGCCTTTCAACAAATGTTGCACCAACAGCAACCGCTGCTACCGTTGGGGCCAGTCCCGTTTCATGACCAGAATAGCCGATTGGTAAATCATACCTGCTTGCCAATGTCTTAATCATTTTCAAATTCAATTCAGCAGGATTGCAAGGATAGGAAGAAGTGGTGTGAGCAAGTAAAGTATTCTCTGTACCAGTTTGATCAAGTGCACGTTCTATTTCCGATTCAGTTGACATCCCTGTTGAAAGCATGATAGGCCGACTTGTTGATACTATCTTCTCGATTAATTCTCTATCGGTGAGACATGCCGATGCAACCTTGTACATTATTGGATTGAATTGCTCAAGAAAATCAACGGAGGGTTCATCCCATGCTGAAGCGAACCAATCAATTCCTTTTTGCTTGCAATAACTGTCGATAATCGAATATTCTTTTTCTCCAAATTCAGTTTTACGTTTGTAATCGATATAACTCATCTTTCCCCAAGGAGTGTCACGCTCCTTGTTCCATTGATCCTTTGGAACACAAAGTTCCGGTGTTCTTTTCTGGAACTTTACAGCATCAAACCCTGAAATGGCTGCCCAGTCAATTAATTTTTTTGCATTATCAATTGACCCGTTGTGATTGATTCCGATTTCTGCGATGATGTAAATGGGATGCCCCTCGCCTATCGTTTTGTTGTTGGATAAGGTTATGCTTTTCATGATTGATAGTGGTTTTAATTTTTACTTTCAACGATTAGTTCTGCAAACTCTCTGAATGCGCCATGGCCACCAGCGGCACGGCATATGTAATGGGAAATATCTTTGACAACACCCATTGCATCGGAAGGGCAGGCGCAAAGGCCAACTCGTTCCATGATATCTTTGTCATTTACATCGTCTCCGATGTAAGCAATTTGCTCTTTTGATAGTTTTCGGGTATTGATAATAAAATCTAGGGTAGCTGATTTATCTTGAATGCCCATGTGTACTTCAAGAATATTTAATTTTTCAGCTCGCTTGGCAACTGGTTTTGAGTTTTCTTTGGTGATGATGCCTGTTTCAACTGACGCTAATTTTTTAAGCCGCTCCACTCCCATCCCATCGCGAAATGAAAATCGTTTTAGCTCCTCTCCATTTGCTGAATAGTAGACTCCATTATCAGTAAGAACCCCATCAACATCGGTCAATAACAATCTGATAACCGATGCTTTCTGTTTTAATTCCTGATTATTAAAAATCATTTTTGCCACTTTGTGCGTTTTTAAATAATAGTCCAACCACCATCCACTATCAAGTTTGCTCCAGTCATGTAGGATGATGCATCACTTGCTAAAAAAATCAACGCTCCTTGATAATCATTGTCCTTTGCCATTCTTCCTAAAGGTGTACGCTGTGAATAATTATTGATAAAATACTGATCTTGTCCATTTTGAACACCGCCAGGTGAAAGAGAATTAACTCTCACTCCTTTAACTCCCCAATACGCAGACAGAAACCTGGTGAAACTAATAACTGCACCTTTTGTGGTTGGGTACGCAGCAGATTTATAAAATGTCTGAAGCCCATCTTCATCTTTATATAATGTTTGGTCGGGTGCCGTAACTCCATAGGTTGAAGCGATGTTGATGATACTCCCTTTGCCCTGTTCAGCAAGAACAGAACCAATGATTTGGCTGCATAAGAAAACCCCCGTCACATTTACATCCAGTGCTTGCCGCCACATGGCGAGCGGGTAACTTTCAAATCGAGATTGCTCTTCTTTAAGTTGAGGGTTCTCAAACATATCATTGATTGCGGCATTGTTCACCAGCACATCAATCGATCCATATTTTTCTAACACCAAATCCTTTGCCTCCTTAATCGAGTATTGGTTTGTTACATCCAATGCAATTCCCATGTGATTATCACCAAGGCTCTTTGCCAGAAGAGTCGATAGTTCTTGATCCAAATCAGCAGCCACTACAGTAGCACCTGCCTGCGCTAACGCCTCACAGTGTTTCTTTCCTAGCAACCCACAGGCACCGGTGACTATTGCAACTTTTCCGGATAATGAGAATAATTCCATCCGCTACTTTTCTTCAATAACCTTTTCAGCAAAGACTTTTTGAACGTTTCCGGTTTTTCTGAACACAGCTTCAACGGGCTTGCCGCAGAGTTGAGAAGTAACGCTTCCTTGCTTTAAAGCAACATCCAACAATGAAAGTGTCTCATCATACACTTCCAATGTGTATGAAATATCTGCATCCGAATGTGAATAGCTCACATTATGAAATCCTCCCCAAAGTATACCACGCCTAATCATTTCTTGTTGAACAAAAGATTTTAAAATAAGCGGATCTTCTACAGAGGAATTGAATGTTATAATAGTGCGACAATCCATTCCTTGACAAGTTGTGAGACCTTGAAGACCATGTTTTGCAACTAATGCATTATAACCGTCTTTGAGCTGTTTCCCTTTTTCTGCAAGTGCATTGGGTACATTTTTGTCAATCATTTCATGAATGGTAGCGATAGCAGCCGCAATCGAAAGCACTTCTCCACCAAACGTTGAGAAAAAGAAGACTTCATTTTCAAAAAGTTGAAGAACATCCTTGCGGCCGGTTAATAATGCAATTGGCATTCCGTTAGCAAATGCTTTAGAATATGTAGCTAGATCTGGCACTACTTCAAAGTATTCCTGAGCGCCACCTATTGCTACGCGAAAGCCAGTCCACATTTCATCAAATATTAAAAGGCTTCCATTTTTTTTGCAGAGGTTTTTGACTTCATGCAAAAAATTATTTGAAGGAGGTTCGAAGATGAAGGGCTCCAGCATAACACAGGCAACGTCTTGATCTAATTGACTGCGCAACGATTCAATATTGTTATATTCAAAAGTGGAAGTCAGTTCTTTTATCTCATCAGGAACTCCTCCGTTTCGACTGGTTGTTCCAATATACCAGTCGTGCCAACCATGGTAGCCGCAGCACAATACTTTCTTGCGACCCGTAAATGCTCTTGAAACTCGAACAGCCGCACTGGTAACTTCAGCGCCAGTTTTTGCGATACGAACCCCTTCGGCATTTGGTATTAATCCATTAATCAACTCGCATAACACAACCTCCAACTCATGCATTAATGAAAATGTAATCCCGTCTCTCAGTTGCTTTATTATTGCATCATCAATTTTTTCATAAGAGTATCCCAACGAAACTGGGCCAATCGCCATGTTGTAATCGATGTATTCATTGCCATCCACGTCCCAAACATGAGAGCCTTTTCCCTTTTTTAGATACTTGGGGGCCACCCCATCTACAAACTGTGATGGACCTTTTGCTAAAGTCTGCGTAACGGGGAACATGATTTTTTTCGCTCTTTCAAAAAGCAAGTTGGATTGATAGATGGGCGGGAAATTAGTCTTCGACATAAATTGTTTTATTTACGTTTTTTTGCAAAAGTTGCATTGTGCGATCTGCAATTTGTTGACCTGATAGACCTGCTTTATGTAATACTTCTTCTAATCGCCCTGGCTTAAACCATGTTTCACCTAATGACATGGAGATAACATTTGCACTCATTCGTTCACGCAACAATAATTCAGCGACAATAGAATGTAATCCACCGATTTGAAAATGATCTTCGACAATAACAAGTAGCTCCGAGCGGTATATAACGGAGAGTATTAACTCTTCATCAAGGGGCTTAATTGATCTCACATTTACTAACCCCACTGATACCCCTTGAGTGATTAATTTTTCTTTAGCCGCCCACACCTGTGAAAACAGCATTCCATAAACAAGGAAAGTGACATCAGCTCCTTCGGAAAATACTTCCGCTTTACCAATCTGAAAGCTGGCGTGTTGAGAAACAACGGATTTTAAAGTGTTGGCACGTACATAGGACGGAAAAGGTGATTGCCAAATTACAGGAAGCATAGCGATCATATCATTTTCATCCCCAGGAGCAAATACTTGCATGCCTGGGATCCCTCTCATTATTGCTATGTCTTCAATCGCCTGATGAGTTGGCCCGTTTCCATCGGATAACAATCCAGGAATAAATCCTGTGAACTTTACCGGAAGCTGAGCAATTCCAACGTCTGTCCGAATAAATTCAAATGCCCGCATTGTTAAAAATGCTGCAAGCGCGTGAACGATTGGAACTCTACCTCGCAGTGCAAGTCCAGCAGCTATTCCAATCATTGTCTGTTCAGTAATTCCTGTATCGATAAACCTTTTCTTTAATTCGGGATGATTCTGAATATTTCTAATCAATGCCCGGTTCTCCGCAGTTAAGATGATGAACCGTTCATCTTTTAATAAAATTTCAGACATAATATCCTCATAACTCATATTACCGAACGATTAATGTTTCAGACGTCAACTCGTGAGGTTTTTGATCATGAAGTTCCTGCAGTAAAGCGGCCACCTCTTCTTCCGAAAAATTACAAAACCACCGATCTGCTCTTTCCTCTATGCTTGGAAGTCCTTTTCCTCTTTTTGTTTTTGCAATTACAACACTCGGTTTATTCGAATGTCTTATTTCTTCGAAGGCATTTTCAAGATTTTGAAAATCATGGCCATCCGCTTTAACCACATTCCATCCAAACGCCGAGAACTTTTGATCCAATGGTTCAACGGGGATTAATTCTTCTGTTCTAACATTTGCTTGAAAATAATTTCGATCCACAACCCAAATCAGATTACTCATGTTAAATGCTGAAGCCACCAAAGCAGTCTCCCAAACTGAACCTTCATTCAATTCACCATCACCAGAAATGATAACGATCTTGTTATCCAATCCCTTCATTTTACAATCCATGGCGACACCCAAAGCAACGGCTGGAAGATGACCGAGTGATCCGGAGTGAAATTCAATTCCAGGAATATTCACATTAGGGTGCCAATAAATATGATCATCAACGCTTAAATGCTGATCGAGTCTGGCCGGATCAATGAATCCTATTTCAGCGAAAAGCCCATATAAAGCAGGAACATCGTGCCCTTTAGAGAGAAATAAATAATCCCGATTCAGATCATTCAAATTATCTTTATTCACATTTAAGAAACGCTGATAGAGAAATACGAGCAAATCAGTACAAGAGAGTGAAGCTCCAATGAAGCATCCTCCATCGGTTGCCATCTTCACGATATGCTCTCTAACCCGAAGGGAAAGTTCAGTTAGATCTTGAATTGCTTCTGAATTTAATTTTTGTCTCATTAAATTAACTGCCTTGTTTGTTCCGCGCTTATCGTCTTCAATTCATTCAGGTGATCTCGATACCAATTAACGCCCACGTATTTTCTATTAATTTCTTTTATCCATGGCTTCTCGTCCAGCAACTCGAGGATGTCTTCAAGAGTGAAATCAGGTTTCGTCTTATAAAGTGTTTCAAAAATTTCTTTGATCAACAGATAGTCTTCCTTGTAATCTATTGTCCACCGATGTGACATCGAATAGTCCAACCCTGATTTCCAAAGTACATTTCCAATTCTAAATTTTTCTGGATGTTCCCATATATAAGGAGTGGTATGCTCACGTTCCATTTGGCGGGTAGCCTCAAACCATGATTTTTCTAAGGCATGAAAAGTCATTAACTCAACATCATTTCCATCTGGAAAAGTGGCAGAATGAAGGTTACTAACGTAGTCATAGAAATGGGTGGAGTCCAGATAGAAAGAAATGACCTGATCGATAATTGCTGGATCAATCAGCGGACAGTCGGATGGAATTTTTAGAACAAGGTCAGCATCTGATTCACAGGCAGCCCGGTAATGTCTGTCCAACAAGTCGTGGGGATCGCCCCTAAAAAATGAAATGTTATTCTGTATACATTCATATTCAATGTGATCATCCTCTTCATCCGTTGAGGTTGCAACAATTACCTGATGGACCAGTCTTGACTTTTTCACCCGTTCAACCATTCTAACCAACAAGGACTTGTTCAAAAGCGGAAGCAAAACCTTTCGAGGTAATCGGGTTGAACTCATTCTTGCTTGCACTACAGCTATTATTTTCATAAAATCAGGATGCTATTTTATGAACTGATCCTATCTCTGAAATTGCCAATGATTGTAAATGAGGGAGGAACTCACTCGCGGTACCTTTGAACTCAATATAGTTCCGGCATATTTTAGCGATGTTATGTGCCGACATTCCCTCATTTTGCACCGGCATTAACTTTCGCAAGTTTTCGATGTCGAAGTAAGAATGCACTTTCTTATTCAGTGCTAACCCAATGTAAACGACTGAGGAATATTGGGTCACCAACTCATCACAATTTGCAATCATGTGATTGATATCACCATCTGTGAAAATCAAAGCATTTCTGCGGGTATAACGAATAATCTCATCGATGGCACGTTGTGGCTGCTCGTTAGGATGAAGTTTAAAAATCAACTTTCGTCCATTGGCAATCTTGATGGCATCTTTAACAAATTTTATCCGATCATCAATTCCATAAGTTTCACGTATATCGGAAGTGGCCACTAATACATATCCCTTGTGTGGAAAATCGTTTTCCGAAAAAGATACTGCATTGTCAAAATTGGGCATCCCTGTTACCACCAATTTTGCCTGATCAGTACCCAATCTTTGAAAATATTCTTTATATCCTTCTGAAGCGGTGCAATAAATATCACAGCGATTAGAGGATCCATTTAGGGCAGTATTCCCACTTATATACCTGGGCAACTCCAACCTCCTGACTATTTTGCCCCACGTAGTTAGCCTATCTGTCATCCCCTCCTGAACCCAAATTGTTTTTGTTCCACGTACTGATGTAGGTACCAACAAATCGCTGCATAATACAACAAGATCGTATTGAAACTGTCTTCCCAAGTAATCACTCTTCAAATGATGAACACGTAAATATTCATCGGCATTGTCTTTAAATTTTCCCGCTAAAATTGTCGAGTCGAGTAACCTAAGTTTTAAACACGAATTAATAAAAGAGCTATCACTGAAAAATTGGGAAAAATAGCAATCGTAATCGGGTAATAAAGATGCAATCTGATGCATCTGGGTTGTCTGATTTCTCGAACCAATCAGAAAAAGAATTTTCTTCATTCAAAGGCAAAAGTAATCGGGCGATATTACCTAATGATTGATGCGGTGTAATGAAAAAATTATTGTTGAAATTGTTTTTTAACATTTAAGAGATATTAAAATAAAGCAAGTGATTACTAAAAATAACTGCCTCGGTATTTTAATCTGCCAACTTAACTGGTAATTGTATTTACTTTCAACGTATAACGAATCTTGACTTTAAGTAAGCAACTAAAGCCTTTCTTTTGGTAGCACATTCATTTAATATTTTCATTTCATTTCGTTAACCTTCGCTGAATGGAGTTATTATTTCTTTGTGAAATTTTAACTATTGAAACTGTCCATTATTATTCCGGCATACAATGAAGCCGCTACTATTCATCTGATATTGAATAAGATAAAAGCGGCTCAACTAATCAATGATATTGAGAAGGAAGTGTTACTGGTAGATGACTGCTCAAAAGACAATACTACTGAGGTCATAAAAAATTACAAGGCTCATCATTCAGACCTAACCTTACGATATTTCAGTAATGATAAAAATAGAGGCAAGGGTTTTTCTCTTGCCCGAGGATTGAAGGAGTCGACGGGTGATTTCGTTATTGTACAAGACGCAGATCTGGAATATGATCCAGAGGAATATAATTTATTATTGAAGCCAATGATTCATAATAGTGCCGATGTTGTTTATGGCTCAAGATTTATGGGTGGTTCCCCTCACAGGATTTTGTTTTTCTGGCATTCACTCGGAAATCGTTTTTTAACATTTATTTCCAACATGGCTACCAACCTAAACCTGACTGATATGGAAACGGGGTATAAGTTGTTCCGTAAAGAAGTTATTTCGAAACTGGATTTAAAGGAAAATAGATTTGGATTTGAGCCGGAAGTAACTGCGAAAATTGCGAAGATAAAAGGAATCCGGATTTACGAAGTTGGAATATCATACTATGGGCGAACCTATCAAGAAGGAAAAAAAATAAATTGGAGAGATGGTGTACATGCTGTCTATTGTATTATTAAGTATAACTACTTCTCTTAAACTTCACTCGTGAAACTTAAATACTACTTGCTGTTCATACCAATTCTAATCGTATATCTGATTGGCATGTTCAATGATGTGATGGAAGTTGATGCCTCACAATACGCAGCCATGTCAAGAGAGATGATGGAAAACAGAAACTATGTTCAATTGTATGATCGCGGCAACGACTATCTGGATAAGCCTCCCTTGCTTTTTTGGGTCTCCGCTTTGTCATTCAAGTTATTTGGAATCTCTAATTTCACTTACAAGCTTCCTTCCGTTCTCTTCTCTTTACTTGGAATCTTTGCCACGTTGCAATTAGGGAAACGATTATACGGAGAAAAGGCAGGCTATTATTCTGCATTGATTTTAGCATCTTCTCAAGCTTGGTTTTTGATGAACCATGACGTCCGCACAGACACCATACTTGCTGCCTGTACAATCTTTGGAATATGGCAGCTATTTGTTTTTACGGATAATCAACAACTGATTCATCTATTGGCTGGATCATTGGGTATCGCCGGAGCAATGCTTACCAAAGGGCCAATCGGCGTTATGGTTCCGGCTTTGTCGATTGGGACTTACTTGCTCGTGAAACGTGACTGGAAAAATTTCTTCAATTGGAGATGGGCATTGGTGCCATTAGTTATTGTGATTTGCATCAGCCCTTTCTTGTATGGGCTTTATCAACAATATGATTTGCATCCGGGAAAACTGATATCAGGTGTGCCCATAAAGTCAGGCATTCAATTTTATCTCTGGACTCAGAGTTTCGGAAGGATCACAGGAGAGAACTTTTGGAAGGATGATACTACGGTGTTATTCTTTACGCATACTTTCTTATGGTCTTTTTTACCGTGGTGTGTTTTGTTTGTAGTCACTCTGTGGAAGGATACACAACAATTGATCATTTCTCAATTCAAAATGGCCAATGCTGAAATTGCTCTAACTTGTGGTGGTTTCGTATTTCCTTTTATTGCATTTTCATTGTCACACTATAAGCTCCCTCATTACATATTTGTAATTTTCCCCTTAGCTGCTATTGCCACAGCCAGGTTTATCGATCAATTAATCAATGAATATTCTCAGGCTACTCAGAATACTTTTAAGTCGATCCAGTTTTTCGTTGCATTAGTAGTTTACACGCTGGGAGTATTATTATGCACATGGGCATTCCCGCTTCATAATATTATATACTGGGCAATATTTGCTGGTGGTGCAGGGCTCAGCTTGTATTTTTTTTTCCAAGGCAAAAATGGGTTTGAAACCATAATCCTTCCCTCATTGATTGGGATAATAACACTGAATTTTCTCCTCAACATCCACTTCTACCCTGCTCTTTCTCATTTTGCATCATCCAATCGAGCAGGGGAATTGATACGATCTCTTGGGGAAGAGAAAAACCTACGAACACTGAATGCCAGACCATATGGTCTTGATGTATATAGCCTGCGGACAATTCAAAACTACCCTACCCTTCAAATGCTCCTTGCTGATATTAAAGAAAATACGGTCTGGATTTATACTGACGAGCGAGGTCATCATGAAATTATGAGTTCAGGATTGAAGATACTGACGGATAAAGAACTTGAGCAGTTTCATATTTCTATGCTTTCTGTTCCTTTTCTAAATCCTGCAACGCGAAAAAAAGAAATCGAGCATACTTACCTTATTGAGTTAGATGTTACACAACATCCATGATTTCACTGCTTGCATCTGAGCATTTGCCATACTTACTACTTTGGTTGGAGTCCTGGATATGCCATACTTTTCTGTGATGATAATAGTTTCCATTGCCCTGCTCTGTTTAGTATTCGAGAGTTTGTCCACTTAGGAAAATTGTTGTGGTCAAACAGATAAGCTATCAAAAGGGCAGTGATCGTTCCGATAAATGCGCCTGCTGTTACATCGATTAGAAAGTGTTGGAGCAAATATATTCTAGAATATCCCACACTTAGCGCAATTACCAACAAAATAAAACTAGCCAGTCGATGTTGAATTAAAAACGAAACAAAAACGACAAAGCAAAAAATAGTTGCCGTATGACCGGACGGAAAAGAATAGTTAGAATGATAAGCTACATCGGGCATTATATAAAGTAAGTTCTTATCTATTATTTCGGTCGGGCGGAGAGCGCCTGCGAAAAATATCTTTTTTAGTAATGCACAGATAATTCCATGAGCGACAGCCACAGAAGCAACAGCAAAGGACAATGAAAAACGAACGAATAACGTGTAAATTAAAACCGGAATAAAAATCCAACCCTCTCCTAAATGGGTAATAGTTTTGAAAAATGAATCCTGAAAGCCAGAATGGTTGCGATTGACCCACAGCACTACGTCAACTTTTGCAAATAGAAATGATAGCACCAACAGAGCTAGCAGGGCATACCAATATAGAAATGTAACAAATCGATGGTAATTTTTAGCCGGTTCCATTTTAATTTCTAGTTCACGCACGAAGGCGAAGGTAGTGCGACAAAGAAAAACGAGAGCTTAGCCGAGGTTAAAATTTTATTATTGTTAGAGCCAATTTAAGTTATCCATTGACTTTAGTGGTAAAAATAAATTTAATTACCCTTTACTAAAACATAATAAGATAGCCATAAAATGCAATGTCAATGAGTTCCATTCGAAGCCTATGTGTGAATAAGATTTTCATTGAGGAAATTTACCTCAGCCCTTTTTTGGAAACTGGAAAAATCAATATTAACAAATTAAGGAATCAAGAAATCAGAGTTCAATTTAAAGCTCCTCGTTCAATAGATGTTGGGCAATATTGGCCTTGGTTTTACTTACTAAGTCTCCGATCGAATCTAGTTCAGAATCAAAGATTCTCAGTCTGGAGTAAATCTTTCTCAACTTTTTTTCATTGTCGATGTGGTTTTTGATTTGCGGATGTGAAAGAATCGCAACTGTCTGATTAAGGTATTGTGTCATTGGTAGAATATTCTTTGCAATTGTCGAGTAACTATCCAAATGCTTAAGCATCTTATAAGTATCTAACTTTTTTTTCTTGGCCTTTATCGTCTTAGGCTTTTTTATTTTTTTCATGAACGAAAAGCAATTTTGATTTACAAAACTTAAACTTAGCTGACCGCAATCAGCTGAACAATATACCAATAGGAGCTAAATTCTGACATTATTCATTAGTTAAATATTTTTTATCGATTCTATATTAGGAGACATGAGCTGTATTTAACATTGGCATAACACAGGGCTTATATGCAAGTGTTACATTGGGAAGATGTCTGTTGTGTATTGTCTAATGCCAAAAGTAAGGAGATATTGTCTCGTCATTTTGGCACTGACATCCTTTTCGTGCAGTAACGATGACAAAGCCATAAAAATAAAAGGATCGGATACAGAAGTAAACGTGGTCGTGCGGTTGGCCGAGCACTTCTACAAAGTGAATAAAAATTTCAGCGTCGCCATTTCCGGCGGAGGATCAGGATTGGGTATTGCTTCACTGCTAAATGGGCAAGCGGACATCGCAAACTCCTCAAGGCCACTAACGTTAGAGGAAGATAGCCTTTTCAAATTCAGGAAAATTCAGATTCGAACAGTTGTCTTTGCCGAAGATGCAACAGCATTTATTGTGCGAAAAGATTTTCCGTTAGATTCAATCGATGTTACCGCCTTAGCAAATGTGTTAAGTGGAAGATATGAAACTTGGGAACCTCTTACCGGAAAGGATATTCCTGTCAATATCTACGGAAGACAAAGCAACTCAGGTACTCATTCGTTTGTAAGCCATAAACTAAAAATACAATTCAGTCGTGATGCTAAGGAGATGAACGGAAACGCTCAAATTCTGGAGGGAGTAAAAATGGATGCCTCGGGGATAGGTTACGTGGGAACAGGATACATTCTACACGATGGAACTGATCAGCCAGTGAAAGTTTTGAAAATCATTGGAGGTAATGGCCTACACGCAGTTTCACCATTGGACAGAAGCGCGATCTTATCAAGGCATTATTATTTTCAACGTCCTCTTTACCAATTTATACTGGCTTCATCGTGGGAAAAAGCTCTTCCATTTATCTCGTTTGAAAAAGGGACAGATGGTCAACAAATTATACAGGATGCTGGCTATTATGTATTGCCAGAAAACTAAAAACGACATTTCATTATTTTCATGAAGCTAGCCACAAGAGAAAAAACTGATCGTCTCACTAAACTGATTTTCAGAGCCACAGGTCTTGTCGCCATATCTATTTTAGCGGGAATTTTTTTTATGCTTTTGTGGAACACAATCGCATTCTTTCTTAAGGTAAGGCCACTTGATTTTGTGACGGGAACACAATGGAATCCGTCTGGAGTAGAAGCCAGCTATGGAATGTTGCCCTTACTTGTCAGCACCAGTTTGGTCACAATGGGCGCAATGGTCATTGCAATCCCATTGAGTATTGGGACAGCATCTTTTATTTCAGAGTATGCTAACAAAAAATTGAAGGCTATCCTCAAACCTCTTATCGAAATGCTGGCGGCTGTTCCTTCGGTCGCCATTGGATTTCTTGGAATTGTAATAGTCGGGCCAGGTCTTGCCAGTATTACAGGGCAGCCCAACGGACTGAATGCATTGAATGGTGCAATATTACTTTCCATTATGGCACTCCCAACGATTATCACTGTGACGGAAGATGCACTGCATGGCGTTCCTAATACCTACCGTGAAGCGAGTTATGGTGTTGGTGCCAGCAAATGGCAGACACTAATTAAGGTGACCATCCCGGCAGCTGCACCTGGAATACTAGCAGCGATTATGTTAGGAGTTGGTCGCGCCATTGGAGAAACCATGACTGTGTTAATGGCAACAGGAAATGCCTCTTCATTTCCGAAAGGCTTTTTTTATTCTGTAAGGACTATCACGTCTACAATAGCAATCGAAATGGGCGAAGTTCCTTATCAGACAACGCATTACTTCGCTCTGTTTGCTATCGCATCTGTATTATTCCTCATCACACTTATCGTAAATCTTATCGGTGAATATTTTGTAAACAGGTTTAGAAAATATCACTCCATATGATAAAAAAAATCGCAGCGATAATTGAATGGGGAACTCTTATGCTAAGTACAGGAACAGTTTGTTTCTTTTTGATTATCATCTTGTGGGATCTGATCAGTAAAGGTGCGCCATCATTTTCATGGGAGTTTTTAAGTTCACTGCCCAAAGACGGTATGACGAAGGGTGGAATCCTGCCTGCCATAGTTGGTACTGTCTCGCTGACACTCATCACTGCTTCTGCCGCCGCCCCTTTCGGAATCTGTTGTGCGATCTACTTAAACGAATATTCGGATGACAGTTGGTTAACCCGACTTATTCGCGCATCCATAAGGAACCTCGCGGGAGTTCCCTCTATCATATATGGTCTGTTTGGACTGGCCTTGTTCGTTCAGGGATTTGGACTTGGTACCTCACTATTATCGGCCGGACTCACGTTGGGGTTATTATCACTGCCTTATATCATCATTACTACAGAAGAGGCGTTGCGCAGAATACCTGCCAGCACAAGAGAAGGTGCATTGGCAATTGGAACGACTCAATTCGAATCCATAAGAGATATAGTACTCCCCTCTGCTTTACCAGGAATTCTGACGGGTGTGGTGTTAACACTTTCAAGGGCGGCAGGTGAAACCGCCCCCATCTTGTTCACAGGAGTTGCTTTTTATATTAATAACCCGAAAGGCTCACTGAACCAGGAATTCATGTCACTACCCTACCACTTGTACATGTTGTCAACACAGCACCAGGCAATCCAAGAAGTAAGACCCCTTGCTTATGCTACCGCACTTGTCTTAATCATGGTAATCTTTTTACTAAACCTCGCAGCATTTTATATCCGCTATAAATACAGAGAAAATGAGTGAGCATATTAAACTCTCGGCACAGTCAGTGAATCTTTGGTTCGGCAACAAGCAAGTGCTGAAGAATGTCAGTGTTACTTTCCCTCAGAATAAAATCACCGCTTTAATAGGACCGTCAGGTTGTGGTAAAAGCACACTGCTTCGTACGTTCAACAGGATGCATGACCTGACCCCTTCCGCAAGAATTGAAGGTAGTTTTTTTCTTGAGCAACAAAATCTCTACGAGAAGAATATCTCTGTGACCCAGGTGAGGAAACGCATCGGAATGGTTTTTCAGAAAGCGAATCCGTTTCCAAAAAGTATTTACGAAAATATCAATTACGGGTTGAAGATAAACGACATCCCTGCAGCAGAGCGGCCAGCGATAATTGAAAACGCATTGAAAGAAAGTTACATCTGGGACGAAGTGAAAGATGAACTACAACAACCGGCAACACGACTGTCGGGAGGACAACAGCAACGGTTATGCATTGCGCGAGCCGTGGCCCTGCGTCCTGAAGTCATTTTGATGGATGAGCCCTGCTCTGCATTGGATCCCTTGAGTACATTGAAGATTGAAGAGTTGATTGTCAAATTAAAAGGGCACTACACGATCGTTATTGTAACACACAACATGCAACAAGCGCAACGTGTTGCTGATAAAACGGTCTTCATGTACCTTGGAGAAATTATTGAAGAAGGAATTACTAAGGATATATTCAATAACCCTAAGGAAGAATTAACGAAAAATTATGTCACTGGTCACTTTGGCTGATTTGGAACATCGCAGGGCGAATATTAATGGATACTTCACGGTATGAAAATATTTATTTTACTACTGCTAAGTAATTTGCACGCTTGAATTTGATTAGCTTATAAGGTTTAGCGGTCTGAAACCCGATGTCAACACATCGGGTTTCTTCTTTTGAAATAGTGATTAAAATTTTTTCAGTTCACTCAAAACTAGTTTATGGTAAAACAATAGATCGACTAAGGCAGGATCTCACCGTTGTGAACGAGGAGCTAAGGCAGTTGAGAAGAGACGTGGCCGAGTTAGAAAAAAGAACAAAAATGATCGAGACGCTTGATAGTGAAGAATTCTTACTATTTGTTCGATCGCTGTCTAAGAAGAACGATCAATAGAATTAAGGCAAATTGGGAGTAACAGCTACTATCTGATAATTACCATTAGTGAATAAAAGATTCTAATGTAACCACTGTAAGGATGGTTTTATTTTCATTCTAAACAATACAATTCCGCCCCAGTAATAAAAGAAATGGGGAATACGAGATTTCGTTAAAGAGTCACCGGAATTGGCATTGATTCAAGTAACGTAACCTATACCATTAATGAATTTAATTCCGCATATCTACTGACCTCGAAATGAATATGGTCCGTATATAGCATGGAAGTACATCATTTATTGACCCAACCAACTGCCAGAAGCTTAGAAAATTACCCGTCTATAAAAGTGGTGCGAAATACATTATTAATGGACCCAAGAATGGATTCAACAGCTTGGCAAACCACCGGAAATTTATAGTCGCGAGGTAAACTACTGGTTAATGGAAGCAGCCATGTACAACTTAAAGAAGCATCAAGAAATAGGTTGCATTTACATCCACACAACGGATTATCCAATGCATACCTGGGCACCTGAAGATGCAAAGTCGAAAGAACACCTGCTCAAGCTGGATTATTATATTTCAGAAGCCTCGTGGAGATTCATTAGGTTCCTTCAACACTTGGTATATCGTTTCAAAACGGTTGATAATCAAGTCCTACTAATATCTCAAATACTCTTATTATAAATTGAATTCTTAATATTTTTAAGAAGGTGACTTACTAATCCCAATTTTTTGAGCTGTGCCTCAATAATCATTAGGCCGTGTAACAAAATTCCGGTCTCATTAACTTCAAGCTTTTTAATTCCGGTACGATCAATACAATCGCTTAAATTTTCCAATTCAAGATTTAGATAGGTCATGTCAATCCCCTCGTCATGATTTAAATAATCTAAAAGTCTTTCAAGAATTTCGCTAGTTGATCAGCTCGCCCATTTGCCATATGATTTTCTTTGCCTGGATTTTCAATAGCCATAGAACAAAGACCAACGCAAGGTATCGTACAAATAATATGTGCTGAGAATATGTCAGTTAAATATGGATTATGATTGAATTTCCTTTCAGTTAAGTATCGAAAAAAAATTTGAAGATTCCTTCACTTAGTCTACAAGCAATTTCAATCAAGAGGGAGATATTTCAAATGAAATGATCCAAAAGGTTTCTCACTTATCAGCGGGTTCATTCTTCCATCGCCAAATACTGGAGCGTGGAATCAGTACAGCAATTTCTCTACAGAGGAGATTTTCCCAAGCCAAACACTTTGGCTCCATGTGATAGGATACACTAGCTTTCAAAGTAACAATGATTTCGCCTCAAGATCAGTAGCGAAGAGTGAAACATCGAAATTTTAACTGTTGAAAAAAACCATAGCAAATACGGGAAAATTCCCATTTGAAATTTACCACGATATTTATCACTATTGCATAGCGAAAAATGAGCAAGTAAAACTCATTATCATATAATCGCAGAAGCTCTTGAAGTCAAAGGATTGGGTGTATGTAGATGGTTAGCGGTTGCGAGTTGCTGGAAAAATTACTGAAAGATATGTATGACAAGTGATTTTATTTTTTGACCAATGCTAATTAAAACAATAGTCGTGGATGATGAGTATAATGGGCGTGAATTGCTCGTTTGCCTCCTTAACCAGGTAGTCCCTGACACCATTAAGATTTGTGCTACGTGTGCTTCAGTAGCCGACGCTGTTGAGGCCATCGAGAAATTTAATCCACAGCTGGTATTCCTCGACATTGAAATGCCGAATGAATCAGGTTTTGAACTGTTTGATAAACTTAAAGGGGTTGTGAATTTCGAAGTGATATTTACCACCGCTCACAAGGGATATGCTATTGATGCGTTTAAAGTAAATGCATTGGATTACATTCTAAAACCGATCAACCCTCAGGAGCTTTCAAAAGCCATACAGAAAGTGATAAAACGGATTAGTCCGCTGCCCGATGGAAAAGCGGACACATATAGACAAGGAAGTGAGTCACTCTGCAGAAAGATTATGGTACCGTCATTGGATGGCATGCGGTTTTTTCAACTAGACGACATTGTGCGTTTAGAAGCGGATGGCTCATATACGCGCATCCTCTTCAAGTCATCACCGATGTTTGTCTCCAGTAAAAACCTGGGTGATTATGAAGAGAGTTTAAAAAGCTATAAAAACTTCATACGGATACATCGTTCTACTGTTATAAATATTAATGAAGTCCTTCATTTTACTAACGTCAGAGATATCCGCATGAGTGACGGAGGGATAGTGAGCGTCTCCAGGTACAACAAGGAATTGTTTTTGAACCTGATAAAAGAGACTTTCGTAGCAACCCAGGGCTAGCATTTGTTCCGTGAACATAGTCGCTAACTTAAGATCAAAGACAGACAGCGCTGACGCTAGTTTTAACAATTGACCTTAGGTCCAATAAGTAATAATGTACAAGAATGCTGTAAGACCCTAGATGGTCTTTCAGTTGACATCGATTTTCAGCAACCTTTAACCATTCGTTGAACAGATCCAGCTGTTCACAAAACGGTAAGGGCTCTGATTTAATTTACGCTCTACTTTCGCCTCCGGGTTTACGTAAGCCCGGTGAATGCTGAAAAACCTAGAGAGTAAGCACCCAAAACAAATACAAACAAACCAATCTCTTCATGAAAAAAATTTTATTCCTTTTTATGTCTATGACGGTCGTTGCTTTCACGGCTTCTGCCCAATGGTCTACCAACGCAAACGGAGATGCCTACATCAGTAAGAAGGTGGGTATCTGGAACAGCTCCCCCTCAGCTCTATTGCACATCACCAATCCTTTTTATACTACAGCCCTTTTAATTGGAAACTCGGATGACCCCAACGTCTGGAAATATCAAATGACCTTAAATACATCGAGCAATTTTTTTAGAGTTGGGAAGGTTGCACCTGGGCAACCTCCGTTGATGGGAAACGGTTCCATCGGTTTGGGTGATGAAGTTGTTGCTTCCGGCTATACCTCTTTTGCAGCAGGGAGACAATGTAGTGCCGTTGGTACCAATTCAGTCGCGCTGACTTTTGGTACAGCTAATGGCCCCGCCTCTTTGGCCTGGGGCCTGTTCGCTGTTTCTGATGGCAGTAATTCAAATGCGATGGGGAAAAATGCTTATGCCTCGGCTACCAGTTCTGTGGCCATTGGAGAAAATACGGCAGCCACCGCACAGAATTCTATAGCTATCGGCTACGGAGCGCAGGCATCCAATACAGCAGCAGTAGCTCTGGGCAGTAGCAAAGCGCAGGGAATTTATTCTTCTGCTCTTGGCAACTCAACAGCAGTAGGTGATTATTCATTTGCAACCAGTGGTGGTAAGAGCACTGGTATGTATTCAGCTTCCTTTAATCAAGCCTGGGCAAATGCCAACGGTGCTACTGCTTTTGGTAAAAGCATTGCGGATGCAGAAATGTCGTTTGCCGCGGGAACAGCTTATGCTCATGGACAATATTCAAGTTCTTTCGGTGAATCTGAAGCGCTGGGAGATTATTCTTTTTCCAGTGGTATCCGGTCTCAGGCAGACGGCTACGCGTCTACGGCCTTAGGGTCTTATGTTTATGCATCCGGAAAGAATTCAATGATTTTGGGAACAGGAGATGTACCGAACGTTTCTTATTTAAGTAATACCATTGACAACTCCCTCATGATCGGGTTTGGCAGTACAAAGCTTCCTTCGGTATTTGTAGGACCGGCAAACCCAAAAAATGAGAAATCACAATTTGGTTTTGTGGGCATTGGCACCACCACGCCCAAGTATGAGCTGTCAGTCAATGGTACTATCGTTGCCAAGTCAGCGGTGCTGGTAGAAAACCTTCCTGGTGAGTGGCCCGATTATGTTTTCAAAAAAGATTATAGCCTTATGCCTCTTGGTGAGGTCGAGAAATTTATAGAATCAAATCATCACCTGCCGGGAGTACCCTCACAAGAAGAGATCAAAAAAGAAGGCCTGAACCTGGGTGAAATGGAAATGATCATGATGAAAAAAATTGAAGAGTTGACACTCCACATGATTCAGATGCAAAAAGAAAATGCGGCCCTGAAAAGTATGGTCAAAGAACTTCAAACCAAAGAATAATCATGGACAGAAATAAAACGATGACAATGATAGCGTTGGTGGGTTTTCTTTGCATAACCATGGCAGGCGCCCAGACAATCCCACAGACGCTGGAAGTCAATGCCGACCACAGCCTTGTCTCTAGCCAGTCGCTTGAGATGAGAGCTACCGAGCGCATCAGTATCCGCGAAGGCTTCAAGATGGAACTCGGTTCTTCTTTGCGGTTGATGGTTGTGCCTGTTAGTGCGGTTCAATCCGAAAAGGAAGAGTTGCCATTGTCAGTTTATCCCAATCCCAGTGCGGACCTGATAACCATCCAGGGCAATTTTGAAAATACCCTATTAGTTATCTATTCCAACACCGGCAACCCTGAAATGAAAGCCACGATCAGCGGAGAAAATCCGGTGGTGAATATTTCAGGATTGAAATATGGTGGTCACATCATCAAACTAGAAAGCCTGAACCGGGCCGTCAGGCTTATCAAGAATTAATCATCTTTAATCTGTTAGAAAGCGCTGTTATTTTACAGCGCTTTCTTTATTTCCCAAAAACAGGGTTCACGTATAGTATCATCAAGCACAAGATAAGTCAGTTGTTACAATCAACAATGCTAACGAGCATTTCGCGGCCGCTCGCTCATCATCGATAACAAAGGCTTTAAGCATATTCAAACGACAACGTTACCGATGTACCGGCAGGCCTTTCATTTTCCATTCTATCAACGATCAATACTTCTGATTTTTCTTTGTGCATCGTGCTTAGCACTTGTAAACGCCTAGAGGTAAAATTCATTCCTTTTGAAGCAAACATCTTGTTCTTTCGCTCAGATATTTTAATGGCCTCGGCTCGACCAATGCCGTTATCCCAGACCTCACAATGCAATTGATTTCCTTCTCCTGAAAAAGTTATCCGCAATTGCCGATCATTTCCTTTTGGCATCAACCCGTGCAAGATGGCGTTTTCAATATAAGGCTGCACGACCATGGGCGGAATTTTAAATCCATTTACATTAGCTCCTTCTACCTTCACTTCATAGGAGAAAGATTTATCAAAACGTAAGGACTCCAACTCTAAATATAGTTTTAAGAGTGATACTTCTTCATCCAATGAAATCCAATTTTTATCTGAATTGTCCATCACCCTTCGCAGCAATTGGGCAAACTTGGTCAGATAATCAAATGCCCTCACCGTTTCATTTTTCATAATCAAAAACTGAATGGAGTTAAGTGAATTGAAAATAAAATGAGGGTTCATTTGCGCTCTCAAAGCTTGCACTTTCAGGTCTTTATTGATTGATTCGATCAATTCAGATTGCAGTGAAATCTCTTCATTCTGTGCTTTTATTTCTTTGTTTTGTATTTCTAGTTCATTGCTTAACGCTAATTTGGTTTTAAATGCTTTATAAACTACACCAGACAAAACGAGTATGAATACGATGCCGGCAATAAGAAAATAACGTACAACCTTTTCCTTGCCCAAGCTAAGTTCTTTTATCTGATTCTGGTTTTTCAAAAGATCTATTTCAGTTTGCTTACGGTTTACTTCATATTCTTTTTCAAGACTGAATAGCCGTTGTAACTTTCCACGATTAAAAGTGCTGTCTTTCAATGCTGAATATTGAAGATAATAATCATAGCCATTTTTGTAATCAGCCTTGCCTATATAGGCTTCCGACAGAATTTTATCAGCCGTACTTTCCTGCTCGATGATATGATTTTCTTTTGCCGTTTTTCTGGCTTTCAAGGCATTATCTATTGCCTTGTCAAAGTTTTTTTTATTTAAATCCACTTCGGCCAAGCCATTCAATGTGATGGATATGCCCTCCTTATGTCCCATAAAGACAGCTAATTCATGGGCTTTGACATAGTAACTATGTGCCGAATCCAACTGGTTCATTTTCAATTTTGCATCTGCTAAATTACTGAGCGTGGAAGCTATACCACCAGTGAAATTGATGGATTTGAAAAAGTGTAGTGCTGAAAGTGTGTATTGCTCCGCTTTACCATATTTTCCCAACAGTAGATATAAACTACCAAGATTCGCTTTTGTAACAGCCGCACCAAACGCCAATCCTTTCCGTTCTTTTATTTCAAGCGATTTAGTGTAGTAGCTGATGGCTTCCTCATATTTTTCCATTTTTTCAAATACGATACCAAGACCACCGTATATACCTTCGATTTTTAATTTGCGAAATGAATCCTCCTTTCTTGACTCACAAATGGTTAATGCCTTTAGATAAAGCTCTATTGCCTTCAGATAATTACCATGTTTGCGCTCACTCTGCGCCATATTGGTAAAAGTATAACCAACATTGTCAAAGTCTTCAAGAGAATCATAAATGGCAAGGGCTTGCTCATAAAACGACATCGCATTATTCTGCTCCCCTTTATCATCCCATGTGAGACCAATGTTATTATAACCATTAGCTTCCCTGTTCTTGTCATTGATTCTTTTAAAACTCTGAACAGCTTTGGTGAAAAATTGAAGGGCTCTACCAAGTTCTCCTAAATCTTTGTTTATAAGGCCTATGCAATTCAATGCTTTACCTTCTCCTTTTATAAAGCGTAGTTTTTTAGAAATCTCGTATGATTGGGTAGCAAAATACAAAGACGTATCAAGGTTGCTTTCACGGTATATCGTGCATAATTCAATTAATATATTTACGCGAGTTGTATCTGGCAAATTCTTTCCTTTTAATACATTTTTTAAACTGTCAGTCTCTTGTTGCTGTCCAAAGCCAAGGCAAACAATAAAACAAAATGCGAGGGAAACGAGGTTACGGTTCATGAAGGTTGGAGTCACAAGTTTTAAAATTAAGATAAATCATTCATCTGGAAAAAGTGGGGATTCTCGCAGTGTGATAATAGTTGTCTGGGCTTTCGTCCCTCCAGCGGTACATGGGGTTTGTGCAAACAATCCTTGATCAAGCATTTTCAACAATTGGCAAGAATTTTACCGATGTGATGATCAGGGCCGTGGGTTGCGATACGGTAGGAGACTACGCTATAAAAGAGAAAAGATTATTAAAAAGTGCAGATCTGCTCAAAGGAACAGTCCAAGCCAAAAGAGGAGACGTCTTTTTATTGCTCTATAAGCAAGGTCAATACGGATGGGCGCACACCGGTATTGTCACAAATGTGCAAGGAACTAAACTAACCACGATCGAAGGTAATACAAACAACAATGGCTCACGTGAAGGTTATGAGCTCCTTCAGCGGGAACGCGATATTTCATCAGGCACAATTGACATCTATTCGATTTAACCAATAAAGGCTCGACTATTGCGGGCAAGTGCTTACTCGGAGACAGAAGATTTGAATCAAATATTTTTAGATAGTCGAGTTTGTATTTACCACAAGGACTAAGGCCCTTCCTAGCACCGCGCGAGATCACACGCAAGTGAACATTACCGATTAGAAATTGGAGCTTTGTCATGAATCAATTTATTAACATCTTCGAAAAGCGGTGCAAAATTTAAAGCACTTTACGCAGTTAGTTAGACGCGACTCTTACACACTCAATTGGACTGTGTCTCAGAAATTATTTTGAGTTTACCGGGTTATTGACAGTTTTTGAATCATTGCTTCATTTAAAGATTCAGAATATACTCCATAAGCGTCGACAAGCACACCCTTTAACCCGTTCTTTGAAGAAATAGCAAACACAATACTATTATCATCAGCACTTGACATTCCTTCAAATCTATAGAATTCGTCAATCAGGAAATCCTCAGGATGCAATTTTAGCTGAAGCGAATTGTATTCCAAACACTCAGGTTTTAGAATGAAATTTTCGGTATAACCCCTTTTCGTTAAGTCGTTCGTTGCCTCCGATAGGCTGGTATAATTTTTTCTCACAACTATTATTTAAAATAATTTCGATCCCTATTTACATTAAACCATTAAAGCTCCTTCTTTTCCAGTTACCAAATTCGCCCCCATTACCTACTGAAGCGACCATTTTTAAAAAGTCTATCATTCTGTTGCCATCACTATTCCAGTAGTAGGCTGTTATTGGTTTGACCTTAGTGATCGAAATATTTGGATCGTCCTTTCCGCCTTTAAACCAAGTTTCAACCAAGGGTGTCCAGAGCTCATCTGTTTTCTGCTTGTCAATAATTATTTCGGCTTCTCCTTTGACGAACAAGTAACTGTTTTTGCCTGGATGCGAAAAAAATAATCGAACATGTTTATCTTTTTTTATTTCTCTGCTCTTGTCGCTGTGCACGTCACTAAAAAACCAGATGTTCCCCTGGTCGCAGACCTTTTGAGCGCTCATTTGACGACAAGTTGAGCCGTCATCTGTTTTAAGATTCGTGCAGAACAAACAAACATTTATTTTAGCAACTAAGTGCTTTAATTTATCAATGCCTTCTTTGTCGTGGAAGTTTGTTGTCTGGTTCATTTTATCAAAATTAAAATTATATAAACCGCTAAACTGATTACTGTTTCTTCAAAATTGACATTCTTGGACTTCTTCTTTTTTTTGTTGACCTCTTTATACTATAAGCAATCGCTAAAGCCTGTTTTATCGGTTTTCCCGATTTAATTTCTGTTATCAGGTTTTCCTGGAATGCTTTTTTACTGCTGTTTTTCTTAAGTGGCATAGTGCTCAAAGATGGAAGCTTCAATCACTATATTCATTACATTTCTTATGCGATGGTTTACATCGTTCACACGTTGAAAATTGTTGGAAAGATTTAACTCCTCAATCAAGTTGAATGGCATACCCTTTCAATGGTCAGCTTTAAACAAAACAAAATCGGACGTTTCATCGCGCTAAAAAGAATTATCGTGTTAAGAAAAACTGATAAATGGAAATCGGCTCAAAAAGTGTGAAAGCTGTAACTATTTACATGGTTTATGTAATGGCCTAAAACACTTTCTCTTTAATCTTTGCGACTTAAGGCATTTTTATTAATACTGATAGAGCAAACAATAAAATTGATGATCATTCAAAAAGATATGAAAAACGAAATCACAGCAACCGATTATGCTACCGATCCTGAAATCGAAATTCAGACAAAAGAATTTTTAAAAGTATTGAACAATGGTAATGGTAAACCGCTTGAGCAATTAACTCCAATCGAAGCACGCGCTGTTCTCACAGGCGCACAATCTTCTGTCAGGGTTGATCTTTCAGGTGTGGAGGTGACTGAAAAAACAATTTCGCAGGATGGATTAAGTGTAAGGCTCCATATTGTTCGTCCTTCCGGAGCGAAGAATAACTTACCTGTTTTTATGTTCTTTCACGGAGGCGGATGGGTATTAGGTGATTTCCCCACCCATCAGAGGATCGTCAGAGACCTGGTTGTGCATTCAGGTGTGGTTGCTGTATTCGTAAATTATACCCCTTCACCAGAAGCAAAATACCCAGTTGCTATCAATGAAGCTTATGCTGCCACCAAATGGGTTGCAACACATGGATCAGAAATAAACGTGGATGGCAAACGTCTTGCTGTGGCAGGCAATAGTGTTGGAGGTAACATGGCTGCTGTTGTTGCCTTAATGGCAAAGGACAAAAAAGGTCCTGAAATAGAATTACAGGTGCTCCTTTGGCCAGTGACCGATGCTTCATTTGAAACGGCCTCGTATTATGAATATGCAGACGAAAGATTCCTTACTCGAAACGCGATGATATGGTTTTGGGATAACTACACCGCTACCCCTGAAGAACGGAAAGAGATTTATGCATCACCCTTGCAGGCAACCATTGAACAATTAAAGGGATTACCTCCTGCCTTGGTACAAACTGCAGAAAATGATGTGTTGCGCGATGAAGGAGAAGCCTATGCCCGAAGAATGAATGAAGCCGGTGTGCCGGTCTCACTGGTAAGGTATCAGGGAATGATTCATGATTTTGGTCTGTTGAATCCACTCGCAAATATCCCTCAAGTTCAATCGGCATTGCGCCATGCCGCGGCTGAATTAAAAGAAGCTTTGAAATAGATTTTAACAATAAAGCCTTGCTAGTCGAAATAATCAAGGGATTTAGAATCAGATCAATAGACTTAAAATTATTTCGGTAGTATGGAGCAAAAGTGGAGTCTAATATCGTTCCATTGTGGGTTAATTCTTTTTACTATAAAAATTCTATGGTCCATAGATGGAATAATTTTAAAGCCATCTATTCATGGAATGAGTTACATCCTTTACATATTTTTAACACCTCAGGAAACCAAGTCATTAAATAAAGACCGATGGCTATGAGGAAGCAAATACTGAGTTGAAATAGGAGAAATACTTGCAGTATTGAAAACTGATTGGTATAAACACTTCGATAATTTAAATTTCTAAATAAACTCTCGCCCAATGCGTAAATAATATAAATCATTTATAAACTTGTGTAATAGAAGCCCGATCAAAGAACCTCAACTTGAATCTTAGAAAATTCTCTAAATGAAAAAGAAAGCATCTAAACCAAATTTACCTGATTCCGCGTCGAGTAAAGAAGACAAGATTAATCTTCCGGGATACCCACGTTATCTAGCCAGCGAAGACATTTACAACAGAGCCAAAGAGGAAGAGGCAATTGATCCGGAAAATGTTTCAAAAAAGAAATCATTAAACGAGAGTGATCCTGATAACTCAAATGAAAAGGATTTTAGCGATGACGTATCGGGAGGTGACTTGGATGTTCCAGGCTCTGAATTGGATGATCAACAAGAAAGTGTTGGCAGTGAAGATGAGGAGAATAACCATTACAGTTTAGGAGGCGATGATCATAACGATCTCGAAGAATCTAAAGATGATTGATTTCATGTAATTGATGATTGTTGGAATTTCAGATCAGTATGGAAAATAAAAAAAAGAACAGCTAATTCTAAAAACAGAAAGACATGGCAGCAGCAAAAAAACTAGGCATTTGGATGGATCATTCTAACGCTCATTTAATGGAATTTACAATCGATCCTATGGAGACAAAAACTCTCTCATCGGATTTTACTCATCAGGATAAGGAAAACAGTCTTGAGAGAAGCGAATCACATATGCATAATAAGGAACAACATCACCATGCAGAGTACTACAGAAAATTGGGCGAAGTCATTAAGCATTACGAAGAAGTGATCCTTTTCGGGCCCACGGATGCAAAAACTGAATTATTTAATTTGCTAAAGGATGACCATCTATTTGGAAAAATAAAAATTGATGTTCAACAGTCAGATAAAATGACAGAAAACCAGCAACATGCTTTTGTTAAGCGGCATTTTTCACGACACTCATTGACCTGAGCGGAATAAAAGATTCAATGTTCAGTTTCTTAATAGTTTGATCTCGGCCTGTATCGAATAATTAGTGTGCCCGTTTGACGATTGCTTTTTGATAATCGATTCCTTTGCAGAAAATCCAATCATTTCAACGGTAAGCCCAGGGCCAAAAGCACAAGCGAATATTTTTTTGTTCTTACAATTTACTTCACTTCTTATTTTATTCATTATTTCTTTTAAGATAAAGAGAATGGTGGGTGATGACATGTTGCCGTAATTCGTCAATATGTCCAATGAATCCTCAACGTCAGCAGCGGTAAGGTTTAAACTTTGTCTAACCGCCTCTACGATACCAACACCACCGGGATGAATAGCCCAATAATCAGGATTGCTTTCCGATCCAGTTAAGAAATTATTTACAGTGGCAGCTATGCTTTCTTTAAAAGCCCCAACGATATTTTTATTCAGGTACATATTGAACGCACCTGAAGAAATATTCCAGGTCATTAAGTCGGATGTGTTAGGTAAGTAGGCAGAATCAACAGCGTCAATGGCCAACACGGTTTTGTCATTGCCGTGGAGGCATTCATTTCCGCATAAAATGACAGCCGCTGCACCGTCAGCAAACAATAAATTTGGAATTATATCTTCATCAGCTGATGAAGGATTAAAATGAAGAGAGCAAAGCTCAGCACAAACAATCAGAATACAAGCTGAAGGAACTGCCTGCGCAATATAGTTTGCATGTTTAAGAGCTTTAACAGCAGCATAACAACCCAGGAAATTCAGGCCTAATTTCTCTGTACGAGTCATTGCGTAATGATCTGCTATCAAGAACTCTAATCCTGGAGCAAATAAGCCAGTACAACTTACTGTTATCAGGTGAGTAATTTCAGAAGGTTCAATACTGTTTCGCTTGAATAATTTATCAATAGCTGTGGTGGCAAGAGGCAAGAGTTTCTCTTTGAAAACAGTCATTCGTTTCTCAACGGAGGGATTGTAATTTCCATCCCGGAATAATTCACTCGTTACTCCCATGAAATCCGGTATGCAACTGTATCGGCTCTTTATTTTTGTTTTTTCAATGAACAGCTTCAATTTTTTAGAAATCGGATTTAGTCCACTGGCAGCCAATGCCTCCGAATAGAAATTTATGAATTCGTGATTATTAACTCGATAGCCTGGAACTGCAGTAGCGATATCGATGATGTGTGCCATATGCTTCAGTCTTTTTATTATTGACTATGTTTAAATGCTAAAAAGCATGGCTAGTTTAACTCTCCATGCTTTTCCCAGCCGTCAGCTACAGTATTTCTATACTGACTTAAAGATCGTTACGCTTCTGATTTTTTATTCAGTTACATTTTCTCACATTTCACTTTGCACATTTTCGCATGCTCCAAATGCATACGCAAAGCAGGAAGTGTTGCTGCTGCCCATGCTTTGATTTCTGAATCCTTGGAATCTTTAGAGGCCGTTTCGAATAAAGCAATAGCCTGCTTATGTCCTTTTACCATCAGTTCACAATATTCATCGTTAAATTTTTTCTCCGATTTGCCATTTAATTCTTTGTATTCTTCCTTTGCTTGTGAATTTACCGATTGAGGTAGAGATATTCCCTTTTTCTTGGCAAGAGCAGTAAGATCGCTGAGCGATTTTGAGTGTTCGGTTTCCATCATCTTTCCTAGTTCTTGAACATCCATCATTGTGCTCTTTTTCTGAGCAAGTTGTCCTAATTGAATTTCTTCCAGATTAATTTCGGCTGCACTTGCAAGAAATTTCGCATCCGTTTTCACAATAGTTGTGATAATTACCGATTTGTTTTGCATTCGAATGTTACTGAATGACGAAGCACCAATAAGGGTAGCTGTTCCAAGAACTACCATTAGAAAATTGTTCATGATGTATTTGCTGTTTTTCATAGTTTGTTTTTTTTAAGATTCATTTTTTCCATTCCTGAGAATTGCCCCGATAAAAGCATTGACAATGCTCATTTATAATTCAAAGATGGAAGCCCCAAGTTCTAAGTGCATTACATTTCTATTGGAATGATTTACACTATTCACACATTAGCAAGGAGTAATGCGGCGATTCTGCTATGCTTCGATCATTTAAGCAAAGTGTCCAATACGAAAAATGAGTTGCTAGTAGGTATTAAAATCAAGTGGATGCCCGACATTTGGTAGCCTCATTATGGCAATATCAGTGCCTGATGTGATCTCAGGCTATTTAGAGGCTCAAGCAATTTATTTACATCTTGCTTTGTTTGAATCAAGACTTGAACCTGATGTTGAACCCCATCATCCGCAAGCAGAACAAGGTTATCTTTTTGTTCAGATCCATCAACTGTTACGATCATCTCCTTCTCACCGGTTATTTGAATAACTACAATATGATAAGTAGTATTTGCGTACCGGTAATGAATTTTAAATGATTCCCATTCATGCGGAATGCAAGGAGTAAACTTCAATATGTTTCCTTCTCGTTGCAAGCCAAGAAAAGACTCTATAATTAGGCGGTACATCCATCCTGCAGAACCAGTGTACCAGGTCCAACCTCCACGTCCGGCATGCGGCTCTCGTGCATATACATCAGCTGCCAAAACGTAAGGTTCAACTTTGTAGACCGCAATTTCTTCCGGAGTTTTACCATGGTTAATCGGATTGATCATGTTCAGTAATTCCCAGACCCGTTTTTTGTCTCCTAATTTTGCAAAGGCGATGATCATCCAGACTGCTGCATGTGTGTACTGCCCGCCATTCTCTCTTACTCCTGGCACGTAACCCTTTATGTAACCAGGATCTAAATCAGATTTATCAAATGGTGGTTCTAATAATTGAATTATCCCCGCATTTTTTTTCACCAAATTATTATAAGCAGCCTCCATCGCTGAATTTGCATGTTGAGTTTCACCTGCTCCGGATAAAACAGACCAACTCTGCACAATGGAGTCAATCTGACATTCTTCATTGGCTGAAGAACCAAGAGCGGTGCCGTTGTCAAACCAAGCACGTTTGTACCATTTTCCATCCCAGGCATTCTTATCGATATTATCTTTTAATTGCAGAGCCTGTTTCTTGCATTCGTCAGAAAATGCGTCGTCATTTTGTATGCTTGCAATTTTCGAGAAACGAATAAGTATGTCGTACAAAAAAAATGCTACCCAGACACTTTCTCCCCTACCCTCTTTCCCTACTTTATCATAACCATCATTCCAATCGCCGGTGCCAATTAATGGTAATCCGTATTTCCCAAATTTGAATCCATTCTTAATGGCCAGCACACAATGATCATAAACGGTGCCCGATTTACTCGATTGAATTGGGAGATCATAATACGACTCTTCCTCTGTACTTAATTGACGTCCCTTAATGAATGGCACTGACTCATCAAGCACACTGAAATCTCCGGTATGTAAAACATATAACGCAGTTACATACGGTAGCCATAAAAAATCATCCGAGCAACGTGTTCGCACACCACGCCCGGCTGGCGGATGCCACCAATGCTGAACATCGCCTTCCTTAAATTGATGCGATGCGCATAGTGAAATTTGTTCACGTGCCAAATGGGGAGCACTATGAAGCAAAGACAAAACATCCTGTAACTGATCTCTAAAACCAAAGGCACCTCCCGATTGATAGTATCCACTGCGTCCCCACAGACGGGAGGACAGTGTTTGATAGGTAAGCCATCCATTTGTAATTATATTAATGGCTACATCTGGAGTCTCAACAATTACAGCATCGATAGTATGTCTCCAGTACCTTTTCACTTTTTCAAATGAATCACGAGCCGCAATAGTTCCACGGAAATGTTTGGCAGTTTGGCTTGCCTCGCCAGAATTTATTCCTGCACCAAGCCTAAAAATAATTTCGTGCTCTTCACCATCGGCCAAATCGAATGGAACCTGAATGGCTATACAAGGATCTAAAGCAAGGCCAATTTTTCCTGAAAGCCTTTGCCGCAACATCGCATCCGGATTTTGTAATGTGCCGTTGCGGCCAATGAATTCTGTACGATCTGCCGTAAATGTTTTCTTTAGATAATCAACATCGAAAAATCCGACCCGACCTGAAAATTCCGTGTTGTATGGATTTTTTGCAAAAAGTGCCCCACTCTCCGGATCAACTTCTGTATGAATATGCATAGCCGTCTTCGTTCGGTTATCTCCAAGAACCCATTCTGTATATCCTGTTGCAGAGAGCTTGCGTGATTTGCCCGATTGATTCCGAATTTTCAAGACAGTGAATTTAATTTTTGATTCAATATCCACATAGACTAACATTTCAGAAAAGATTCCATCTTCGATATGTTCAAAGACACTATATCCAAATCCATGACGCGTAACGTAAGTCGATTGGCCTCCTTTCGGAAGAAACGTAGTTGACCAGAAATGTCCACTCTCTTCATCACGTAAATAGAATGCTTCTCCACTCACGTCACTCACTGGATCATTGTTCCAAGGAGTTAGCCGAAACTCATGCGCATTTTCTGTCCATGTGTAGGCTGATCCGCTTTCTGATATGACCGTTCCAAAATTAGGATTGGCGATTACATTCACCCAAGGTGCCGGAGTCTTGTCTTTTCTGGTAATGGCAATAATATATTCACTGCCATCTGATGAGAAGCCACCTGATCCATTAAAAAAGATGAGATCTTTTGGTAAGGGAATTGACTTTAAGAATAGTACACGTTTTTGAGAAGGAATAATATACGGGATTACTACCCTTGCAGGTGCTTTGCGTTTTACATGATCGGCTAACGTTCCACCACTGTCGGAAATGGTAATACGCGCTACAGTTTGAAATAAGATCCGATCTTCGTTTGATATTTGATCAGATGCTCTTATAAAAATGCCGCCTGGACGGTCGGTGAATTCAGAAGGAATAAGCGCCTGAATTTCGTTTTGAAAAACCTGACGATAGCCGTTATGCTCTTCGTTCCAGATAACCAAATCAACAGCAAGACCTTTTAACCGCCAGTAAGCATGAGCCTGTATAAATTGTTTTACTAATTGAATGTTGGTTTGTTTTTCAATTTTCAAAAGTACAATTGGCAAGTCACCTGAAATGGAGTAGCCCCATAAACCGGACTGCCCTCGATGGTTGTTAATAAGAATTTTGGGGTCAGCGCGGAATAAGGGGTTAGTGAAGAGTATCGAGCTTGCGAGGCGTCCAAAAAGTTGAGCATCGGTTTCGGAAGCATTGATCTGCCGGAGGACTACCTGGCTGTGCGTCCACGCTAACTCGAACACACGGTCTTTGTGATGTTTATCCTGATATTTATCTACTAAGCTCTGGCATATTTCCTTTTTTTCAGCAACACCAACGATCATATCTATGGTGACTGTTTCTTCAGGATCGAGAGTTAGTTTATATCGGATTGCAATAATCGGGTCTAAGACCGAACCCTGATTTCCATGAAGCGGACCTGAATTACGCATCGCCTCCGGGCTCGTGACGGTATTCCCGCGACCAATAAATTTCATTCGATCTGTTTCATACGAAACTTCTTCCAGTTCTTTGTCATGTATAGTCATCAAGTGAAACATCCACGGAGATTGTTCGTCACTAGAACGTGGTCTGCGTGTGCAGAGAATGGCATGCTGAGATGAGAGGATCTCCGTTTGTACAAAGAGATTGCTGAATGTTGGCTGAATCAGGTCAGAAGCGGCCGATGCGAGAACTACTTCAGCATAGCTGGTAATTTCAATTGTTTTGCGATAATCAGTATTGTTGGTTAAGCGAACTCTTCGCATTTCAATATCATCTTCGGGAGAGACCACAATTTCAGTGTGTGTTTCGATACCGTTGTTGGTCGTCTGAAAATTTACGTGACCTTGGGAAAAAGCAGCTTCGTATTTTTCTCCTTTCTTAAGGGAGGGTTGATGTGTGTTCGACCAAAATTCACCGCTTTCGCAATCCCGTATATAACAAAATGCGCCCCAATTATCGCATGTGCCGTCTTCGCGCCAACGTGTGACTGCAAGATCTTTCCATCGACTATAACCACCACCAGCATTAGTTACCATTACATGATACCTTCCATTTGATAATAATTGCACCTCAGGTACAGGTGTATTTGGAGTATTGATTATTCTTGTTTCTGTGCCCGCTGTTACATAATTAGTATCAGCGATGTCAGTGGTGTGCGCAAAAAAAGCTGTCGCTCTTGGAATTCGTTCCTGGAGCAATAAAAGTGTTGCTTTAAATTGTGGCTCCAATTCAAATAGTTTCTGCATCGGCTTATCGAGGAGCAGATAAGCCAGTGAGAGTAAACTCATTCCCTGATGATGGGCCATAAACGAATAAACAATAGCACTGGATTGTCCTGGTTGTAAACGTGACGGCGTGTAGTCAATAGCTTCATAAAACCCGAATCGTCCTTCAAATCCTTTTTCACGAAGAAGCTCCAGATTTTCAAATGCTTTGGTAGGCGCCACCATCAATGCTAATGCTGATGCATAGGGAGCAATAACGGAATCTTCTTCAAGACCTCGTTTCAATCCAAGACCCGGAACACCAAAGGCGCGATACTGATAATCGGAGGTAGTGTTTATCATGTTATAGCCGGACTCTGAGATTCCCCATGGCAAGCCAACCAATTTTCCATATTTGATTTGCCAATTCACTGCTGCTTTGCACGTTTGGTCGAGAAGCGTATTTTCGTAAGTAGGCATTATTAGCAGTGGCATAAGGTACTCGAACATAGAGCCACTCCAGGACAGAAGAATTGGATCTCCACCCTCAATTGTTAGTAACCGTCCCAATGCAAACCAACTCTCTTCCGGCAATTTTCCCTGTGCGATACCGATGAAGGTACATAACCTGGCTTCTGAAGCGAGCAGATCATAAAAGCTAGTGTCGCAATGATGCTTCTGCACATTGTAACCAATGGTAAGTAGCCTGCTCGACTTATCGTACAAGAAATCCCATTCCATGTCCGTAAGTTCATTGCATTGTTGAGCAAGATCCTCAATCATAATCATTCGTTCCTCTGCTTGGCGAATGGATTTATCTAAAGAATTTTGAAATGATTCAAGCCACTGATTTTCAATTGGTGTATTGGTTGTAGTTTGATAATAACTTGCTTCAACCTCCAGCTCTTTTACTTTTTTCAATAAGTTAATCAAAGTGATATCTTGATTTGATGGAATAAGGTTTATGAACTTGAGAGGAACATCATTTAACAGTAGCCAAGGTGCTAAGATTTGAATTTCTTCATTAGCTTGTTTTAGTTGACTACTAAGGGTTTGCTTCCACCGATATGTTTCGTGCTCCCGATTCTCATTCAATTTCTCGATAACAGCCATAAAGTTTTTGGTCAATTCCTCCAAATAAAATTTTACTTCTTTATTGGAGGGTAAATTGTGATTCCAGGCCTTTTCTAAGTTGACTGTGAATGGTTTTAGTAATTGAATATCGTTTTCTTCCAGTGTATCAATGAGAACACGTAATGTATCCTGAAGTCCTTCAAATATTTTTGGATTTATTATTTTTTGATTGGGTATGGCTAGCAAGCCTTGTTTCATTGTCATCAGGTGGCCAACTAAGTTTCCGCTGTCGACCGTAGAAATATATTTTGGAAGAAGTGGATTTAGCGTTTGAGTATCATACCAATTATAAAAATGGCCTTTATACCTCTCCATTTTTGTCATTGAGTTCAATGCCATTTTTGTCCGTGCGATCAGTTGCTCACCGGTGATATAACCAAAATCGTTCGCTGCCAAATTAGCAAGAAGAGATAGTCCAATATTTGTGGGCGATGTACGGTGTGCAATGAGGACAACTGGCTGTTCCTGAAAATTATCAGGTGGCAACCAATTGTCTTCAATCCCCACAAAATACTCAAAGAAACTCCATGTTTTTCTAGCCATTTTTCGCAGAGAAATATTTTGCTCGGCGCTTAGTTTAGCTAATTGTTTAGCCGATGGCTTACTCGTCCACCAGGTGACCATCGGAGCCATAATCCAGAGCAGCAAAATTGGCCCTGCCATGAAAAGTTTTGTAGGCAAAAAAATAGTTAAACAAATAAATAAAACCAAAGCAAGAAAAGGTTCAGCCCACATCGAAGCATAGGCAACTAGCAAGGGTGATTGGTTAACAGTCTCTTTATTGACTGATGGATCCCATTCAAGTAGTTTTTTTCTAGTAAAAAGCATTCTCCATCCAGTAATTGTTATTGCCATCAAATTGGAAAATGCCTCGTATGGCAAACAAACAAGCGTGAACGAGGTCGTTCTAAAAATATCGGCAATGCCACGAACTGAATTTTTTAGATGGTGCAATAAGATGACGTCTTTTGGTTTTCGTATCGAATCCCAAAGGGATGTAACGCAAATCGGGAATATAATAATTCCGGAGACCGTGATAGTCCAGAATAAAGAAGAAGGCAACACTATCCATCCCAATACGATCAGTACAGTGAGTGCCACTGGAACAAGGCTTCGTCTGATGTTATCAAATATTTTCCAACGCGATAACCCCGAAACAGGATTCATACACCAACCCCTACCAAAGCAAGGCACAAATGGCAAAAACCAGGAAAAAATTTGCCAGTCTCCTCGAATCCAACGTGCTCGCCTTTTCATATCGGCTTGATAACTGACTGGGTATTTCTCAAACAACTGCACATCGCTTAACAATCCCGATCTTACATAACACCCTTCGAGCAGATCATGACTAAGGATTCCATTTTCAGAAAACCTTCCATCGAGAACTTTTGCAAAAATGTCTACTTCATAAATCCCTTTACCTATAAACGAACCCTCACCAAACAAATCCTGATAAACATCTGAAGATGCCCGTGTATAAGGATCAATTCCAGGTTCATTTCCATGCATACGCGAATACAAAGAGCTGGTGGTGTCCGGCAAACTGACAGTTACTCTCGGCTGAAGGATGCCATACCCTTTCGTAACTCGTTTCTTTTTTTCATCGTACCAGGCACGATTTAAAGGATGAGCCATCGTGCCAACTAATTTTCCGGCAGATCCCATCGGTAGCTGAGTGTCTGCATCGAGTGTGATCACATATTTTATTAACGAAAAAATTGATTGTTCACCAATGACACGTTCAAAACGTTCTTTAGAGTTTCCACGTAGCAGTGAATTTAATTCGGAAAGTTTTCCACGCTTTCTTTCATAACCCATCCACGTATTTTCCTGCGCGTTCCAATATCGGGGTCGATGAAAAAGAAAGAACAAATCATTATTTTCCCTTTTATATTTTTTGTTGAGCTGTTCGATTCGTTGTTGTGCAATATCAACAAGTGCCTGATCCCCTGGAAGAGTTTCATGCACCGCATCGGTGAAATCGGTTAGCAGGCCGAAATGTAAATTACCATTTCTATTTGCCAGAAAATGAACTTCAAGCGATTCTACTAAGCTTTCAATTTCTTTTTCTCCGGTGAGCATCACTGGTATTACAACCAGTGTGCGGAATTCGCGAGGAATTTCACCCGAAAAATCCATTCTTGGGAGCAAGTGTGGCTTAACTAATAGAGTAGAAAAAAAATTGACAACTGATATTGCAAGTTGACTGGCACATAAAACGGAAAGAAACGTAATTGAAACAAGTAGCCAAATATTGGTCGTATCTGAACGTGCTCTGACCAAAATACCTGCGCCTATTGTTGACGTGATCAATAAAATTAAAGTTAAGTAAATCAAAAGGGTATTCCTTCGCAGCAGCAACTGCAGTTTCTGCACGCCAGACATTCTCATTTTTGCAAACTTTCGCGTCGTACCCGTACCGTCCCCTATGAGGTAATAACCTACATGTGACTTACGATTATCTTTATCAATGACGTTAGGTACACTTTCACGTGCCAGTTGCACCACAATACGGGCGACCTCATGCTCCGAGATTTTGCTGTTCTTTGCAATATGCTCTACCACATGCCGATATCGATCACGTGTAGAGAAATCCATCAGACCATAAATTCCATCTTGATCTTCTCGCAACGTTTGTTCAACTACGCTATGTGTCTCTACAAAATCACGCCAGTCCATCGCTCCAAGCAAACGCAAACTGCTAATGCTATTGCTAATAGAAACCTGATCAGCAGCTTGTTTTTGATTTTCGGCATTTACCAATTCAGAACTCGTCAGTCCACGTTCAGATAATTGCTGTTCAATCCAGTTTAAGGAAAGTGCAAGATCAGGTCCTTTTCCTCGCAGTTGACGTGTTAATTCAGACACAAATGCGCTCACCATGGGAGGATTAGAACGGGCCATATCAGCAATTACAAGAATCAGGTTTCCTGGGTTTTTCTCAACAGTTTCTATCATTTGTTTGGCCCAATAATCAGCAAGGTCTCCATCAACCTTGTCGATTGCCACTCCAGCCGAAACGCGCCTGAGATTATCAATCAATGCCAACCGAAGCATAATTGGAATTGCCCACAATTCGCCCAAATGCAAATGGGCGACAGTTTGATAAGCCTTCATAAAACTGCTCAAACTCTCAATATCAATTCTTCCGTCGCTATGTGAAATTATCTGAAGAACAATATCATAGATTCTTGTGAGTCCTGCAGATTCGCTAGTCAAGATTTGTGGTAAGTCTTCACTATAGTCTTTAGGGAAATGTGTCTTTGCATTTCTGATATGTTCCTCGATTAGGTAGAAATTATCAATCAGCCATTCTCCTGCAGGCGGGATCTTGTGTTTTCTTTTTATTGAATCAATGAGAAGTTTGCGCACTTTGTGGAGAATAATCTCATTGTCCGCAAGTCGCTTAAGCAAATGATCCTGAGCCGACTTTGTACTAACTTGATGGGTTCTTGCTAGTGATTTACCAAAGCGATCCATTTGTTCAGAGCTTAATAATTCAGCGCGCAACGGTTCCTCATCCAGGTAACTGAGCTTAGATTTATGGATTTGAAAAAACGCTCTCATATTTGATATGAGTTCGTGAGCAACAGGTATCAATTTCATATTACCTTTTTCATTGTTTGGATCGTATTGCCCGAGTGGAAGTACCCATTATTATTTATTTCGATAAGTAGGGCATTTTTGAACTTGTAATTGTTACACAAGTCAGAAGAAGAAATATATAATTCACAGGCTCATTTCAGGAGATAGTCAACTCGACCAACACAGACTCCAATAAATCTTTTAATTTGACTTGCATTGTAAACTTTCAATGAAATGATTTAGAGAGTTGCTAGAATTTGTTTTCACATGCGTGATTGATGCAACAACTTTATGGAATCTTATAACATAATCCAGCACGAAAGGATCTACCTTTTGAAAAGATTCGAAGAGCAAGTTCATGTAACGCCCTAAGTAAATAGTACCGGAATTTTAAAATATATTAAAATGAAAGTTATTTATAACGAAAACAATCAGACCGAAATTTCGAAAGAACTGGAAAGCGGCGAGAGGAAATTAGACATCTCTTTTTTGGCAAAGGGATTGTTGAAAGATTTACCAAGTGTTTTTATAATTCCAGATCATATTCTAAAAGGATATGTTCCCAACAGTGCATCACAATTCTTCTTAAATGTTGATTTCGATAAAGAGCCTGCCGAATGGATAATCGACAAGGGTGAGCAACCGTTATAATGTTAGTATAAATTGTTAACACAATCGGTGTATTAAACTCTTTTACTTGTGGCTGGAATAAATGAATTCATTGGTCGATGGCAAAAAATATGTTTGTAGTTTAATTGATTATTTATCGTGAGGCAAAATCAACTACTAAGTCGTTACCTTGTAAAAAATTAAGCGGTTTATATTCTTTCAGGTTGGGAAAAATGTATCCGAGTTTTGCGTTTCTCAGTCTTCTCACCACTACCTCACTGAGCACCGTTCGATAATCGGTAGTTACTGCGAGATCAACATGGTTATCAAGTTGTTCGTTAGATAGGCCTGGCCATTTTCCATACATCTTCCCTCCTTTTACATTGCCACCAAGCGCAAGCATAACGTTTCCATGGCCGTGATCTGTACCTCCACTTTTGTTAGCTTTCAATCTTCTTCCAAATTCACTCATTACGAGTATGGTTACATTACTATGATAATTTGCAATTTCATTATAGAATGCCCCAAGCGATTTTGAAAGGCCTTCAGTAAGATTGCTGAAGATATTAGTTTGGTGCTCGTGCGTATCCCAACCACCATAATCTACGGTAGCAATTTGTAACCCTATCTCCATTTTTATAACCTGAGCCAAATTAGCCAGCGAGCGAGCGAAAGGATTATTCTCCGGGTAGCCAGCGTTTTTTAAATGAGTGGCATCAACTACCTCACTGGGATTAGTCTGCAATCTTTTTCCCAAATATTGGATTGAGTCTAACGTTTTGTTGGCTACTTCATCGATCAGCTGATTTCCTTTATAAAACGATCGCAGTAACTCGGGCAACCGGCCATCTCCGCGAAGTTTGTAATCTGCAATATTGGTCAATGCCACGGTATTATTGCTTCCTAAGAATGAAGATGGAGTAATTGAACTAATCGCCATGGATTGAAACATAGTATCCGGAGATTGACTTTCGCTTTTCAAAAATCTTGTGAACCAACCTTCGGAAAGGTTCTTATCATTCAAAGAACCTCGCTCAATAAAATCCTGAGCATCAAAATGACTTCTTGTTCCGTTGGTTAATCCGGCACCGTGAATAATCGCGAGAGCATTGGAGTCATAAAGTTCCTTTAATTCCGAAGCCTTTGGATGAAGTCTAAAATCTAATCCATCAAGACCATTCATTAAAGGTAGCCCTGCGTTATCTCCCAAATCCGAAACTCTTAACTCTACGGGTCGCTCTGCAATATAAAATGGATCGTTAGCGGGTCCAACGAGGTTAAGGCCATCACATCCGCCACGAAGAAATATATAAACAAAAATATCCTTATTACCACTTCCATCTTGTGCGAACGAAAATCCTGTGATACGACTGCCAGCCATGGCAGCAATTGCAGCGGAACAACCAACTAAAAATTCTCTTCGTTGCATGATTGATTTACTTTAATTGAAAATCAGGGGTCATTGTAAGGACGCTAATTAAGGCAGGCAACTTTTTTTCTATGTCGACAGAAGAAATTGAATTGTTTATATCTTTTACTTTCAACGATGATATGGTCAAGGCATCAATGTATTCATCGGATTTATTGCGCTGTAGTATTTTCTCGGTCCAGTATTTTACAATCTCTCTTGCAGTTTTCAATTCTGTTGGCGATTTAAAATCATAGGAAGCTAGTTTGTTTTGTGGATTAGTTAGTAAACTGTTAGCAAGATTCCATCTTGATAACATGGTGTTGGAGCTAAGCCAATAGTCAGCGCGGTCAGGATGGCCAGTTGGAGTTGGCCAATGATAATGTAAGTATCCCATTTGGTTCATCGAGCCAGTCAACGATGAGTTGGGCATAAAATCAGCGCCAGTGACACGGAGAATCGATGCGATCAATTCGAAAGGCGTTTTTATTTTTTGTCCCCAGCCTTGGCTAATTTCATTGGCCGAAAGAATATATCGCAATGTCTCACGGATTTGATGAGGGTTGTCTTTGTTCTTAATCCAGACACTGGTCGCTCCATTAACTACATTTTGTGGTGGAGTATCTGCGATCAAACGCTTGCAAAGTTTTTGGCAAATATGTTTTGCGGTTGCTGGATGAAACGCGACCAGGTCAAGCACCTTATTTCCATCCGCGAGCGGAGGTTGATTGGGATTAAACTCTACTCCAAGCACACGCTTTTGATAGTTATCGTGCCACCCATCGTTATAGTAGAATTCGCCTGTGTTAGGCAGGCTCTCTCCCTTCCCGGTTCCCACTCCATCTGCGATTGTCCAGCCAGTAAAAGCGCGGGCCGCTTCATAAACATCTTCATCGATGTACCCGATCGGCTTGCCTGACGTAGCACCTGGCACTTCACGCCATCGGTTATATAAACTATTTAGATAGTTGTCAGATCCGAAAGTATGTAGTTCAAATAGTTCGCGCGCATAGTTCTCATTTGCCGGGCTCGCTTTACTTGAGGCATTGTCGAGGTAGTATTGCATTGCCGTACTTTTCGCAACATCTTCAATGAACGAACGAAAGTTACCAAAGCAGTTTTTGCGAATTATCTCACGGTCATATAAGGGAAATGAAACGGCAATCTTTGTGTCACTATCTGGATTTACATTAAAATGATTGTGCCAGAATTCCACCATAACTTCTTGAAGTTGCCATTTGCTGTAAACAGCCCTGATCCATGAGACGACTCTAACCTCTTCAAGGGGGCGGTTCCGTTCTTGTCCTGCCATGGGAATTTTGTAATCTCTTAGCGGCCAAAGTTTGTCCATAGATAAATTCCAAGCACCAAGCGGTCTGTCCTCATCTACCGCTGGATATTTATCATCTTTCGAATCATACTTAATATGAAGTAGTGTGGAAGCAATCTTTTGATCGACTCTATCGTCATCGTCCTTCTTTGGATTAAGTTGATTTTCGATAAAGCCTTTCATGCCACCTTTCCTCACCTGGTCTAATTCGACATCGGTTGTTCCGAAGGTTATTCGATTAAGAGCAATGAGATTTTTCGCAGGCGCAGTCGTTTTCAAATTGTCAGATTCAAATATCATCAGTGTGAGTTAAAACTTTATAACGTTTGATGCAAGTTGACCTAGCAGGTTTAAGACAAAATAGTATTCTTTTTATTCAAGAATGGTCCCAAACTGAAAAAGCCAGAGCAGAGCTGATAATAATTAAGTTAATCTTTTTCATAATAACGATTGGACTTATTATAGTGTCATTCAAAAATGGACACAGCTCATAAAAAGAGAGTTACAGATAATTTAGAAAGAGTTACATCATTAACAGAACAATGTGGTGTAACCTTAGCTCTTCGGTTCAAATCAAAAACCTTCTGCGTCTCAGGTTTTTCCAGTCTCCATCAGAATAGATGTGGGTGTAGTTCAATGCGCATATTTCTTTCGATAGAGAGTCTTGCATGCACAAAGCATTTTACTTCAACTGATCATCAATGTGTGAATTGTATAACACATTTTCAAAATAATATAACTCCTCTTGACAAGAAAAGCGATAGAATTGCCCCATTCTGTCAGCGGTCAACGCTACAATATTTCTAAAAATAAGATATGGTAAAAGAATTCGAAAAATTAACACCAAGTGAAGAGGACATCTTACTTAAAGCTCCTTCCATCGTATCCCTCTTAGCTGCAAGCGGAACAGGGCAGATTAATGAATGGGAGAAATCAGACGCTATCAAATTGGCCCATCTAAAAACCTATTCGGCTAGTCCGCTTTTAATTCCTTACTACAAAGAAGTTGAAGAGGTCTTCGAAAAGAATTTTGAAGAGATGGCTAAAAAATACGCGCCATTCGATGAATCCAAACGCGGAATGATGCAAAAGGAAATAGATGAAGTTAATAATGTGATCGCTAAGTTAGATGATGCGTTTTTTGCAGCAACACTTCATAAAAGTCTTGTTAGGTATGCAGAACATGTCAAAAACGCTTACAAAGGCCTCGTTGTTAATTTCCTTTTTCCATTTCCAATACCCGGCTTGACCGAATAAAAAAAATAAGTTCTTCTTTGAGGCTATTCAAATTATTGAGAATCTGAACGGCAAAGTAAGAAAGTACACCAAGACAAAAATGTCTTTCCCTGATGATCAGTCGATAATGAAGTCCGTCTTCCTGACACTGCGAGAGATCACACGCAAGTGGACACTCCCCATCAGAAATTAGAGCTTGGCCGTGGATCAATTTATTAACATCGTCAAAGAGCGGTGCAAAATTTAACGCTCTTTACGCAGTTAGGTAGACGCTACATTTACACACTTTTTTGAACAGTGTCAGTTCGAACAAAGCTACTAACCTTTCAGCTTCTTTTAACAGGGGGAAGCCAAATGCTCAAAACAGGTAGGCTGTAAGTTAGGGTGCACAAAAACCACCAACTTACTATCGCTTAATCCTCTAATCCTTTTCCGTCGAGGATTTGAGGCATGCATTTCTCAATCCTTGCCTCGCGGGTTTTGGATTGTTTGGCTGACGAAAAATAAAGAAGATATCCTCTTTGCCTGCCCGGCGTCAATGCTTCAAATGAAGTTCTCAAGGAGCGGTTCTTATTTAATTTCTTCTGAAATTCTTCAGGCATTGTGAATTCCTTTGTCTTTTTCAAAGTCACTTTCAAACCAGATTCTTCTGCTTCAATAGCCTCGTAGATGTAGGTTTTCAGGATTTTCTCCAGCTTAATTATTTCAGCAATGCTGGTGAACCGAATCTGACGTGCTGCCTGCACATTCTCCGTTTGCTGGATCAGGATATTCTTTTTGTCTTTTAGCAACACGCCTTTGAAGAACAAAAGCGCACAGTAATCTTTAAACACATGGATTAACACGATGTTACTTTTCTGAAAGGTGTAACATGGACAACCCCACTTCAATACTTCAATTAGGTCACAATCAAGAACAAACGTTCTCAACCTCTTGATTTCTTCCTGCCACTTCTGTGCTTTACTGAAATACCAATCAACTTTCGGATTCATTCTATTCGTTTTATTCTTGAACAAGTGAAAAAAATACTGACATAATTACTATTTAACGAGGTTGACTGATTTCTACTTGACTTGCTGTTTAATAATATTGAACATCCAGCATATACCAAAGCGATCCTTGCAAGTGCCCCAGTATCCCCAGAACTCATCGTGTGGAGCCACGCCATCCGTTACTCCTTCCGATAGTTCCCGATACAACCGATCGGCTTCCTCCTTTGTGTCAGGGCTCAAACTGATGGTAAAATTGTTTCCCTCTACCAATTTGTGTCCCATGCTTTCCAGCATATCGGTGGCCATTATTTGTATGCCACCAAGTATAGGTAATGCCACGTGTGTTAGTTTGTTTTTGTCAGCTTCTGGTAATGGTGGCGAACCCTCTCTCGTTGGCATATCTTTAAACCGCATAGGTGGAGCAGAAAATTCTGTTCTAAAAACTTTCTTGTAGTGATTGAATGCTTCCTCTGCATTGCCAGCAAAGTTTAAATAAATTGATACATGTGCCATGGTTGTGTTTGTTCATTTGATTATAAAATTATTGAATTGTGAGTGAGTGATATGCAACGACGGTGATGAATTGCTATTGATTCAGCACAGTGATTTTTCTTTCGGTAGGTCTCAAATACCATGATACTATTGTGAGGATGAGAAGCAGCAACGAAGGAAATATTTCTTTTATTGAATCGCCTGCTGCAAGATGTGAAAATATTGCGCCTGACATCATGAAGAAAAAGCCTGCATAAGCCCATTCTTTTAGCAAAGGAGATTTAGGGACAAGCACAGCTAGCACTCCCAAAATTTTCAAGCTACCTAGTAATGTGAGAAGATACTCAGGGTAGCCCAAATGTGCCATACTACTCAAGCTTCCTGGACCGTCACCTTTTGCTTTGAATAATTGCACGGCTCCCGTGGATACCATTCCTAATGCCAGCCAGAGCGTGGCAACCCAATAGATGATTTTATTTCTCTTTGTCATAGATGTTTATTTTAGTTTGTTAACGATGTCTTGTAAACGGTTATGAGCCATATTGATGCCTTGAACAAAAGGTAAATTCAGCACCTGGTCTCTTTGTACCACTGATTTATATATCGCATGTATGGTGAGTCGGCTGGTGCCCTCTGCAAGTTCTTCAAATTCCAGGAACTCAAGTTGCACACCAAAAGGCGCATTCTCCATTTCAAATGTGCGTGTGATTTTTCGGTTTAGACTAAACTCATGGATTGTTCCATTGAAACCATATTTATTTCCTTTAGGGTCGGTGGTTTCAAATTGATAACTACCGTGTTTTTTATTTTCAAGCTTCAGCACTTTCGTACCCATCCATTGCTCCACTAATTCGGGTTCAGCATATGCCTTAAAAAGTAATTCCAATGGCAAATCAAATTCCCGTGTTATCATTAATTCCTGTTTGCCGTCTTCGGCATGGACTTTTGTTTTTTGCTCCATGTTATTTGCTTTTATATTTTTTCATGATGGTTTCTAATTTGTTGAATCGGTCATCCCACATTTTGCGGAATGGCTCAATGAAATCGGCTACTTCTTTCATCTTTTTTACATTGATGTGATAGTGCATTTCCCTACCATTTTGCTCTTGCTTAAGCAATTCGCACTCGGTAAGTATCTGCAAGTGTTTTGAAACGGTCGGTCTGGCAGTATCAAAGTTTGAGGCTATTGCACCGGCGGTCATGGATTGTGAGGCCACCAACAAAAGTATAGCTCTTCTTGTTGGGTCGGCTATGGCTTGAAATACGTCTCGTCTTAAATTCATTGTTTATAATTTATTTTTAATTGCCAGGTAGAATAGCCACTACGAAAATATTAATATCTGTTGTTTGCTTATTTCATGACTATTATTGTGTAGCTATCTGACTACAAAATTATATGAAGCTATTTAACTACGCAAGTTTTTTATTACATTTTTTCGAGTATGTAACTTCTAATTTGAAAAAAATAAACAAGCCTTATCGTTGCTTGTACTAACTCATGAACAATTGCAAATTGTTCGGAAGCAGATTATTTCCCGAATGATTCACCTATGCGAAATGCAATGCTGTAGTCATCTTTACCGACACCATAATCAACCGCGATATTTATTTTTTCGGAGGGCAGCATTCTAAAGAGCACCCCTGCACCAATTCCAGGCAGGATAACGCTACTGTTCGTCTTAGCAGCTGCAAATCATGGGCTGCTTTCCATCAATATTTAAGAACCTAGAGAAAGATTGAGAGCACTCACGATTGCCGATTCAAGAGGTTTAAACCAGCGTCTCAACATCGGCGAAGAAAGGAATTTAGCTTTTCCAGCAGAAAGTAGATATTTTCGTTTCACCATGCGAACCTCACTCAAAAATAACGAATACCTCATTTTAGAAACGCGACATCACTGGCTTACATTAGCAATTCCGTTTCTTGTTTCAGTTGCTCTCGGCACCCTCCTCATGATCTACCTGCCTAAGTACTGGTATTTAAATTTTGTATTACTATTCTACTTCGTGCTTAAGGTTTATCAAAGACGTTGCAACCTGTGGGTAGTCACCAATCTCCGCATCGTTGATGAAGAAGGAATATTCTCCAAATATTCTAAGGAGAGCCCGCTGGATAAAATAAACAACGTCTCATTTCATCAGTCGTTTATGGGTTCCATTTTCGGATATGGTAATATTGAAATTCAAACAGGCGCCGAGGCTGGTGCTACAATTTATCATTTTATACAGAGCCCTCATAAACTTCGCGATGCTATCACCACCGCACAGGATGAATATGCTAGCCGTGGCAAGCATGGCGCTCGAAATGCTACGGCAGGGTTTGCTTCCGAATTGGAAAAGCTTTTCGAGCTTAGGCAAAAAGGTGTATTGACTGAGGAGGAATATCAGAAGAGGAAATCAAAGATGCTTGAGTAAGCGCAGTTCTTGACCAACAAATCAACGTGAGCTGATTTCGTTTTTTTTTCTCAAGCATTTTGTTGGAAATAAACATTTGGTCAGTCGTTGATTTTGAAAGCACCTAAAAGTGATGAATTCACACGGTTTGAACTTAAACCAATTCCGTAAACCACTTTTTGTTAGAAGGATGTTTCAATTTCTAAAATCATTTCGGTAGACTACATTCCCAACCGAGTCTGTCAGTTGTACATAGTCAACCTCGCACAGACCATTTGAACCGAAACCCATTCCCTGAATAAGTCCTCCCGGGCGTTCATAGGTTGTAGTGAACACCTCTTTATCTTCAACTGAAATTTTCACTACCCGATGCCTCACATCGATCTTAACATTGTTCCAGTTCCTCACATCAAATCCAAAAGACGAGAGATCATTTTTTTCCCATCCAGATACCTGTCACTGAACATTCCCTTAGCCTCACCGATACAACCGGGTGTTGTTCCTGTGAAAAAGAAAAGTGAATTCTGACTATAAACTTCAGAAATTATCCACGGGCACAAGGTTGGCTTCACGGGATCCATTCTCACTCTCGCCATCAGCGTAAAATTGTCACTATTAATTTCAAGGGAATCAGGAAAGCATGCATAATAATAGATTTTATCATTTTTGATTTCTATGCCGTTAGCCTGCAGTCCACTGATAGTAAGACCTAATACATTATCCCGAACTATTGTTTCCCTTTGAAAGTATTGGGGGTAAGGATCATAGAAATTTATGATTGCTCACCTCAAAGACCCGGATGGCTTGTTCTAACTGCCACGCCAAACAAAAGGATATGGTCTTTAGTGTATATAGAAAATAAATTATCTGAATTTTCATTGAGCATTTTTTCTTGATTGTGGATGGTTGTTATGATTCAGTCAGTGGGGCTTAAACACCCGAATTTTAAAAGGACATCAAATAGCCAACAAAGATTCGTCAGCTATAGTAGTTAACTCTGTTTTTCTAACCTGAGGACACAAGCATTAATTCTTTGCAGAGTGAAAAAATCAGGATTTGCCAACCACTAATAACCGGACTCTCTTAAGAAGCAATCATTGGTAGAGGCTAAAGTCAGTCTATCGATTAATTCAAAGGCTCAGTTTCTGTATGTGATATTTTATGTTGTATTTTAATTTACGTAAGAAAAGGCAATCAATTGAGCTTTTCTACCCGCGTTGGCTTTCTAAGTTTGTAATAGATTTTTAACCACTTCGAAAAATTAATTATTATGAAAGCAAAACTTATTATCGCCGTAATTGCACTGATACTACTTACTCTGACTCTTATCTAGTATTCGGCTCTCTCACAGTCATACCGGTCATCATACGCGAAGATTGCGTATGTGCCGGTATATAGAAGAATATTGCATTCAAAGTTTCTCGCCTTGATGAGACCAGCCCGCGTCCAGCAAACACGTGTATTCGGCTTGACAGCATAATTTAAGGTTAGCCTGAAAAAAATCCCCTCTCTCCCACACAGTTAGTTGTACGGGCCGGGTAAGTGAGTGTGCGCGTGTTCAGAATCTACGAAAATTATACACCTAAGTTTCTCCTTTCACTGTGATACCTTCGCACATATCGCGTCTTGCACGTCAACAGCTTTAAAGTTCTACTTTGAAAAAGACTAGTGGTTGCTGGGCTCACGTTAAATGGGTTAGTTCAGTTCTCACCATCCAATTTTATCATGTACGATTCAGGCAAGGCGCACAATGTTACCAGTAAGTAATACTCCATCACTACATTCGCAGATAGCGACAACCTAATTTTGCGATTACATTTAGCTCTTTGTCCAGCTAGTTATTATTTGTTTTGAATAATTTATCATCATGGGCAACCATAGAAGCCAAATAATTGTACTGTCATTGAAAGCAGACTTTAGAAATCATTGGAAGCTGAAGAAATTTATTTGAAGCATCTATTGGGAGGATGTCTGCGACACGATCGTGCCAGCCAGAAATCCCTTTATAAAAAATTTTACAGTTACGGAATGAGCATCTGCTTGCGCTATGCCGATAGCAGGGACGAAGCAGCAGAAATCCTAAATGATGGTTTTATGAAAATATTTAACGGCTTGGATAAATTCGATTTCGATAAACCTTTCAGACCATGGCTGAGAAAGATCCTGGTCAACTTGTCGATCAACCAGTATCACCGACGAAAGCGTGAGGTGGAGACAGAAGAGATTACTGAATTCAACAATGAATCTGACGGTGAGAAAATTCTGTCGGGCATCTCCTACCAGGAAGTAATAGGAATGTTGCATAAGCTGCCTCCATCGTATCGAGCGGTATTTAACCTGCACGTGATTGAGGGTTACTCGCATGAAGAGATAGCGGCACTGCTTAACATTTCTATTGGTACATCAAAATCTAATTTGTTTAAAGCCAAAGAGCATCTAAAAAAGATTGTAGGTGATTTTTTTGAAGCGGACTATGTCAGAACAGAATAACGATAATATCTCTCAGTTCTTTCGTAAGGCTGTGCAAAAACCTAAGATCAGGTTTGTTGAAAGCGATTGGAACAAACTGCAAGCCCGACTGGATGCAGCATCGGTAGCAGGAGCATCAAAACACAATCACTGGAAGGCTGCTTTCATTGCGGCAGTTGCGCTGTTGTTTGTCTCTACCGCACTTCTACTTTATATCGGTCGTCAGCCCAACACCATTGAGGAGAAAACTGATGCGAGCAACTTAAATGCAGCCCCAAGTTTTTCAACACGAGCATCATCAAAAAAAGATAAGCCATCGGGTGAAAAGCAAATGTTAAAAAACACGGAAGCAGAAAAGCCTGATGAGAATACAGTCTACACTTCTCATTTGTCTAATTTGAGAAAAAAAGAAGTCAAAACACCAACGAAGAATAGCACAATAGAATCAAGTGAAGAACATCCTATCTCATCGCAAGGTGGTGATGTAGATAAGGCTACATCATTTCAGAATGATGCCTCTTCTGATAACCTGAACAAAGTCACTGTCATGAATCAATCTTCAGGTAAAGAAGTTACCAGCCAATCTTTTCCGAGTGACAGCTCTTCATTAGAAAAACAAAAGGATCCGATTGTGAAAAGTGAAACGAACCTCAACGATTCTTTAGCTGGTCCTATAAAATCAAGACCATCACGCTGGAATGTTATGCTTTCTCTTTCACCGGATTTCAGCAGTACGGACTTGGATAAATTTACAACACCAGGAGGAGCGTTTGGAATTGCTGGCTACTATTCATTCAGCCGCGCCTTTAGTATTTCGACTGGTGTGGTAATGAGCCATAAATTATATTGGGATAACGGCAATGAATACAAACCTTTAGAAGCCGGCTTCTGGGCTAAAAAGACACACGGCATAGTGCCTGGCAAAATTGAGGGATCATGCAGTGTACTAGAGATTCCTTTCGGATTTCAGTATTACGCTGTCTCCACCAAAAAAAACAAACTATACTTGGCATCAACGTTCTCAAGTTACATTATGTTTAAGGAGTCGTATCAGTATATTTTCGATGCACCTAACCCGGGTGCCGCGCAAAGTTGGCATGCAAAAAAGATTTCGTACTCCCTGTTTAGCATAACTAATCTCGCTGTTGGCTACGAACGAAGCATTTCGGACCGACTGATGATCGGGGTGTCTCCTTATATTAAAATTCCGATGTCAGGAATTGGCTCATGGGCCAACATAAAACTGTACAGCTTGGGCGCGGCATTTACGCTTCGATATCAATTTCAAAAAAAGAAAAAACCAGATCGATTGATACCCGCCGATTGATCCCAATACTGCGAACTTAATCACAAGTCAAATATTTTTTTAAAAAAGAACTGAAAATCAGTTAGTGCTAATGTATTGTCAAAACTTAACCCAATAATTATGAAACGATTTAAATTCATCACACTGTTTAGCTTCACACTGCTCAGTGTGTATCTCTCCAATTGTAAAAGTGACCCGACGCCTGCTGCACCAAAGCCGACAGGGATCAACTTGTCTGCCAGCACTTCGGTGTTGACCGACAATAAAAACCAAACACTATACATCTTTGCTAGTGATGGCAATGGGCAGTCTTCTTGCACCGGAGCCTGCGAAAAATCATGGCCTCCTTTTTATGTAGAAGATCCAACGCTTGATGGATCACTCTCCAGTGCAGATTTCGACGAGATCACCCGGCCCGACAATACCAAGCAAAGCACCTACAAGGGTTCTCCTTTGTATTACTACTCTCCTACCGGAGACGGGAAACTGGAAGCAGCCGGACAAACCAGCGGCGATGGCCAAGGCAATATTTGGTTTACAGCAAAAGCAAATTATACGGTGATGATCTCCAGTGAACAACTGGTAGGTGCCGATGGAAAAAACTATACGAGCTCAGGGGCAGAAGGACAAGGAGTGAGCTCGTTCTTCGTTGACGGCAAAGGCCGCACCCTCTACACGTTCATCAACGATACACAGAATAATAATAATTTTACGGCAGCTGACCTAAGCAACAATACCGTGTGGCCCATTTTCCACACTACACTTGCAGACCTTCCTTTAGGAATCAGCGCTTCGGACTTTGGTGAAATCACCGTGTTCGGTCAAACACAATCAACTTATAAAGGAAGGCCTCTGTATTATTTCGGAGGTAACAGCACCACGGCGGGAGATGTTAATCGCGGCGAAACCCGTGGCGTAAGTTTTCCAAGTCCTGGCATCTGGCCTGTGGTGAATACTACTACCACGCCAGCTCCAACTTCGATCAATATTACTCAAAATGCAACCCTGGGAAACATTATCACTGATTCTAAAGGAAGAACGCTATACCTATTTACCAAAGACACTGATAAGACCAATCACTATTGTCCTACTGGTGCGTGCATCACGGTTAAGTGGCCCATTTTTTATACTGATGTTGTTACCATAAATTCTACATCGCTGTCGGCAACAGATTTTGATGTGATCACACTCACCAATGGCGCCAAGCAAACTACATATAAGGGCTGGCCACTTTATTATTACGCCCCGGCCGGTGACGGAGTTATTGAAGCAGTCGGCAGCACAAACGGTGAAGCTATTGGAGGTTTCTGGTTTTCAGCCAAGTCGTATTCACTGATGATTGCCAACGCACAGGTAACCGGAGGTGATGGAAATCATTACATCGCTGAATCGATACTTGGTGATGGTACTACATCTTATTTCGTTGATGGCAATGGTCGCACGTTATACCGGTTTAATAACGACACGCACAATACCAACACCTTCTCTAACAATACTGCGACACATGATGGGATATGGCCTATTTTCGATTCTTCCCTAACCGACTTGAACTTACCTAGTTCAATGAACAAAGCAGACTTTGCTGAGATCACAGTATTTGGTCAAAAACAGCTAACCTACAAAGGATGGCCGTTATACTACTTCAGTGGCACCGCTACTACGCCTGGTGACGCTGCCGATGCCGTGCGTGGAAGAACTAGAGGTGTCAGTTTCCCTACTACTCCTGCAGCAGCGGTTTCCGCAGTATGGCGTACAATTTTTACCAGCACAGTTTCTAATTAGGTTTATAGGTGATGATATATACCGGGCTCAAAAGGCTCGGTATACTTCTCACTATTCTCTTATCTATTGATTATACATAAACGATTTATGAAGTTTATACCTTTTGTGATGATTGCTTTTCTGCTGATGAACTGTGAATATAACGATCTTAGGAAACCGCTTGACTGTAGTTCGCTTCATCTCGGGATTAAAGTAATTTCAAAAACAGATGCTCTTTGTGGCCAGTCTAATGCAAGTATTCGTGTCGCGGCTACAGGTGGTACAGGTAACTATACATTTTCAATTAACAACGGAACACCTCAACAGGATAGTGTATTTCAGAATTTATCCACTGGCACCTATGTGCTTTCTGTAAAAGATAATACTTGTATAACGAGTGTGACTGAAGAAATCGCGAATCAAAACGGATTCAACATAACCGCAGTTGCAACGAATGCCGACTGTAGTAGTGCCAATGGCACGATTAACGTAATGTCACTTGGCGGAGAGACTCCCATCACTTTCAGTTTAAATGCAAAGAGCTTTACTTCATCACCAATTTTTGATCACTTGCCTCAGGGCGTATACACCTTGGTAGCTAAGGATGCTACGGGTTGTACCACAAGCAAGTCGATTCAGGTAGCATCCAAGGCGAGTTTCGTGAATGATATTTCTCCAATCATTTCAACCAATTGTGCGGTAAGTGGATGTCATAAAGGAACAGGCTTGCCAGATTTCACCCTGCTCAAAAATATACAAGCCAATGCCGCGGCGATCAAAGTACAAACCATGAGCCGCAATATGCCTATTGGTAAATCACTTACACAAGACCAGATCAATGTAATTGCCTGCTGGGTAAATGACGGAGCTCTTGATAATTAATAAAGAATTGTTGTCTATGAGCTCTTGGCGGTATGGCCACTTCAATTTGTTCTTTTTTCCTGATTTCATGTAACTTTCAAGAATGGTACGAGTATTGAAACAAGCAACTTAAAGCTCATAAACTATGAAACAGGCACTTACCTTACTAAGCCTCCTTCTCGGGTTGGCGATCACCTCCACCGCTCAATCAAAAATCAAGGCGAGCGACATCATCAAACAAATTAACGAAGGCCACGATGTGGCTTACACTAATGTGGAAATAGAGGGCAACCTGGATTTAACGGACTTACAAAACCGAACCAAAGCCCCCCACTCCAATACTTGGCTTCGCCATTTTGATGGCGATGATAACACGTTTGTAAGCACTGTAAACGTATCGCTGACTTTTACCAATTGCACTTTTCTTGATGATGTTCTCGCCTATTACCATTTGAACCATAGCCGCGAAACGTTCGTTGCCAATTTTGAAAAAGGTGTCGTGTTTAAGAATTGTAATTTCGATCGCGCCTCTGAATTCAAGTATTCTCAATTTGAAGGTGTGGCTACCTTCGCCGGCTCTGCTTTTAAGGAAGAGGCAAACTTCAAGTATGCTGTTTTCTCCAGCGGCCCATCTTTTGCCAGCACAAAGTTTGAAGACGGTGCCAACTTCAAGTACACCCACTTTCCCGTGCAGACATCATTTCAGCAAGCGACATTCTACGGCTTGGCCAATTTCAAGTATTCAAAATTTAGTGCTCCTGTCAATATTGAAAGTGTTGCCTTTAAGGGAATTGAGGATTTCAAATACACCAGAATTGACGGCAGGAGTTTTACTTCTTACCTCCTGGAAAAACGGTAGTGTTGCGTTGGATTCCCATCACACCTTGAATCACACCGCCTTCTTTATAACACCAAAATTCTACCCCCTGATCAATCTGAGTTTTCAACTCTTTTTCCGACATATAGGGTTCATGCCATCGGTCGGCAGGTATTACACCTTGTAGGCAGAAGCAGCATCATTAATTATCTCGTTAATGATTTTGAAGTCATTAGGCAACCATTTGTCAAGCATAGGATTGTATAAGCTCCTAATGTTATTAAGAAACTTTACTGCTTGATCATGAGGATTAAACTCAACTTTAAACCTACAGATAAATGCAGGAAAGACGAAAGCGATTTACAATTACCAACTGTACCGGCTCAATTTGCATTTTGTTTTAATCCAAATTATTCATTTGTATTGATAACCTTACATCCTGATTCAGCTCCACTAACATTTGGATACTTTTGAGTCATTAATTAATAAACTCATGGCTGGAATAAAAAACACGGAAGGACTTTCTGCAAGTGACATCACCAATGAACTAAAAAATGGAGGAAAATTTGTTGTCTTCCAATACTGCGTTTCAATAATAGTGATGACATTCAAACGCGGAAGTGATATTTATTTTATCAAAGCGGGTGAGTCGACCGTAAAGCACAGCATTGGGTTTACTCTGATCACCACCTTCTTTGGCTGGTGGGGAATACCTTGGGGACCGATCTACAGTGTTGGTGCATTGTATTCAAACCTCAGCGGCGGAAAAGACGTAACACAGGAAGTTTTAAATAGCCTGAACGCCAGAAGCTAAAATCAATAAGAACTGATCGTTAAGCTCTAGTATCACGCCAGCATCTCCACGTCGGTTGACTCGGTGAAGAAATCATTCTACGACTTCTAAATCATATCGCTGCTCAATTAGCACTTTACCAAATGCGGTAGATTCCTTTTCTTCTGTCAGCTTGAAGCCATGTCTTTTATAGAGCGAAGCGGCTGAATATAATTCGTGTGTCGTCCATAAATAGGAGGACTTATACCCTTTTCCTTTAAGAAAATTCATATAAAGTTCCATGAGCTTTTTACCTAACCCGATGCCTCTGTACGCAGGCTCAATGTAGAAATAGCGAAGCTGCGCCACGTTATTTTCCCTATGCATTAGCAAAAGAAAACCGATGATCTTTTGATCATGCTCGCATATCCAAACACTGTCCTTTTCAGGATTGTAATTTTTATAAAACTCGTGTATACCTACTGCAACATAAGTCTCAAAAATTATTCCGTAGTTGTATTCTTCATTGTACAACTTGCCATGACGGTAAATAACATATCCCAAATCACCAGGTTTCAGTTCAGTTCTTATACTGATGTCTCTCAAATATTCTTTGACTTCATTCATTTTTTCAAACCTTTGTTGAAGAGCTTTTGTATCTCCGACATTTTTTTCACCAACTCATCACATTCTTTATCGGACAGGTTTTTGAATAGCATTTCTACTTGTTTATCGGATGCTTTATTCAGTGCTTCAAATTCCTTTTTTCCTTTTGCTGACAATTGCAAAAAGGCAGATCGTTTGTCCGTTGCCGAACTGACTTTATCGATTAGCTTATTTTTTTCAAACTTCTTTAAGATTCGACTCAGGTAACCTTTGTCCATATCAACGAGAGCAATGATATCAGAAGCAGTAAGTCTAGAATTATAGTATAGTTCAAACATAATCCTCGCTTCGGGCAATGAATAATTGCTATTAAGAATATGGTTATCCAGTAACCCAATGATGTTCGTGTAAAACCGGTTAAAGGCTCTTACATCCTTGACTAATAATGATCTCATGAAGTAAATAAAAAAATAATAGTTGACTTTGTCAACTATTTAATAAAAAAAATATTCACTGACATATGTCCTGTTGCTCACCATGGTTTCTCAATGCTATTTCGAGTAGTTAGCGAGCATAGTCATAAGCGTATCGTGGCGATTGACATGATCTTTGATAAAATTATGTCAGCCGATTTTAGCACTTAAGATTGTCAATTCATTGAAATAGGTTGAATTGCAGTTGGATTTTGAAATGAAGCGCCGATTTTGGACGGCATAACCTCCAGGTATGACATCTAAACTTGGATGGGCATTCCTTGAATTAGAATAGCTATGCTAATTAAATAGAAACATCAATGCTAAAGAGCCCGCGACTGAAAATGAGTTTGTCCATCATACAGTTCTGTGCGATGGGCAAATATCCGTTCGCTGCTAATCCGATTTTCCCTCGCTGAAAACTTATACCTGAAAATCCGCTCAACACAAAACCACTACTTCCTGTTAATTCCTGTCCTGAATAATGGTTGAAATTATTGGCGGCTAAGTTTAAACCTACAGATGGCCGAACAATGTTGAGCCCTAATGCCCACGAATGAAAATAAGCAGAGTTTAGATACACCCGATTTCCATATTGAAATTGTTGTGCGTTAGTTGTATTAATTCGGTAAGTGAAGTCTGTGATTATTCAATTGTTACCAGAAAGGAAGTTATGAGTGGCATTAATTAAGAAATCGGTGCTGCCAGTACCTGGCATGAAACTGAAGTCTCCTACAGTGAACGTTGGATCAGTCACATTGGTATTGCTTTGCCCGGTACGAAACTTACCGCCAGCAAAAAAACATTGCTGTAAGTCCTTTGAGTTTCAGCATTTGTATGGGAGAAAGATAGTATTTTATAACTCCCAATGGCGAGCTTATTTCAATTGTCTTATGATCCGAATCATAAGTGTGCGAAATTCAATTTCTGAACTGGCTGTCAAACAATTTGATCAACGAATGACTTCTCTTTTACATGGGGTAGTGTACCTTGAAACTCGGAGGTGTACTCGTAAACGGTATTTACGAAATGCTGAATTTCTTTTTTGACCATCTGAAAATTTTTTTCTTTGATTTGGGGATGCAGGAGGTAGTATGTTAAGTTTCTCTGTTGATCAGGCAACAAATTACTGACAACTAATTGAGTGACAATAATGGGCTTCTTCAACGTTAATTGCTCCAGTTGTTTTATGATCTTTTCATGCTGCCCTTCGCGTCCACTGCAGACCGTGATGAATGCATAGTTCTTGATCTGTTCACGCACCATCTTGATGTACGTTCTTAATGGAGTTGCAATTTTCGCATCCCAGATCGGTGAAATAAATACAACTGTGTTATAGTCGCTCAGGAATACATTTGGTTTCTTGATTTTTGGATATCTTCGAAACAAAAGATCAAGCAAAATAGTGAACCCTGTTCTTTGCTTTTCCTCTTCGATTTTAAGAAGATCGCATCCCAATCGATGTTTCAGTTCATGAGCCAGCGCTTCATTGTTGGATGAATGCGAGTAGTAAACGATTATTGCTTTCATAATGAGCTCGAATGTTTATTGTCGGGTTACCGTCACAATAATAGATATCCTGGCTCAAGTCTATTGTGATCAAAATCACTGCAGAAGGAGATATTTATTAGTATCTAAACTAGTAAATACTACCACCATTAGTTGCTCTTTAGTACGGCGAAGGACTAATGCTTGTCCACCCACCATCAACAATCAAAGTTTGTCCTGAGATGTGTTTGGCCTTATCCGACACGAGGAACAGCGCACTGTTGGCAATATCTGTAACAGAGGCTGGACTTCCCATCGGTGTTAATCGCGACCATGTTTCTTTATACTCCGGATTTTCTGTAGTGCGTTTTGTTAATGTAGCTCCTGGTGCAACTGCATTTACATTGATCTTAAATTGCGACACTTCGATTACCAGGTTTTTCGCGAGCATCTCCAGCGCTGCTTTCGTCATGGCGTAGGCTGCAAGATCTTTGTGCGCCTGATGTGCCGTAACCGATGAGGTGAATAATATCGAACCACCGGTGGCTTGTGTCTTCATTACGTTTGCAGCTTTTTGTTCCAAGAAAAAAGTGCCTGCCAGATTAACTTGCATTACTCTGTTGAATGAGTCAATTGGGTAAGTAAAGAAATCTCCAAATAAAGTGATGCCAGCATTAGCAATTACAATGTCCAGTCGTCCGTATTGCGTAACAGCTTCGTCTACCATTTTTCTAATAAAAGAAATGTCGCTCGAATCACCTACTATGGCGATGCATTTTCCGGAAGTTTCTTTATTAATTTGTTTCGCGGCATCCTCGGCACAAGTAGGATCAATATCATTTAAAATAACATTAGCTCCTTCACTTGCCAATTGAAGGCACATCTCAAAACCGATGCCCTGCCCTGCTCCTGTTACTATCGCTGTTTTATTTTTAAAACTCATTATCAGTTTGACTTTGTTGGTTTGATCAACAAAGGTAACAGACATAAGTTAATGAGTTTGTTGGTGAACACTCACAAGAGAGAAATTTGTTACTGAGTAAAAAAAATAGAAGTTAACATATAGCCTATTCATCACGCAATGTTTTCACCGGATCCATATTGACCACCGTGAAAATTTTATAACCAATAGCGATGAAAGAAACAATAAACAGCAGACTAACAGATAAAATAAATGTGAGGGCATTTACTCCCTGGTAATATTTCCAGATACTTCCCATGATCACGGTAGACCAGGCAAAGCCCGCCCACGAGCCAAGCGCAGCAGCAATTATTAGAATGATAATAAACTCCATGTTGATGATGCGGGTAATATTAACTAGTGAAGCACCCAATACTTTACGCACTCCAATTTCTTTCATCCGCCTTACAATGTTGAGTGATATCATGCTGAATAGACCCGTGACAGAAAGAAACAAGGCTACCGCCCCGAGAAATCCATAACCATACACAATGCTCCAACCCAAATCAGTTACTTGTTGAAGGTTGTTTGACAATATGTAACCGTTGTACAATCGATTGGGAAAGGTGTGGTTCCATTGTGTGTTCATAAAAGCATTAACTGAGGCCACGTTTTTTGCTTTCGTACTCACTACCATCTGGCTGTATTGATCGGGCAGCACATAACGGATCATCATGGGTTGCATCTCGCGCCACAAGCCGTTGGTGTAAACATCTTTTACGACACCAACCACATAAAGTTTTACAGAATCTTTCCAGATCACTTCCCTTCCGATAGGGTCGGTCCAACCAAAGAGGCTCACCATTTTTTGTGTAACGATTATTGATTCCTTCCTGTCTGTTTCAGAGTCCTTCAAGAAGTCGCGGCCCATTAAAAGTTTCAGGTCCATTGTCTTGAGGTAATTGTCGCCAACAGCGATGATGTCAACTTCAGCCTGACTCGATTGGTACTTTACCGGCTCATGTGCTTTCGTTGAAAAGATGCCACTACTTGCGCCCGCTATCGAAAGTATATCAAGATTTTCATTGAGTGCATTTCGATACGTGTCGAATTCGTTTTTGCCATTCACCCATGTAATCACTGAACCACGGATATCAAAGCCTAGGTCGTAGTTATTTTGGTAATTAGCGTTCTGCAAAAAACCGATCGAGCTCACAATGGTAATCAATGAAATAGCAAACTGAAGCCCCAACAATGTGCGAGTGAAATAGTTGGTGCCTCCGAATTGAACTTTTCCTTTCAGAATGTTTATGGGTTTAAACTTACTGATATAAAAAGCAGGATAGCTCCCCGCCAAAACACCGGTAAACAACAATACTCCGATCAGGAAGAAAAGAAATGATGGTGTGTAGTGCGGAATGAGGTGAATGTTATCAGCCGTCATGATGTTCCAGCCTGCAATCAAGAAATCGGCAAGAACAAGGCCAGCGAGCAAGGCAATCAGACAAATAAAAGTTGTTTCTCCAAGAAACTGAACGATCAACTGCGCACGCATGCTTCCCATCACTTTACGAAGGCCAATTTCTTTCAACCTTCTCGAGGAAATAGCAATAGCCGTATTGGTCAGATTGAAACAAGCAATCAACAATATTAAAAGAGCCATAATCATTGAGCCGGTTACAGCCGACAATGGTGGTGCTGCCCACGTTTCAGCATTTACTTCTTCGGTACGATCGCGATGGGCCATCGTGCTAAAAGGATCAAGCGTAAACTCATTCACTTGAAAATCCTCTCTTGCTTTGTTGTTGTTAGGAATGTAAGCTTGAAGTTGCTGATGAATGGCTTTCACTCGCGTGGCATCATTGATCTGAACAAATAATGTACATTCTCTTTTCCAATCATCTTCTCGCAGCGACTGATATTCATCTTTTGCATTTTCAATATTCATAAAGGCCGATCCGCCTTTCTTATAAAAACTGGAATTCATGGGTGGCTCCCGAAACACTCCCGCTACCTTTACCTCTTTCAATTCGGTACCGTAAACCTGCTTCATCGTTTTTCCCACGGCCTCTTGCGAGGTATGAAACAGTCGCTTGGCTATATTTTCACTAATGAAAACACTCGTCTTGTCTTTCAACGCTGACGAACTGCCCGAAATAAAATCGAAAGTGAATAGCTCAAAAAATTCAGGATCAACGTACGTGAGGTTGGAAGCAAAGAGATCATCTTTCAATTTAAAATTCGACCAAGAATGAACATAACTGGATGAGCCGTACACATCTTTAAAGATCTTATCAACTATTTCGCCCAGAGGCAGAGGCGCCATTCCAAAACGCGTGACCTTATTTTCAAATTCGCGAACAGAACTAACGCGATAAACCTGTGCCCTGTTTTTATGTATCGCATCAAACTCCGTGTCATACTCAAAGGCAAGGTAGCCAACGATGCAGCAGGCAATGGCGATGCCCATTCCAAAAACATTGATCAGGATGAATACCTTATTTTTTAGAAGGCTGCGCAAAGTAATCAGGAAGTAGTTTTTGATCATAAGTCATCGGGTTGATAACGTACTTGCCAATATAATGCCATCTCAAAGAAACAATCAAAACAAGTCAATGAAGAATGTTTCAGAAATTGATAACGTTCGATTTTGATATGCATTGACCATTACCGGTCATTTGAATCCCAGAGAGTGAAAGAGGCCTCATGATTATATTTTTATTGCTGTCATCACAAAGTTGTTAATTCATTATATGGACCACATCATTCTCACGCCATCAAAAGCAAGAACAATTATCCTGCACGCTGCAGGGTTATTAAAGCGTGAACAGTTTGGCAAAGGAAAGGAAGCAATTTACAATATTATGTTTGTCAATCCCACATCCTGGCCTTTGTAGTTTACCTGCCCCGTTTTTATGGCCGCCCAGTCCATAGAACGCTTCGTCATCCGGCGATTCAAATACCTGTTTGATTTTGAAGAATTCGGTGCAGTGCTCGTTACGGAACAAAAAAATTTCTATTCGGGTAAATGAAGCCCTGGCATACGAGTGCGACTATCTAAAAGGCATGGGCCAGGTGGTAGGTGCCCGGATTAGTTTTATGGGTTACGGGCGAGGTGAAGACTTTTGGATTGAAGAAGATTTGAGACGTGGGCGTGCCCTCGTGTGGGGCTTCGCCACCAACCTCACAATTTCCACTTAGGGCCTCAAACAGATGCCTCAATCCTTCACGCGACGCTTAGTCTTTAATTTACCGTTGAGCGACTAAAGATGAACGAGTTTACTAATTGGACGACTGCATTTCTTTTTTTTTAACAATCAGACGCTTAGGTTAGTTGGGGATGAAGCAGCTGCGGAAGTAAGAAAGAAAACGCAGTTGAGCTCTGCGTTTTCTATTTCGTAATGTTATTCTATATGCAAGTCGTAGCCGTTTACATGCTGAAGTTTTACCTTCCAAGTCTTTTTCGGCCCGCCTTCATCTACAAGTAATGTAAAGTAGGCGTTGTTATTCTGGTAGTCTTTCACCTCATATTGAAATGGCACATCGGCTGTTGATTGTTCATCGCTGTTATCAAACTTAATAGTAACAGCAGCATTGGAAGGTGCCGTCATTTTTACCCGGGGGTACGTCATGCCAGTTACTTTTACCTTTGTAACCGTCAGGGTTCTGCCATCATTTATCGTAATGATACCGTTGCTGTAGGTGGCACTCAACTGATCGGGCGTTGCAGTTCCGGATGAAGATTCTGCAGTGGGAGTTGCTGGGGCGACCCCGGTGTTCGGCATAGGTTCATTGGTACATTCGCGGAGGCGCAAAACTCGTTCTCCCTTTTTGTTTTTTTCAACTGCGACCAAACAATTTGTTCCCTGGCGCATTCCTCTTTTTGTTAGTTCAGGAGTAGTCGTGTTTTCAAAAACAATTCGAAAGGACACAGCAACTTCACTTACGTTAGTGGCCGTAACGCGGGAAATTGGACTTTCATTAATTCGCATTCCGTTAAGATAGAGAGTGAAATTTTCTCCACCCTCTGAGTAGACTGTTACATTTCCTGGCCCGGGGTTACCGTCTTGTGCATGAACGAAAGTGAAGGAGTAAAAAAGGGTTGAGAAACATAGGAAGAATAGGGATTGTAATTTCATAAAAGCATTTTAAATATTAAAGGTACACCTTTTGAGTCGTTGATCTGTCAGCCATTTTCATGCCAGTGTGCCTAAATTTCTGGTTGAAGTGCTCAAATTTTTTAAATTGTCCAAGACCAATGGTAAGACGACTGCAACATATCAATTAATTTCTCATTCGTTGCTAATAATTATTTTTTCTACGCAGATATATCGCAATCGGGAATAATACTTGAATGGTCCTTTATTAAGCCATGGGTGGACAAATAGAAGTAGACAAAGGAACAACAAGGCTTACTTCAAATCTTAAACCATGTAACTTGTTTTGGATAAAAAAAATCATTAATAAGGATGGTTTTACTTTTTTATGTAAACCGGTTCGGCCTATATCTGCAAAAGAAAACGCCCACCGGATCTTTCGACCAGTAGGCGCTTTCTTCACACAAACTTATTTTTAATATTTACTTCAAATTGTAATTAACACCACCAAAGAGCATAGCTTGGGTTTGATCTCCACCATAAAACTCTCTTGATGTTGCACCTAGTATGTTCCTGCCGCTGGTGAAAACATTCAATCCCTTGTAAATTTCATATGATACTTTAAAGTTGGCCATGAACTTGCCTGCAATCTGTCCTTGACTGTACTGAGGGCTGCCAGGTACAGTGTTAGATGCATCGTAGTTGGTATGCTGACTGAAATAATATCCACTCAGGTTAAGATTTAATTTTTGTACCGGATGGTAGTTCAGGTAAAATCCACCATAGCTTCCTGGAGTATATAGGTTTTTGCTATTGCTATACATAAGCGGAATATTAGCAGCCTGAGCAAACCCTGGGTCTACATACAGCGAAGGAAGATTGCTGGTTTGCGTTGTTTGAAATGTAATGAACGGCTTGAACTGGAATTTATCATTAGGCACATAGTTAACACTCAATGTAGCACCTTGCTGAACGGCTGTGGTAGGCACATTTATAAACGATTGGTAACCGCTGAATTGTACAATCGCTGTAAGGTTTTGTGCTGATTGCTGAAACAAATCAACGTCAAGTTGAAGTTTGTCGGTGATTTGCACCCGATACCCAAGTTCAACCATATCCATGATAAAAATTTTCAAATTGTTATTTCCCTTTAGAGTACCGCCTCCAGTATTTAAATAGTTATAGCCAATGAATGAACCGCTGTTGGAACGAGTTACGGCAAAACGCACCAGGTTCTTTGAATTGATATTGTAAGTTGATGCTAACTCGTAAGCCAGATAAGATTGATCTGGAACGGAAAACTTATCCAAGCGCAAAGCTCCAATCACTCTAAATTTTTCCGTAAAGTTCAAGTCGCTGCGAAGGAACCCTGAAGTGGTCGTTAATGAATTGCTGCCGTTATAGTACCCTAATTTCCCCGCTGAAGGATTAGTGTATTTCGAGTCGTCAAATGTTACACTTTGAATTGAGGCACCCGGGGTGATCGTATACTTAGAGCCGATTTTAAAATCATACTCGGCCACCGCATCTGTTACATGAAAATCATATTCGCCATGTACACCCACTGCGGCATTATTATCATTGATTCGTCCGTTTTGGTAGGAGGAGCGCAACTTAAAATTTGAAAGGGTTACCGCGAGGTTGGCAGCTTTGGTGTCCGTTCCGCCAAAATCAAAGGCAGAGCTTAAATAGGGTCTTTGATAAGATGAAGATTGATCGCTCAGTGACAAGTCGATTGATGATTTATTCGACATCTTATAGGTAAGATAAGTATTTACACCCCACTTATTTAAAGCACGTGATCTGTTTTCGATGGTTGGTGAGAGCGGATCGTAATTGCCAGTTGTGGCATTGTATGTTGTTTCTTGAAATCTTGACCGGTCTTGAAAGTTGGCAGTAACAATTGCAGAAAACTTATCTCCGAAAGTCTGGCCAATGCTGATCTGGCCTATAGCCTGGGTTAAAGTTCCCGCCTGCGCATTGCCACTGATCATTGTTTTTTTCTTATCCATCCTTCTGGTTATAATGTTGATCACACCTGTCACGGCATTCGGTCCAAACATTGATGAAGAAGGGCCACGAACAATTTCAATTCGATCAACGTCATTAAGATCTACTGGCAATGATTCCCAATAAGTTCCTCCCAAGCTATGGTTGAACACGGGGCGGTTGTCAATCATCACAAGCGTATAAGCGTTAGATTTAAAAAAGTTGCCATTGGTGCGGTTTAAGTTTTCCATACCACGGATGTGGATATCATATTCACCGTTGGTTAATTCACGAACGATTACACCCGGTGCCAGTCGCAAAGCTTCCATGATATTGGTAACTCCGCTCTTATCGATGTCGGATTTAGTAATAGAATAACTTGAAAGCGGTGCATCAAATGACGACTCCTTCTTTTTGGAGGCGGATTGGATGGGAATGTTCATGAGGTCTGATAGAGACAATGAATAAATACTATCAACCACTTGTGATTTACTTTCCTGCGCATGTGTTCGGAAAAAGAACAGGCTACATAGTAAAAGAATTAAGTACTTCTGGTTAGTCATAAAGATAAAGTTTATAATTAAGGTTTAGTTACAGTTCCAGTTACAGTTAATGTTATCGGATAATCTTGGCCATGCTCAACAGAGTACTTGATATCTTGAGGCCGTTCTGACTTATTGTCGTCTCGTTAATTTCGATGACCATCTTATCGTCAACGATTGTGAGATTTACACCCGCCCCTTTTTTACCATAGGATTCAGCCCCTGTAATACATAAGATCGGTTTACCCGAAGTGATCTCTTTTGCTTTTTGAAATTCTTTTAACTTGGATTCTCCCAGAAATAAAAGATTGCATTTGGAAACATCATCAATACTTTGCAAGTCATTGACAACGATTGGTCTTGATCCTTTAAATTTGTTCTGGTAGGTAGTTTTAAGAGTAGCAAAAAGATTTTGATCACCTCTCACGCCAAGGATGAATGGTTCATTAATCGTTTCGTTTGGCCATTGCGTGAATCTCAGTACATTAAAAATAATAGCTGCCTGAACTTCATGAAGTGGCCTTCCCTGGGCTTTTGCAGGTGGTGCGTAAATAGTAAGAAGAATGATGCCGATAATCAATTTTTTTTGTAAAAGCATAGTAATTCAGGTTGTAGTATTTTTTTCAAATAATTGGTATTAGATGTTCATCCAAAGGAAGGAGACCATATATAATCCTTGATCACAATCTCCAAACTGAGAACAAATGTAGATTCCATGGTTAATGGATTTTTTTAAATTAGATGAAAGTGAGGTTTCACACGGTGGGTATAGTGTGTTACTTGGTGGCAAGTAAATTTTGCCGGCTTACGCTACCGAGTATCCGGGAAAAAGTAAATCGCCACTTCCATGCGACCAATCAAAATTGTCAGCCAGTTTTTTATTATTCTCTTTCTGCTCATATGGGCAGTAACTTATGCCCGGTATTATAATCGCTCAAGAATACACATCTGGTTTCTTGATTTTTGACTCCATTCGAAAAATAAGATCAAGTAAAATGATGCCTGTTCTTAGTTTTTATTCTTCAATTTTAAAAATATCACAACCTAATCGATGTTTCAGGTCAAGTGCCAGAGCTTCGTTGCTGACGGAATGTGAGTAGTAAACAATAATAGCTTCATAATTCCGCGAGGTTTTTAATGACGGGTTATCACAATAATAAAGAAGGTGCCAAAGTCGATGTGATTAAAATCACTATGGAAGGAAATATTATTAGTTTCAGAAATGGCAAAGAAATGCGGTCCATCGTAGTGAATTATTAATCTCCATTGCCGATATTACTAAAACAAACAGTAATTCAATTATGCCATCGATTGCTCTTCCTCGCGTTGCCTATTTCTGTATGGAGTATGCTTTGCAAAGTGATTTCAAAATGTATGCGGGTGGTCTCGGCATCCTCGCGGGTGATTACCTGAAAGGAGCACGTGATCACAAATTCCCGATTGTCGGGATCGGCATTAAATGGAAGCAAGGATATACAGATCAACGCATATCACCGGAAGGCAAAGCGATCGACACCTACCCTATTTATGAATATCCTTTTTTGAAAGACACAGGAAAAATGATTTCCATCACCATAAGGAAGCGCGAAGTGAAGTGCAAAATCTGGCTATGCGATCAATTTAAGAATGCACCACTTTATCTGTTGGATACCGATGTGCCCGGTAATGAAGATAGCTGGATCAGCGGTCAACTCTATGGCTGGTTTGGAGAAGAACGTATCGCACAGGAGATGGTGCTTGGCATTGGCGGAGTAAAAGCATTGCGTGCCTTAAAGATTCCCGTAGATGTTTATCACTTCAATGAAGGTCACGCGCTTTTTGCAGGCTTTGAATTGATACGTGAGAAAGTAAGAAGCGGCAAAAAATTTGAGCAGGCTCAAGCTGCCACGCGCAAAGAGATTGTGTTTACTACACATACTCCAGTGGTGCAGGGTAATGAATCGCATTACCTCGACCGGCTGATGTACATGGGTGCTGATAACGGAGTTTTCAACAAACAACAACTGAAGCAACTCGGTGGCTCACCTTTTAATATGACCGTAGGTGCATTGCGTCTCTCGCGAAAAGCGAATGCGGTGGCACAACTCCATGCCGAGACCGCGAACAAAATGTGGAAAGATGTGAAAGATCGTGAAGAGATCGTAGGTATCACCAACGCTATTCATATTCCTACCTGGGTTGACAAGCGAATCATCACCGAAGCAAAAAGTAATTCCGATAAAATCTGGAAGCTACATCAGGAAAATAAAAAGCAATTGCTTGATTTTATTTATGAGCGTACGGGCGCAAAATTAAAACAAGACTCATTATTAATTGGTTTCTCACGCCGGGCTGTGCCCTACAAACGCAGTGACTTAATTTTCCGTGATCATTCTAAAATTGATAAGTTGTTTAAGAGCGGTAAACTTCAAATTGTTTTTTCTGGCAAGGCACATCCACTGGATGATGGAGGTAAAAGGATTGTAGCCAACATTGTGGCACTCACTAAAAAATATCCGCAGTCGGTAGTGTTCCTGGAAAACTATGACATGACTATCGGATCGATGTTGGTGCGCGGATCAGACATTTGGTTGAACAACCCACGCAGGCCACAAGAAGCAAGCGGAACTTCGGGGATGAAAGCAGCGATGAATGGTGTGCTCAACCTGAGCATTCTCGATGGATGGTGGCCGGAAGCTTGCGATCACGGAGTGAATGGGTGGCAAATTGGAGACGGGTACGAAAACAAAAACGAAAAGAAACTCGATGAGCATGATCAGAAAGCGTTGTATAAAGTACTACTGGACGAAGTCGTGCCTACCTATTACAAAGATAAAAAGCAGTGGGTGCAGATGATGAAGCAAAGTGTGCTTACCACGCACAAGCAATTTGCAGTGAAGCGAATGCTTGACGAGTACTACGAAAAACTTTATAGTTAAGAACAACAATTCTTTGACTGCTGAACGGGTGGACATTTTATTGTTCCATAAGAACAAAATACACAACAATCGCCATGTTTTGGTTTCAAAATAGTCTTGCAGCTTTCGCACTCATAGAAATATTGGCATGCATCCAGAGGCATTTCTTCCTTTTTCTTGAATCCGCAATTCGGGCAGGTTATTATTGACCCGGTAATTATCGCCTCATTCATGCGGGTAAATCTTTTCTTAACGTTGCAGGTCAATCATTTCATCGAGGTTGCCATCCAGCATTCTGCGATATTCCGTGCTGAACCAATTCAATATATCCACCTTATTCTTAGCCAGGTCCTTTGATTTGGTCGAGGCTTCAAAGGCATTATATCTGGAGGCTGCATACATCATGGCGGCACCCACGTGCTCTTTGGGTTCAGTTTTCCCGAATTCGTTGGCCAACGCTATGAACCTATCGACCATATCAGAACGAGAAATAGATTGCTTTAAATCGTTCATATTTTTTGATTTTAAAATTAAGCTAACATCTTTCATCCAGAAATGGATAATGATATTTCAAGTAACACACTACAAACTTAGTCTGACAGATTGCATAAACACTTCAGTTGTTTTGTTATAGTGAAATTGCTGAAGGGTCACTTCTTCCCTTTCTCTTTCTTGTAAATAAGATTTCCTTTTTTTAGAGCATCCACTATTACGAACGAAAAATCTCCAGAGGCGCTTGTGAGATTGGCGGGATTAAATACTTCTGATTGAGCTGACCACACTAACTTCTCTGTCTTTGCATCGAACAAATTGCTTTCTACAAAATAGAACTGATCCATTTGATAGTAGCCTGCTGTAGAGTGCGAGCCATAATTGTCGAGGTAATACATTCCGAAGGCGCCATACTGCCCAGGTGGTGGAGCTCCGGTTGTTTGTAAATTGTAGCCCGTGCCTATACCAATATTTGTTGGAGCGTATGAACTCGTTCCAGCAACGTAGCAAGTATCCTCGGTCTTGTTGACTATTTTTATAACCATGATCGCATCATGCCCAAGGCTTTTTATCTATTCTACAGCAGCCTTTTTTTCTTCAGGTGTTTCGGCCTTTTCGGAATGTTCAAAGACATCCAGGCTTCTGGTCACCTTAACATGTTGACGCTTTAACCGGTCTGAAATATCACCTTCCAGTTGTTGACGTGCTTGCTTGTTTTTGCTCAGCACAGTAACAAAAAAATCTTTGTAGCTATCAGCATTCGGATCTTTCCATGAACCTGTAATCGTTGTGGCCGGTGCTCCGCAGGAGAGCACAAATAAAAAGCAGGCTACCATTAAGGACGTGAAATTAAATTTTAAATTCATCAGAGTTATTTGGGTCGATGCAAGTTCTAGAATAATAAGCAGACTACGAATGTTTAGTTAAATTATCCGTGAGGGAAAGAAAAGAAACTCTCCTTATCTTCAAGCCAAATACAATGAAAGAAAATATCTCCCGACAACGCATCAAGTCCATTGCCGGTGGCGCCATCGGTAATCTTGTGGAATGGTATGACTGGTACTCCTACTCCGCATTTGCTATTTATTTTTCTTCTTCATTCTTTCCAGGAGGTGATCAAACCGCTCAACTTTTACAGACGGCTGGAATTTTTGCGCTCGGATTTATTATGCGGCCTATTGGTGGTTGGCTTATCGGAATACTAAGCGACCGACATGGAAGAAAGTATGCCATGACATTTTCTGTTGCATTGATGTCGTTGGGTTCGCTCATGATTGCAATGACTCCTGTTTATTCGACCATCGGTGTTTTTGCGCCAATACTTTTACTAGTTGCACGTTTGTTGCAAGGTCTTAGCGTAGGCGGAGAGTATGGCGTCTCAGCAACCTATCTTAGCGAAGTAGCTACACCAGCGCATCGTGGTTTTTATTCCAGTTTTCAATACGTGACTCTGGTGGGCGGCCAGATTGCTGCGCTTGGTATTCAATTGGTTTTACAATTTGTATTACTTACGGAAGCGCAGTTGCAGGCCTGGGGCTGGCGTATTCCTTTTGCCATCGGGGCGGTGCTCTCAGTGGTGGCATTTTATATTCGTAGGCAACTTCATGAAACACATGCGTTCCTTGAAGTGAAGGAAAAGAAATCACTTTCTAAACATTTTCTTGTTGATCTCTTGAAACATCCCAAGGCTGTGCTGACGGTAGTCGGACTTACACTTGGTGGCACGCTCGCGTTTTATACGTACACTACTTACATGCAGAAATTTTTAGTAAACTCGGCAGGCATCGCCAAGCCCGTTGCAACACTTCTTTCGTTTATAACCCTGCTCCTCTTTGCACTTCTTCAGCCTGTATTTGGAACCTTGTCGGACAAAATCGGACGCAGACCTTTGTTGATTGCATTTGGAATATCAGGTACCTTACTCACAGTCCCCATACTCACTACGCTAATCCATGTTGCTGTTTATTGGCAACTATTTTTACTGATGATGCTTTCGTTGGTGATTGTCAGTGGCTATACCAGCATCAACGCAGTGGTGAAGGCTGAACTATTTCCTGCCTATATCCGAACACTTGGTGTTGGCTTGCCTTATGCAGTTACAGTTGCCATCTTCGGAGGTTCGGCCGAGTACATAGCGTTGTGGTGTAAGCAGATTCGTCATGAGAATTATTTCTACTACTACGTCTCCGGTTGCATTTTTCTATCGCTGATTGTTTACCTTTTTATGGCGGATACGAAAGATAAAAATGAAATGCAGCATGAGAAGGATGGGTGAAACTAGCCGTAACCAAATCAATTTATTTTGAGTGTGTGCCGTGGTATTGGCACCACGCCTAATTTCTTCAACACTAAATCCGAGATGTTAAATTTTTCATTCCACGACAACAATACCTGCCCATCAGTGTCAAACCGGTGGTTAATGATAAAGGTAAACCCGTTTTCTTTCGCTACTTGTTCGATGGCCTCTCCTATCCTCTTATATATTGGATCCAGCAAGTCGTTCTGCTTTTTTTGATAAGAGGTCTGTGCATCATTTTTGAATTTCTCAAGAGATTGCTTCAATGTTGCAAGCTCATACTCCTTATCGGCTTTAATTGCATCAGGTGTTGAGGCAGGCATGCTTTGATAGGATTTCAACTTGGTCTGCAATTCATCGTTCTTCAACTTCATCTGATTCTCCAACTGACTGTAGTGTGCCTTCAACTCACTATCCAGTTTTTTGAATTCGGGCAGCTGGCCCATGATATACTCTGTCTCCGCATAACCCATTTTCTGAGCTGACTGAGCCTTTGCAAAGAATGCAGATCCTGAAAGAATAATAAAAAATAGCTTTCTCATTAGCCAGTGGTTTCACTTTCAAATGTATGATTGTTCATCCTTGCCAAAAGTTGTATTTAGAAAATTATGTAAAATTTTGTGAAGGATTCTTTTTTATAATTCAGCGAACCGTGATTCGACCTACTTCCAATACTTATATTCAAATTTCACGTCCAACCAATCTTCTCCTGCAGACACCAACAGACCGTTTTTATCATGGTTGAAATGCATGTGAAAAGGTGAAAAGATTTTTTTGTGCTCAATGCGCTCAACCAGTAAACCATTTTTATCAAATAGGTATTCAAAGCGTGATTCATTAGGGTTAAGACCTTCATTCTTGAGCACCACTTTTACAGGCAAAAAAGGATAATTAAGATTGTTAATGTATGTGGTCGTGCTTTGATATGGTGAGCCAGAGAAATAGTGAAGCTCATGAACAAGTCCGCCTCTAGAAAATAATGACTCCCTCACCTTCGCCCCATTTTCACGATAGCAAACAAGGCTTGTGAGCGAATCGTTCGTGTATCTAAGAGTGTAGTTATATTCGGCTCGACCGGGCACAGCTTTTATCGCGCTATCATATTTCTTTTTGCCGATAAGCTCTATTACGTTGGCATTGGGTTTTCCCTTTATTAGCACATCCTTCATGGAAGCCAGTTTACCATCGGCCTGATAGAAAAAGTAAGTCGTTCGGGTTTGTCCGTTTAAGTACGGCTCATATTGCATCTGCGTTATCCGGCCCTCCTTGTCAAACATCATTTCCACTAAAAGTTTGTTTGAAATGGGGTCAAGTGACCGTCTTACCTTCACACGGTTAACTCGATATGTACTGTCGCTTTGCTGAACATTTCGAAGTTCATGTTCGCCAAATTCCTCACGATATTGCGCTTGCATTGAAGAGGTAAATAAAATGAGAACCAAAACAGGTGAGGTTTTAATTAAGCCGGTCATTGTCAGAGCTCATGTTATAAAGTCGCAATAAAGAGAATTTTGTCATTGTACCAAAAACAAGAGCACACCAAGGTGTGCTCTTGCCGATCAAACTCTATTGGTTGAACTTATAGCTTCACTATTCTCAGCTCTACAACTTCATCGTCCAATTGTATCGATAAGATGTAAACTCCCGTATGTTCATGCTTCAGCTTGTTGCTGATCGCATCGCTCATCCTCTCAAGGGTTCCAGATCCGGAAAATTCAATATGCCCATTGGCATTTCGAAGAGCAACATTGATAATCTCATCTTTATCACATTCTTCGCTAGTTATATTGACAGCCCCGAATGTTGGATTTGGATGAACAACAAAGTGATGAACTTTCTTTGCGTCCAGTATAGCCACTAATGAAACAAGCGGTTGATGCAATGCTAAACCGTGTGTAGCACTGGAAAGATAAAACACAATACCTTGGGGAAGAAGCTCTTTCTTATTGTCCTCCAATGCAGTTAGCGTGAATTGCGCTTCCGTGCTTCCTGCAGGAATTGGCACCTGGATTTTATTCCGACTCTCCTCCGGAGTCGTAACGTAATCCTGCCCATAGTTTACTCCTATTCCGTTAACTACTTGAATGGTTACTGCTTGATCGGTAGCTGGAGGAGTGGATAGTTTCAGCTTGACTGCATGATCTGAACCCTCAATCACAGTTGCTAACAATTCAGCAAATGAAACCGCAGGCACATCATTGTCTTCTATTGTTAGGTTGAATTGGTTAAACATACCAAGATCTATTCCAGTTGTCGGCTGTATAGTGAACTGCGCAAATTCTGTTACTTCATCTACGTTGTCGTTAATAACGGTGAAAGTAAACGATGCTGATGTTGCACCTGCCAGCAGGCTGAGTTTGATCACTCCATTGCTAACGGCCGGTGAAGTAGAATAATCAGCACCATAAGAAGCAGTTCCCCCAACGACAATCTTCAGTTCATTTGGTTGTGTCAATGGCTTACTGAACATAAGCACCGCGGTGTGAACAGCAGTGCTGTCTTCCGTCAGTGTCACATGATCTTTTACAAAAGTAACTTCAGGAGCTTTGAACATTAATCGCGTCATCACGGGCAAATGGTCGGATGTAGTAGTGGCGTAATTAGGAATCAATGTAAATGGTGTGATGACTTGAGCCGATCCTTGCAGGTATTCTTTTCTTAGTTCATTAGAATAAATCTGATGATCGATCATATCCTGGAAGCTAACGGTGGAACGCGCTCCTGCATCGCTCAGTGCGCGAGTGATCGAAATGTACCGCGCCGTGTCATTCACATAGTTTGCATAAGGTGATGCGGTACCGGGCACGATTGATTGATCGAGATCATCATTCAAGTCGCCCAACACAATGAATTTTTCATTCGGATAATGTGCATCAAGGCTGTCCTTCAATACCGTGCCATCATACATCCTTCGTACACGATCATCCTCCGTTGCTCCTGATTTTGCATGAACAACTGAGAAAGAAATTTTTTCAGTAACGCCGTTGATTGTGATTTTAGCCGTCAACCAGTATGGCAATCGACCACTGGAGTAAAAGCTCTGCGGTCCACCTGGGCATCCGGGTAATAAAGACGGATCAAGTATTCTCGCTGAATCGTAACGACTTTCAAACAAGGGACGTACAGACAATACATTCACCGTTGCGGTATCATAGATGAAACATACCTTTTGAGGTGGGAAGGTGTTGTCAGGCCCATTAAAGGAATACGAGTAGCGATTTGAGCAAGTTGATTTGTAGCCCGGCAACTGTGAAACTAAAACTGCAAAGATGGAATCGTTGGAAACTTCCTCGACAGCAACGATATCCGGCTGAAGCATTCTCAACACATCTCTTATGTTCTGCATCTGTAACGTTTCATTTGGTGGGCCAAATTCTTGATTTTGATAATCCTTTTTTTGAGCACCAAAGAATTCAAAATTCCAGTTTACCACATCGAGCGTTTTGCTTCTTGGAATACTGTCAACTGGTGTTGATGGTAATACTGCTCCCGGAATGTCGGCCATGAATCTGGGCAACAACTGTGCATTTGCATTAAACCTTCCCACCACACCGGTGATGTTCACTGAGCTCTGAGGTTTAGTGAGCCCGGGGATATTAGTATCACCATCGATTCGAAGATCAGCCCGCTGATGCGTTGAATCATCAACAATAGTTTCCGTGCTTTGAGGATAGAATACGAAACTTTTGTTTAGCAATTGCACGTGTTGTACTGTCACTAGCATTCCCTCATTGGCGGCAAGCTGAGCGATGGTAATAGCTTTCGGCGCGATAATATGTACAGGTACACTCGGTTTTGAAAAAAATATTCCGCTTCCACTTATCTCCACCTGGTTGCTAAATGCTCCAACTGGTCCTGTCACAATTACCGAGTCGCCGATCGCGACTGCGTGTGAAAACGCAAAGTCAAAAACAGGAATACCACCGGTCGCATCCTGTACGTAGGCTGGAGTACCTAATTCATTACCAACAGTAACTCGTCCAGCCACGGTCACTTTTGTTCCTAACGGTTGTGTTCTTGCGGTAGCAATTGGGATAATGTGCTGCGCCTGATCAAACCCATTTCCCTTAACGAAAAGCCTGGCTCTCACGGTGCCGCTTTGATTATTGACGGAATCCGTAACAACTCCATCTGCTACCGGTGCGAAACGAACTTTTATAATACGACTACTATCCGACATCACGATTGATGAACTGAAAGTAATACCATCGAGTGAGAGCGTGAATAGCGGATTGGCCACCGAAATAGTTATGGGGTCTTCCAGATTTGCGCCAGTCACTTTATACAAAAGCGTATCACTAGAATTAATCGTTACATCTCCAAAGTTGAGAGCAGTGGGTGAAAGAGTAATCGAAGGTTGATTGGGAGGAATACCAATGGGTGTAAGTGCAAAGTCATCAACACCTAAGCCATCGTCAGCACCTGTTGCATTAAAATCAAGCCAACGCAAAAAGAAAGTTGCTCCTGCTGGAATGGAGAGGCCTGTAATGGTAAACGTCCGCTGCCTGTGATTAGTGTTGCCGCTCATTGCGCCAACGGTTCCGACAGACACAGGACTAGAGAAATCCAATGAGTCGATGTTTGTCCACGAGCCGCTGGTCAGTGAAGTGGCGTCAAGACTATATTGAAAATCAAGGCGATCAGCACGGCCCGAAGTGCCCAGTCTCCATTGCTCACCCCAATAAGTTATCTTCAATGAATTAATTATTGTACCGGTGTTGTTTACAAAACTTGAGCCAATGGTTGGAATGAGCGAGCCTGATTGAAGACCACCAAGAGAACGATCGGATGCATCGAGACCAAAGCTGTAGGTGTTTCCCGTGTTGGAGGAACCGGTGCCTGCGGCATAAGTCGTGTTTGCATTAGTCCCGCTTTCTACAAATGTCCAGCCAACAGGTAACGTGCTCACGTCGTTCGTGGTGCCCGTCGAAGCAAGTGTATTAAAATTTTGTGTGTACTGCCCGTTGATGGTGGTGAGTGCCACCTGTGCATGAACAACAGAGAAAGACCATAAGAATGCAAAAGCCATAAAGGACAGAGAGTGATAGAGTCTTTTCATAAAAATTGGGTTTGTTTGTGTTTGTGTGAAATTTACTATGGGCAGATGAAATGAATGTTGCGTGTAGGTTATTTAAAATCCAAGATTTGTTACTTTTTATAGGTCTTCAACCTAACAAGTTAACAATTTAAAAAAAACTGCATTGGAGTTTACTTTATTACTAAATTATCAGTGGGATGATGAAGTGAGTTACGGTATTTTCATCATTGATTTTCAACAATGACATTTTTCCGAAACATAATCAGAAGTGACCTTAGGGCAGCCGATGAATACCAAAACAGAAGAGGTATCATCTTGTCCAACTACATATCAATCATACTTTGTATTGCGGTCGTGTTACTTTATTTAAATCGGTTATTCTTTTACGATTTCAATATGTTGGATGCACTACTACTTGGAGTGCCAGTGTTAATTACTCCCATCCTTTGCAATCGACTTCACTATACACTGCTCAGTCGACTTTTACTTTGTATCGCTCCTGTTCTTTTAATATGGCATATCTTCATTATCCAGATGCGTGAGATGGAATCGATTGACCAAAGCACGTATGATGGACTGAGGATTTTTTTGTTATCCGTTTGCTTCATTCCCTACCTGGTATTCGACAAAAATAAGTTACCCATACTTATCGCGGGCATATTGCCAACGTTACTTTCATTTTTACTCTTTACTGCGATTCTGAAACTGGTGGGCCTGAGTGCAGGGCCTGCAGGATTCGTTTCAACGGATCACCAATTGATGTCGGTCAGGACATTCATCGCCTACATCGTCATCAGCCTCAGTTGTTTTATATTTCAGTCCATCATTAACCGGAACGATTTATTTAACAAATGACTTCCCGCAGAACTCAAAAGCCGGGCAGAAGAAATTGAAATCCAAAATGAAATGCTCATAGAAAGCCAGGCGAAGCTATGTGATATCAACCAATACCTGGAGCTGATCGTGAACGAAAAAACAAAAAGCATCCAGCAACAGAATGAAGTACTGTTAGACTATTCGTATACGAATGCCCACAAGGTGCGCGGAGCAGTAGCCAGAATCCTCGGCCTTATTCAGTTGTCAAAGATCAAAGCTGACCTAAGTTATCCGTGGTTCTTTGAAAAGGTAGAATATGAAACACAACAAATTGACGAGATCATTAAAACAAATATCCAAAGATCTCGATGATGCCAACTACGAGGAACTTGGGTCATGATGGAATGTCAACGGGATCATATCTGACGTATGCACTTTCTGGCCTGACAACAAACTTTTTAGATTCTGTTTTGAGAAAAAATATTATCTCCAACATTCTTAGCAACAGGTGTTTTACTTTGGTATTGGGATTGAAAATAAAGAGGATATGAAAAATATTTAATTAAACCTGTACGGAATCAGAATCTGAGGTTGTCTTTAAGACATGAAATACTTTCAAATGGTTGGGTTGTTATTTAATTTTTAAAATTCTTAATTTAAACTGTCGAAATAAAATCTATGGAAAAGTTCATGTTGATTGTAAGGGAGGATCTTAAGAAGATTGGTCAATTCACACAAGAAGATCGGTTTGCAAGGTCTCCGGATATGCTGCCCTGGATCAAGTCGCTTACCGATGCCGGTCAATACATTATAGGGCAGCCGTTGTATGTGTCCGGTAAATATGTTTCGCAAAATGAAGTGCTATCAGACGGGCCATTCATTGAAGCCAAAGAAGGTATCAGTGGTTTTGATTTGATATGGGCAGAAAATATGGAGCAGGCCGTCTCCATCGCACAGTCCTGCCCGATGGTGATGACAGGTTTTGCCATCCGTGAAGTAAGGCAAGTTGTAAATATGGATTGACGTTGGATCTTGTTCGCGAAAAAGTCGAGAGCGTTTACAAAACACATTTCGGAAAAATAGTGGCTTCGCTGCTCTATACATTTAAGAGCATGGAGTTGGAGCATGCGGAAGATATTGTTCAGGAAGCATTCTCCACAGCGATTACGGATTGGGGAAAAAAAGGTGTGCCGACCAACGCTTCAGGCTGGCTATATACCGTGTGTAAAAACAGGGCGCTGAACGAGCTAAAACAAAAAGCAAAACAGACTGTACTCACCGAAGCAGCTGATATAGCGACCGTTGAATCGCGCTTTTCAGAATCGATGTTGGAGGACCAACAACTGAAATTACTTTTCGCTTGCGCTCACCCCGACCTTTCTCCAAAAATACAAGTGGTGATCACTCTCAAGTATGTTATCAACCTGAAGGTGGAAGTGATTGCCAAGGTATTGGCCATGGGCATTGACGGTGTAGATAAAATTTTAGTAAGAGCCAGAAAGAAAATTGAGAGCGATAAAATATTACTCGAGGTACCCTCCAACGCCGATTTGAAAAGAAGACTACCCATTGTGCATAAGGTCATTTACCTGGTGTTCAACGAAGGCTACAAATCTTCCGGAGGAAATGAAATTATCAGAGAAGAACTCTGTGAAGAAGCGTTGCTATTAGCCCGATCATTGGTCAACGGTGATCTTTGCAATAGCGAGTCCCTGTCGCTTTATGCACTCATGTTATTTCATGCCGCTCGGCTGAAAGCAAGATTTTCTGTCAACGGAAAATTGCTGGACTTAGAAAATCAAGACCGGAGCCTCTGGCAAACCGATCTTATTACGATGGGTAAATATTATCTTGAACGATCTGAATCCAACCCGATATCCAATTTTCATATTGAAGCATGCATTGCCCTTACGCATTGCACGGCCACCAGTTTTGAAACGACTGATTGGTTATTAATCTGCCAGCTCTATTCCAAATTACTAAATGGTAATGCCAACCCATTCATTGAGTTGAATTACGCCATCGCGCTTTATTTTTCTGGTGATAAGGAAAAAGCATTTGACATTTTGAATCAATTAGAGAGGCACCCTTACATGAAAAATTATTTTTTGTTAAATGCTACAATCGGGCGGTTTTACGTAAAAGAAAGTAAACTTGATTTAGCTCGTCATTATCTTGACAAAGCCGTTCAGCAAACGAATTCAGCGCTGGAAAAGGAATTTATTAATATGATCATCGATGGGATTTCTGTGAACCGGAGAGAGTGAGTTCGGTAACTCACTTTTATACTGTCATACCGTACGGGTTGTGAGAGAGCACGCGGGTGTTCCGGTATCTTACCGGAAGAATATTAGACCAAAAGTTTCTCCTTCGCCTTTGGGACAGATGCAAAAGGAATTTGGCTACCTAGAATTGTTATCTTTTCATTTACTTTTGCCAACCACGATGACAAATGAACAAACAGCAATAAGAGCAACTTACTTCAGCATCGTTGGCAATACCCTGTTGGCAATCCTCAAATGGTTCGCCGGCTACTTTGGCAATTCCTACGCTTTAATTGCCGATGCCATTGAATCTACTTCCGATATTTTTTCTTCACTGTTGGTTTTGTTCGGGATCAAATATGCAAACAAACCCGCTGATGAAAACCATCCTTATGGGCACGGCCGGGCCGAGCCTCTCATCACTTTCGTAGTCGTTGCCTTTCTTGTTACTTCAGCAACCATTATTGCCTATGAGAGCATTAAAAATATTAACACACCCCATGAGCTTCCGAAATCCTACACGCTGTTTATTCTTGGAGCGATTATATTATGGAAAGAAGCTTCCTATCAATTTGTGATACGAAAAAGCAAGCAGTCGAAAAGTGCATCTTTAAAAGCGGATGCGTGGCATCATCGAAGCGATGCCATTACTTCCGTGGCTGCGTTTATAGGTATATCGATTGCGGTGATTTTTGGCAAAGGCTACGAATCGGCCGATGACTGGGCAGCACTTTTTGCTTCCGGCTTTATTCTGTACAACGGCTATTTGATTTTCCGCCCCGCACTCGGAGAAATTATGGACGAGAGTCTGTACGATGAACTGGTTGCCAGGATCAGGCAGATCGCCATAACCGTTGAAGGAGTGAAAGGGACAGAGAAATGTTTTATTCGCAAAACAGGAATGACTTATCACGTTGACCTTCATGCCCTCGTAGATTCAACCATTTCTGTACAAGAGGGGCATACCATTTCACATATACTAAAAGATACCTTACAACAAGAACTGCCCGAGCTGGGAAATGTTTTAATCCATATTGAGCCGAATGAAGGAAAAAAAAATGAATGAGAAACCAAAGGCAATATTTTGCTGGAGCGGTGGGAAAGATTCGTCTTATTGCCTGTACAAAGTGTTAACGGAAGGTTTGGTTGACGTGAAGTATTTACTCACTACCGTAAATGATGCATTCAAAAGAATTTCGATGCACGGTGTGCGGGAAGAACTGTTGGACAGGCAAGCAGAGTCAATTGGTATTCCACTTTTGAAAGTTCGCGTAACTGAAAGCACGAATGAGGAATATGAACAACAAATGGAAAGCACCTTATTGAAGGCCAAATCACAAGGAATTGATCACGTCATTTTTGGAGATATCTTTTTGGAAGATTTAAGGACCTATCGTGAAAATAATTTAGCGAAAGTTGAGATGAAGGGGATTTTTCCGTTGTGGAAAATGGACACAACGGATATCATCTATGATTTTATCCGACAGCAATTTAAAACAGTGATCTGCTGCACCAATGACGCTTATCTTAGTGAAGAATGGGCAGGAAGAGAAATAGATAATTCATTCATTGATCAACTGCCTGCTGCTGTCGATCCCTGTGGTGAAAACGGAGAGTATCACACATTTTGTTACGATGGACCCTTGTTCAAAAAAAGAATTGACTTTACCATTGGCGAAAAAGTTTACAAGCCCCTTGAAATAAAAACTACAGACGCCTCTCCTACAGCGAAAACGACAAAAGGATTTTGGTTTTGCGATCTTTTGCCAGGCTAAAAAAATACCTCACCTCCGGTAACACTGTCATACCGAACTGGCTGTGCTCGGGTAAGCGGGTTTTCCAGTATCTCCTTTGAAGAAAATGTTTTTCCTAGTACGGAGTTGTCTTCTTGGGATACCGGAAAGCGCTCATTCCATCCCACTTTCCATCGGTATGACAGAATATTTATTTTGATTCTCCTTCGAAGAATACTTCCTCACCCACAGTTCATACCGGACGGGCTGAGTTAGAGCATGCGCGTGTTCCGGTATCTCATTGGAAGATTATTCTACACCAAAGTTTCTCCCTCGTCATTGGGAATGCCGGAACTCATCACTTACCACCACACGTGTTGCCAGGCATGACAACAAACTTTTTAGATTCGACTCGAAAAGAATTAACAAATTGATCACAGAAAATTAAACGCATTGACACAACCAATCTCTACCATGCTGTGTCTAACAAGAGCGTAATTTAGATCATACATGTGTAAAGGATTTTTAGTATTGTCTTTAGTGATTGCTTCTTTATCTACCCCTGCACAGGTGATTGACAATCGATGTGAAGTTCTGCGAAACGAGGACGCCAGTCATTTCGAGCATTGGCTTAATTCAAAAAAGAATATTCATGCCAGACGCGAAGCGGACATGGTTTACAGAATCCCGGTGGTGGTACACCTGTTGCATACGGGTGAACCCATAGGCGAAGGCTATAATTTTTCTCAGGAAAGAGTTGAAGCTCAGATCAAAACGTTGAATGAGGATTACCGAAGAAAACAAAACACTCCTGGTTTCAATACGAATCCTGTTGGTGGAGACGCACACATAGAATTTGTATTAGCAGAAATCGATCCGGATGGAAATCCAACAGACGGAATTGTTCGCATAAATATGAAGTCAGTGCAACTGCCGCCATCAACCGGTGATCTCATTCAAACTTGTTCCGAATTTAGTTACTGGAACCCCGACCAATACTTGAATGTATGGAGTCTGGATTTTGGTTTTCACCCTCCTATCCTGTTGGGCAAAGCTCGATTTCCAGTCACCGATCTTCCGGGTGTTCTGCAAGATCAAGGTGCCGATGGCGTAGTTATCAACGCCTCCAATTTCGGATACGGAGATACTAACAATGAACCTAACTACGACATGGGAAGAACATTGACACATGAAATCGGGCACTTCATGGGATTGTTACATATCTGGGGTGCAACTTGTGCAACCTACAGCGACTATTGCGATGACACTCCGCCAACAGATGCCGCCACGAACGGATGTCCTTCGGTAAGGCCTGTCGCCTGCGATGGGCGCCCGGTGATGATTGAAAATTATATGGACTATTCCTACGACCGGTGCATGAATACGTTCACGCTCGACCAGATTGCCCGAATGCATACTGTGCTTGAGAACAGCGCGCGGAGAAAATCATTACTCACCTCTGCGGCACTGAAAGTAATAACCGAAGTACCTGATGAAATAGCGCATGCCATTAAAGTCTATCCCAATCCTGCATCCGATAAACTTTACATTGCCGTAGACAAAAAATTATTAGGGCAAGACGTGCGCGTCTCCGCACACACACTGTTAGGTAAAATGGTATTTAAAGAAACCTACACCGCTACAGAGAGTGCTTTAGAAATACAAATCGCAGGCGGACAGGAAAAAGTTATTGTGCTAACGATCGAAGCTGCACAAACATCATCCCGGCAATTGATTGTAGTTAAGTAATATTGTCCATTAATAGAAAAACTGCTCAGACACAATTTTTCCATTTTTAACTCTATACAAACCAATTTCTTGCATGGTGGTTCTTTCTCCGCCCTTCGGCTTGAAGTCCATAGTCATGTAACTGGTGAAATAGTCTCCTGCAATAATCGGTTTATCGGTAGTGCCGCCAAACATTTCTTCAACGGTTTCTGCCCACTTCTTTCCTTTCTCACGAATTTCATTCATACCATTGGCCTTACCCCAATCTGATCCTGGAGATTCCTCGCTGGTCGCGTATTCACTAAACAACTCCGCATAAATTTTGTCAAATGCACCTTGCTGCATGTACTCATAAAACTTCGCTGCTACGTCTTGTGTTGTCATACTTATTTTGTTTAGGTAATAAATTTACACAATTGCGATCACGCAAAAAGAAGAAGCAAAAAAAGTAATACTATCATAATGTTGCGGCCTGCCCGAGGCGGGCACCGCGCCATACGCTATACTCCTCGCACCTACCCACTAGCCCAACGCAGCTACGGGGTGCCGCTCCTGTCGCATGGCCGAGGTGCGGTTTCAACAATGGATTGTAAAGTAAAGCTCACGATTTTCAATAGTGTGTGAAGAATACCAATGAAGGCAAAGGATTGTTGGTCAGAGACCAACAATAACTCTTGGCCTGTGCTGCCGTTGATATATTATTTATAAATGGGGCTCTTATCTTTTAAGCCTTGGTGGTTACGCCATGTCCATCAAGGCTTTTTTTATGCCGGCCTGTCATTTGGTCTTCATGATCAACAATTACTAACGGAAGGGGAAGACAAGCTACTCCTTTGTCAAATAGGACACAATTTTATCTTTAGCAATTTTAATTGCTGATAACGCCTTGTCGGCAATTTTTCTTGATTCTTCTGCCTCGTTCTGAATTTTATCATAGGGAATATTTTTACTGTAAATCCCTTCTCTTATATCTTTCAATAAAAACATTTTTCTTCGTGTAAAACCTCTGTTAATTTCTGTTATAATACTATCAATCTCTTTTTGATTCGTTTGGCTCATAGATGATTTGATGGAGTTTAAGACATTAGTCAAATCTTGAATGGATTCTAAAATTCTCCCTACTCGGTTGTCGAGGGAAGAAATGTGTTTGTTGTCATCCTTGTCGGTTTTTAAATCAGTTATCTCCTTTGACAGAAGAAATTTATCCGTTGCAATCTGATCAATATATAAACTTGCATAACCCAGATTACGCTGTAAGGACTCAAGGTTCTCCTTCTTCTCAATAGATGAAAGTAATTGATCAATGTTGGATACCCATTTAATGAATCTTGTTATGCCAGAGGTTATTCCAGTAGTGTCACTTTCTTGTGCCTTCACCTGAAAAGTTTCAGCAAGCAAAACAAAAACAATCAATACTATTTTAGTCGTCATTTTTTTTGTATTTAATCGTCAAAAAGAATACTCCAACGATAAATAAAATTATCGGAAGAATTAATTTACCTACTGGAATCGCATCAAGATTGAGTTTAAATAATTGAATGATGATATCTCTCCGTTTAATTAAAAAATAGAACGCCATTAGAAAAGAGATGATGGCAAATACGAGTTTTAACTTCTTCATATTCTCTTCTTATAAATCCTTTTAAAGTTCCTTCCCAGCACGAGGCAAAATAAAACATTTTTTAACTTCAGTCTTTCTATATATTTGTCTTCTCCTGAGAGAGAATGCTATTCTTTCTCTTTGTTAATGCTTAAATATTTGTCAAGATAACGGTGCATAACACGTCTAATGTCCTTGGCGAACATATACATTTCCTCCGACTTCCCCGAAATCTCCATCATCATAGGATGCCCCATCATTTCATGCGCTCTTTCAAAATTTAAAATAAGTTTCTTTCTTTCAGTAGTAGTTCCTGTTTTGATCATGAGATTAAAGTGAAACTATAAATCGCCCGACTAACGGATAAATGTAACAAGGATATTAATCAAATGATACGGGTTTTTTCCCGTGTTCAGTTTCGCCATCTTCTCACTCAGCCCTACCAAATTCCAGCTGAACCACGCCGAATTCTAATTCCCGGTTCTGAACATGGTTACTATTCGGTAGCTTCGAAAACTGATCAATCCATTGTATTATGCGTCTTGGACTTGCCCCTGATTCTGAAATGATGCTTGCCGTAGTCACGATTGCAGTCTTTGCAATTTTGATGGCGATCAGTTTTCAGTCCCTGATGTGGTTTATCAAAACCTGGATGCGGGGAAAATAAACACGGGAAAAATACAGGCTCGTACCCGGGGAAAATCCCCTATCAATTCACCTTCCTCAACAAGTATCTTGCCTCCATAAATTTACGAGGATGAAAACAGGATTGAGTCAACTTGAAATTTTGTTGCTAACACTGAGTATTGGCGTTGGATTAGCAGCCGTGCTCGTCTTAAACCTTTGGGCGATGAAGAAATTTAGAAGATGGACCTTTACCAGGGTGGGGCATTTTATCGCTAAGCCTAAATGAAAACTATAGAACTGATCTGCAGGGTTTTGTTTCATGGAATTCCCTATTTTAGTGAAATTGCCTTCGTCAGCATCAAGCATTTCATTGCTAAAGTAGCTACGTTGATTAAATTACCTTTGTAACGCCTCTTGGTAATATCCTCAAGTAAAAGCGATTTGCAATCTGCTAGTAGCTAGTAGTATGCAATTACCAACTGCACCAACTCTTCTTTCTTCTTTCTTCTTCGTACTTTTTGTCTTGACACAAAAAGTACCCAAAAAGTCAAGGCAAAAAAATGCTCCTCACACCCTAACCATCACACGCTCCACTTTTTTGCCAGGCTTGCGCACTGGTTGTCTTGTTAAAAATTGGGTTGGTACTAACGAACAGAAAGTAAAACATCTTCATTTGATAGTTTATTCTGTTCTGCGCGAGGACGTGCACGAACAGCGCGGCCCACTCGGGAATGTGCGGCTGCAAGGCGGCCAGCAGCGGGTAGAGGGGCAGTGTTCGTGCTTGATTTTTTTTCGTTCTTTTTTGTATCAAGACAAAAAAGAACAAGAAAGAAGCAAGTGAACTTGCCTTATGGCATCAAGCAAAGCGATCCCCAACTGATAATATTATTTCCCCTCTGTGCGTGGACTCGGCATCTGCTGCTGACTAATCACTGAACAACAAAGTCGTCCGTATATTTAATGTTGTCCCGCAGTTTTTCTTTAGTTTTTTTTAATGGGTTCACTCGTTCAAATGCCGCCTTCCCCAACTCATTGGCAGTAACCAACCGCATTGAAATATTTATCCCGTACTTTTTCCGACTCGAAAAGCAAAACTATAAAATGGGTTTAAGGTCAACGGTGACGAGGTGCATGCCAGAGATTTCCTTTTTGTAATCCTACGCCCAGACAAGATTAGTCATCTTCATAAAGACAAGAATGAATAATTGTTTTTTCATGTGATTGATTTTTGGTAGAAATTGAAAATAGCAAATCGCTCTGAAACAGAAGAATAATTGGTTCAAACTTAAAGTTCCTCCAAATCGGGGGTCATGATAGAATCGTTGGGCAAGTACATTTTAGATTCTTAAAATATCAACGTAACTTGAGTTAATCATCATTAACGATTCATTATGCGTAGACGTAAATTCATTTTGCAAACAACAACCGGATTGGTTGGTGTTGCCGTTGGGGCACAGGCGTTTTCTAATTTTTTAATTCCACAGACCAAGAAGAAACTTGGCGTTGCACTGGTAGGATTGGGTTATTATAGCACCGATTTACTGGCTCCTGCTTTGCAGTTAACTGAACGATGTTACCTGGCTGGCATCGTGACCGGGTCGACCGCTAAAGCTGAAAAATGGAAGAAGCAATTCAACCTTGCTGACAAAAACATTTACAACTACTCCAATTTCGATACGGTCGCCAACAATCCCGACATTGATGTAATCTACATTGTGCTTCCTCCTTCCATGCATGCAGAATACAGCATTCGCGCGGCCAATGCTGGCAAACACGTGTGGTGCGAAAAACCCATGGCGATGACAGTAAATGAATGCCAGCAAATGATTGATGCTTGTAATAAAAACAAAACAAAGTTGAGTATTGGCTATCGCATGCATCACGAACCCAACACCAAAAAGATAATGCAATTTGCCAAAGAACAGACTTACGGTAAAGTGATTAGGGTGCAGGCTGCTGCCGGTTATTATGATAATCGTACCAACCATTGGAAACAAATCAAAAAGTTAGGTGGTGGAGCCATGTATGACATGGGAGTGTATCCATTAAATGCTGCTCGCTATAGCACAGGATTGGAGCCCATCGCAGTGACTGCCCGCACATCCACCACACGACCTGAAATTTATAAAGAGGTGGAGGAAACCGTGAACTTTGATCTTGAATTTCCTGGAGGTGCAACAGCTATATGCGAAACCAGTTTTGGAAAAAATTTAAACGAGTTGAAGATCACTTGCTCTAAAGGCGGGTATGAGCTCATTCCATTTCAATTGTATTCGGGTGTGCAGGGAGTTACCAGCAACGGAACAAAGCTTATTGCAGCTTTGGGTAACCAGCAGGCTCGTCAGATGGATGACGATGCATTATCGATTATGAATAAAAGCGCAGTACTCGTTCCTGGTGAAGAGGGCTTGAAAGATATTCGAGTAGTGGAAGCCATCTACCGATCAGCGGCAGAGAATAAAAAAATAGCTATCGGTTGAAATCCTAAAATTCTTAATAAGCATTTGTCAATGGAATTGACCTGATTAAAATCAGAGATTGATTGATGAATAATCTTATCAAGATGCTCTAAGTTTCATTAATATTGTTGTATGTATTAAGTCGTAATCGTTCTGCCAAGGACATGTCAAATCGAATTTTTACATCTTTTAATGTTTTATTCATTTGCTTATGCTCATGGGGTTCTGCATCCTCGCAATCTCGCAACAGTGTAAGCAAAGCAAAGAATTACAAAACATCATTAAAGTTAATTTGACGTCTAATATATTGTATCAGTCACCGCTAATTGAGTATGAAAGGCTTGTAGCAAAAAATCAATCCTTTTCAATTCAGGTAGGTCTAATCGCTCTTCCGTTTGGATCCTCAAAAGGTTCGGATTCATTGTACTACGAGTCAACCGTAAAGAAAACCGGTTACTCCATCACAGCCGATTATCGTTTTTACTTGTCGAAAGAAAACAAGGACGATGCTCCTCACGGAGTTTATATCGGTCCATATGTTGGATATTGCTACTTCGATAATGACCGAAACATGAGGATCGGAAGTTCACCCGATCAACTCCTGTTAAAAACAAAATTTCAAGTATTAAGTATTGGAGCGGATGAGACTTACAAAAGATTTTAGAAGGCATAGCCTCACGATATCCTTTGGTTGGGGATTTATTGAAGAATGATGTGGCTGATTTTAAAGGCAAGACTGATGATTGGAATGCCGGATTTCGTTACTCGCTTCATGAAGGTTATCGATTTTAGTTAAACACAAATAAAAATTATATGAAAAAATTAGTAGTACTCATTGTTGTCCTTTCGATGTGCTATTATAGTAATGCGCAAGTGAATAGAGTTTACTCAGTAACCAGTGGGGAATGGATTTTCTCCTTCGCTAACATCAAGCAAAGTGGTATCGATGCCTCTTCGATCATTCGTTTTTCACCTGTGTTCAATTTTCAAAACATTGCCAACTATGATGTGTCAGATCGATTTGGTCTTATGGGTGGATTGACTTTTCGAAACGTTGGTTTTATTTATGATGTTCCTAATTCCAATATTAAAATGAAGTATAGAACGTACAACATCGGGATTCCGCTAGGATTTAAGATTGGTAACATGGATGGAAGATTTCTATATGCGGGTTATGAATTGGAAATCCCCATCAATTTTAAAGCAAAAAAATTTATCAATGAAGATAAGACTGATAAGAATTCGGTTTGGTTCAGCAGTCAAACCACCACATTTAACCATGCCTTGTTCGTTGGTATTCAGATGCCTTTGGGTGGCAACTTAAAGTTCAAATATTATTTATCGAACTTCTTCAATAAGGATTATACCGCGCAGGATCCCAGCGGAAATCCATACAAACCTTACCAGGATATGAACGTGAATGTATTTTATTTCTCCCTCAACTTCTTTATTCTCAAGAATACTCACTTCTATTACAAGAAGGGTGAGAAATCAAGTACTGCAAGCAGGTAATAAGAAAAGCCCCGCTTCGCGGGGCGCTTAATGGGTCCAATAAATTTTAGTTAGTTCTTTAGTAAGACTGACGGTGAAGGCGCCTTTTTGTTGGATTTAGGTTTATCAGCCAACGATTTGTAGAAAAATAAACCTATTATTTCTCCATCCGTCAACCGAAACAAATGCACTCATACCATTGTCAATTCCGCGCAGCTCTTCTTTAATTGTTCCTTGGTCATTTGGTAAGAGGCACTTACTTACTTGTCGAACTCCTCATAGGTACCATCCATTTTGTGAACTTGAAGTTTACCAATCATTTTTTCGCCGGCTACATCCACTGCCCATAAAGCATTCGCCATACTCATCTCCGCGAACTGAAATGATAACATCATTCATGCCATCGGGCACGGGTTTGGCGCCTCTTTCTTTAAAGAGAATTTAAAAATTACCATTTCTCATTCAATTCACCAATAAATGGAATGCTGTTTAGAAGGGTTGCCCTAATCACGCTAAGAAAATAAGCCTCCAGTTGGTAGAATTGTGCTGCCACTTTCACACTTGACTCTTTTTTAATCTTACCGTAATATTTAATGATCAGCTTGTCGGTCTTTCCCTGAAGTGATTGCATTTCCTTTATCTGTTGATCCATTTGAGTATCATCGGTGGTGCCATAGCTTGCAGCATATTTTTCTAGTAAGGCAATGCGTTGTTTTCCTAGGGCTTTTCTTTCTGTTTCGTATTCATCGTACAATTTCCAAAAAGCATCTGTTTTAGGTCCTGCCTCAAGCTTGAGAAACTCAGCAACCAGGGCCTTTTTCTCTTTACCTAATACGGATTGAATAATGTCCACATCCTCTTTGCTGCTTTGAGCTAGTGCTATACCACTAACCAGCAGAGAGAAGAAAAAAACGCTTATTTTTTTCATGATCTTAAGAATTTGATTGTAAATAATTTATTTGAGTGTTTGGTTTGAACTCGCGATAAGGCAGCTAATTGAAATGACTTAGTTCTTATTTGTAGCAATTTGTGCGTTTTTAGCGCCTTAAAGAAGTTAAATCACGTTAAGTAACCGTTATAATTTGATTAGCGTAAGATTGAAGAAATTGCTCGCCTATTCTCAAGTTACGCCAGAGGTTAGATATGCCGCGCCGAAAACGCCAGCGCTATCTCCCAATTTTGGTCGCACCATAGGCGTATCAAATACCTTGTCATTGAAAATATATTTCTCCAATGAAGTCCTGCCTTCGGTATACAACAGGTCTATGTTTCCCACTCCTCCACCGATAACAATAACATCCGGGTCTAAGATATTTACGACCACACTTAGCGCCATTCCGAAGAAATGAATCATCCGTTGAATCGTCTTCTTTGCATTTTCATCTTGACCCAATTTGTACACCTCATAAATTTCTTTCATTGTTTTTGGCGAACCGCCAAGACTAAGGTAGTATTTCTCCAAAGCCGGTCCAGCCAAAACTTTTTCGACACATCCCGTCTTTCCGCAATAACATGGGCCACCGGATGCATCTAAAATATTGTGCCCCCATTCGCCACCAATGCCATGAAATCCATTAATGACCTTACCATTAACCACAACACCACCGCCCACGCCTGTTCCCATGATCACCCCAAACACAACTTGTGCGCTTGGAAATTTTTCTTTCACAATACCCATGTTCGCTTCGGCCACTGCAAAACAATTGGCATCGTTGGCCATGAGCACCTCCATTCCTAATAATTTTTCAAGGTCTTCTTTCAGCATCCGTCCATTCAGGCAGGTGGTGTTACAATTTCGCATTGTCCCCAATTTTGGATTGCGGGTGCCCGGCGTAGCAATTCCAATCTTCTGAGGAAGATAACCCATTGACGATTCCATTTTATCGACCACCTTTTTGATCTGTTGTAGGATATGATCGTATCCCTGACTGCTTTCCGTTGGGAGACGATCCCTAAATATGACCTGAGGCGAGGAAGTTGATTCCAAAACGGCCCCCTCAATCTTGGTGCCGCCAAGGTCAATTCCCCAAAGGTTTGTTTTTGCATTCTTCATCAAGCGCAATTTATTTTTTCTTCCTTCAATTCCCAACTAAAGTCGAATAGACATCCCTAATGATTAGTGACAAGAATTATCCAACCCAATGAGCAATGTCATTTTCTGTCACTTCGCCACCTGATACCTTTCCTCATCAAAGTGCCAGTATATGAAAAACAAAAAGAAAAAAGTATTGATTGCGTTGGATTATAATCCTACTGCACAAAAAGTTGCTGAAGTTGGTTACGCCCTTGCCAAAGCTATGGATGCGGAAGTTGCTCTTCTTCACGTGATAGCTGATCCTATATATTATTCTTCTATTGAATATTCGCCCATTATGGGGTTTTCAGGGTTCATGGATATGGGAAGCTTGCAACTTACTGTTGAAGATCTCAAAAAAGCCTCTATCCAATTTCTCAATAAAGTGAAACACCATCTTCACGATGAGACTCTTGAAACTGTAATCAAAGGAGGTGACTTTTCTGAATCAATCCTGCAAACAGCCAAAGAAATTCATGCAGACCTTATGGTGTTAGGAACGCACAGCAGAAGATGGTTAGAAGAGATATTGCTGGGAAGTGTTACTGAAAAGGTTTTACACCATACTACAATTCCATTGTTCATTGTTCCCACGAAACAGAAAAAGTAAAGAAAAAATTAAACTTTAATCGATATGAAAAAGCTTGAAAACAAAACCGTATTTATTACTGGAGGTTTGTCAGGAATAGGAAAAGCTTGTGCCATTGCTGCAGCTAGGGAGGGCGCCAACGTAGTGGTTGCTGACTTACCATCCAGCGCATCCAGCAGTGCGATGAATGAAATTAAAAAAGAAAACCATAAGGCTATTTTTGTCGCATGCGATGTATCGCACTATCAGCAGGTAGCAGCAGCAGTTGATCAGGCAATAAAAACATTTTCAACTCTTGACGTTGCACTCAACAACGCAGGCATTGGCGGAGAAGCAAATAAAGTAGGTGACATGAGCGAGCAAGGTTGGCAACAGGTGATTAACATAAACTTGAATGGCGTATTCAATTGTATGAAACATCAACTTGCTCAAATGGCAAAACAAAAAAAGGGTTCTATCATAAATATGTCCTCCATATTAGGCAAAGTTGGCTTTGCTACTGCATCGCACTACGTGACAGCAAAGCATGGAGTAATTGGTCTCACACAAACGGCAGCGTTGGAATATGCAACGGAGGGAATTAGGGTAAATGCAATTTGTCCTGGATTTATAGAAACACCTTTATTAATAAAGGCCGGCATTAGTGACGAACATGCTGATGTGAAACAAGGCGTTGTTAATCTTCATCCGATGAAACGATTCGGCACGCCAGAGGAAGTTGCCAATGCATTTATCTTTCTTGCTTCAAATGAAAGTTCGTTCGTTACCGGATCAACAATTGAAGTAGACGGTGGGTATTTATGCCAGTAGTTAATTCTAATTTATAATCCGTTGAAAGAATGATTGTGCGACTGCAGCACATCTAATGACAGCGATAAACTGATTTCGTGGGTGCTGTAATTTAGCGCTGAACTTTTCCCTGGCAACTCAAACACGTACCCCAAGCGATAGTTGTTCATTACCATCTGCAAGAGTACTCCATAGTTATTAAATTTTCTGGTAAAAAGTCCTGCCGTATACAATTTGTTTATTAAAAATGACGCCCATATCATTTGCCTCCGGTAGAGGCCATTCCAAATAATAATGTCCCGTCAGAAATAAGCGAGCCATTAGGATGACTTCCGTTTATCGCACCATCGAAATCAAATAGTTTTGTAAAGCCGGTTCCGTCAAGGTTGGTTTTAAAAATGGTTCCGTAATTATTTATACCGCCTGAGGAGGTCATCCCATATAGAAATTCCTCAGCGGAGACAAGTGAGCAAGAGGGGTTAGCCCCATTTGCTGTGCTCCCTAAATCTTGCAGGCTGGTGAATTGCCCAAAGGTGTGCACCGGCGTGAGATGAAGGCATACAAATAAAAATAGACTTTGTTTTATCTTACTTGAATGAAAGTGAAACATGTATGACACAAAATGATGAGGAGACAATTTCATTGAATTCATACTAAAGCTTTCAACTTGAGAATGTTGAAAATTAATATTTTGTTGATAACAATGAAATTGGTACGTTGAGATTAATACCTCACATGACCGTGTGATAGATGATCGATCTATTTCAAATTTGGATTTGAAACTAAAGCAACTTCATCGCTTCAGTTTTCCAAACTATTGGTCACCACGCAAAAGAAAGTTGTTAGCATAAAAGAGAAGAATCAGAAAGTTTTAATTGAGCGACCTGACTAAAGCCAAGCGAAATCAGCCATTGCGTTTATTTAAGTACCTTGAAATCAGGAGGCAACTTCTTGTTTCTTATCCTGATCTTCCATACTCAACTTGCCATTGCCTGTTGTTTCAATCCAATCTTCTCCTAATTTTGAATAGACAAGAACAGACAAGCCATAGTTGTCATTCAACGATTGTTGTAGATCAGCAACCGTCATAGATGGAGAAAGCGTTAGATCACCTTTGGTGTGAACAGCGCGGCAGTCGCCAAGCGTCTTGCTTCTCTCCTTCATAATTTTGGTTGATGCAGTTCCGCCTGCCTTACTTGGCTTACTCAAAAATGCTAATCTTAAGTGGGGGAAGAGATGATTGAACTCTTCTTGAACAGCAAATATTTTGCGATGGTCATTGATGGAGATTTTCATAGTTGATTTTTTTATGGTTCAAATTTTAAGCCTACCCTACTAATTCTGATTTCGTTGAAGATGCTTCTCCATTGTGAGCCTTTGTTGTTTTGACTTTTGCGTTGAGAGAGCTCATCAGCTGCTCAAATTTTTCGTCAATGGTTGCGTTCAAGGCGTTCGCCAGATCTTCGCCTTTCTTGGTAAGGTTCTTACGCGCACCCGATCCTTTTTCTGGAGCAAATATTACTCCTATAGCTGCACCTGCTGCAATCCCTGCCAGCACGGCCAATAATGCTTTTCCTGTGCTCATAATTTCTGTGTTTGTGATTTTCTCATTCATTTAATGGCACGAAGCTAATCGATTTGAAATCCACAACCAATGACTTCCATCATCACAATCACTGAGTTTTGTCGAGGGATGCCCCGAGACGTGACAAACGTCATCACCCTATATAACCCCTATCATTCTCAATCATTTTATTCTCCTCTAGTTTTAGTTAAAAATTAAGCGATGAAAAAGATTTTGGTTCCTTGCGATTTTTCCGATGAAGCTTTGCAAGCATACGAATTTGCCATGAACATTGCGGCTCAATCCTCTGGTGAGGTTTTCGTTCTAAAAGTGATTGATTTGCCTATCTCTTACGAGACCTCGTTTGGTGCTCCGATTTATTACTTTGATGATAGTGTAATGAAAGAATTACAAGCTCAGGCGCTCGGTGATTTTGAGAAAATGAGGAATAAATCTTTCCGCAAAGGGTCAGCTAGTTTCTGCACACTGCACGGACCAGTTACTCCTATGATCCGGCAATTTATTGATGACAATAAAATTGATCTCGTAGTAATGGGTACCAAGGGTGCCAGTAAATGGAAAGAATATTTGATTGGCTCAAACACCGAAAAGATAGTTCGCTTCTCTGGCGTCCCTGTATTTGCTATCCGCAAGTCGTTCGAGTTAAAGCAAATAAAGAATATCGTTTTCCCTACTGCCCTGCAATTGAACCAAGTGGATTTTGTCAATCATGTTAAAGCGCTTCAATCGTTCTTCGATGCCACTCTTCATATTTTGCTGGTGAATACTCCTTACAATTTTAAGAGAACAAAGGATGATAAGAAATTACTGGAAGAGTATGCAAATCACTACAAGCTGAAGAACTACACACTGAATTTGTACGATGACTATTATGCTGAAGATGGGATTATCAATTTCACACACAACATCGAGGCGGATATGATTGCCATGGGTACGCATGCCCGGAAAGGGTTAGCTCACATGTTTATCGGTAGTGTTGCTGAGGATGTAGTGAACCACGTTGACTGCCCGATATGGACCTATTCATTGAAAGAATCATAAGTTAATTTGTTATGCCAAAAATTCTTTGTCCTACAGATTTTTCAGAGCCAGCGATCAACGCTACAGGCTATGCGGCTAAGTTTGCCCAGGCCACCAGCGCCGAGCTAATTCTTCTTAATGTGCAGTCCATCTTTAATCTTACACCAAATGAGATAGTGCGAGGAAAGGAGCTTACCAAAGCAGCTATTAATGAACAACTTGAAAGCCAGTGCAAAGAAATTAGCCGCACCTTCAAGATCTCCTGTTATGCAGAAGTAGAATTGACGGGCCATAAACTTTCATCTGTTATAGATGAGAAATCCGCAGGCTTCGATTTGATCGTGATGGGCACGAATGGCGTATCAGATTACTTTGAATTTTTTACAGGAAGTGACACCTACAAAGTTATTAAAGGTATATCAACTCCAGTTCTTCTCATACCAACAGAATGCGCTTTCAGTCCCATTTCCAGTATCGTTTATTCAGTTGATTTACTGAAAGGAGAACAATTCCATTACGCGAATTGGTCACCTGGGCTACATCACGGATTTATTGAAGGCCTATTTCATAAAAGCGTGACAAAGGTAATTAGCTCTATAGCCAGGTACCCCACATTTGTTTTCCATTAATCCTTAAAATGTAATTAGTTATGAAACAAGTGAAGACCAATAAAAAGTCTATTCAAGTTGGCACATTTGGTTGATTGTACTTCTGATCATCTTGCTGATCTCTTTGGCAATGAAAGTGTGGGGTTTAATGTAGCACGCGCTCAAGCTTCGGTCGGTTGAGTATTTTTAATCCTTCCCCGGATATTTCGATCAGCCCCTCGTCTTTGAAATCAGCCAATGTGCGGTTGAGCGACTCTGTGGCTGTACCTACAATATTGGCAATATCTTTCCTTGTAGTGGTAATGATCACATTGCTTTGATCAAACTGTTCGCTTATTTTCAGTAAGGCGTTAGCTACCCGCTGACGCACCGATTGATAAGCAATTTCCAACAACCTGCTTTCCATTTCTTCGATATTATTGGAAAGCATTTTTATAAACTTCTTTGCAAAGTCGTTGCTGGAGTAAACCAATGTAAGAAAATCAAACTTTGGAATAACTGAAATTTTAAGCTCTTCTATCACCTCAGCGTTTTCGTAATAAGGCTTGTCCTCCAGCAAGGGAACATAACCGAGAAAGTCTCCAGCGTGATGAATGCCTGTAATCAATTCTTTACCATCGTAGTTCAACTTGTAGGTTTTGACTGATCCACTGATGACGTAAAATAAATCGTTTGGTAATTGTCCTTCCAAAAAAAGAATGTCCTTTTTCTTATAGGTTTTCACCGGTCTATTTTCGACCAGTTTCTGAAAGTCCTTGATCTCTTTTGATTTATTAAAAAATGTACCACCCTTATTATTTCCGAGAGAAGATTTTAATAATTCATTTTTCTTGAGTTGAATCTCTACCACTTTCAGGAGTTCAGTAGCTTCAAACGGTTTGGTTACATAATCATCGGCACCCTGATTCATGCCCGCTCTGAAATCCAATCGATCGGCCTTGGCAGTCAAGAAGACAAAAGGTATGTCGGCCGTATCAGGATCACTCTTGAGAATGTGAACAACACCATAGCCATCCAGCTCGGGCATCATTACATCACATAAAATAAGATCGGGATGTGTTTGCTGCGCTAACTTAACGCCTTCTTTGCCGTTCATTGCTGTAGAAACTTTATAATGCGCCAATTGCAAAATCTCAGAAATGTTCTCCCTCATCTCATCGGTGTCTTCTATCAATAAAATAGTGTGGCTCATCCGTTAAGAGGTTTCGAATATTGTTGAAGCAAGCTAAACTCATCATCCAGCTGAAAATATGAGTGTCCTCAATAATTAAGATGACTTTAGTCAGGGCATCAATCTTTCCATCGCGTGAGTTGATGTTTAACTGCATCAATTGTCTTCATGGTGGCGTCCTCAAAGCTGTGGCTGAATTTGGAGGCAAAGAAGTTGTCGCCAGGAACACAAAGTTTTATTTCACAAACCTTATTTTCCTTTTCGTCAGATTTATCCAGCTTCAGGCATACTCTGCATTCTGATATTCTGTCGCTGAAGACCGTGAGTTTATCAACGTTGTCTTGCACAAAATTCAAGAGCACTTTACTCGCTGTAAAGTCAGGTGATTGAACGATTGTTTTCATTTGCTACTTGTTGTTTAATAATTCAAAGTTCATATGACCGAAAGGCGGAGATTACTCCGCCTTTCACCAACCTAAAAAGCCAATTACATCTTGACTTTCATTTTCCTGCCAATCAGGAAACAGCAATTTTGTGACTTGTTTTAACTGGTGTTTCTTTCATTTTTGGAAGGACTAACTTCAGCACACCGTTTTCGTACTTGGCATCGATGTTTCCCTCTTTGATATTTTCAGGCAGAGTAAAAGAGCGGCTAAAGGAACTGAATGAATATTCCTTTCTTGAATATTCACTTCGCTCCTCTTTTTTCTCTTCTTCTTTTTCTGCACTAATCGTGAGGACTTTGTTGTTTACCTCGATGTCAAAATCTTTCCTTTCTAAACCCGGGGCTGCCAATTCTAATTTGAACTCTTTGGGAGTTTCGGTGATGTTGGCAGAAGGTAAGTTGATACCTAGGCGCGATGGGAAAAGATCCGGGTCCATGTCAAAAAAATCACGACCCAGTACGGTAGCGGGACTGAAGAAATCCGACAAAAGTGTGGGAAGACTTCCATTTCGTTTTGTGATGGTGTTCATAATTCCTCCTTTTTTTAATTCGACTCAAAGATATTTTTGGAGTGCACTTTCCTCAATGACCTTGATCATTTGGATTCGAGATTATTGATGTCTGTGAAATGCCAATGCGTGAGAGGAACTTACACCGGTCATTCAAAGCACGGTTAGAGTGCCTATCGAACATATTGAATTAAATCTAGGATACCCCGGCTTTTCTTCTTACCTATATACCCAGTAAGGCTCTCCCTAAATATTGCATTGATCTGCCGGATTCTTGTGAAAAAGTTAGCTTGTTTCTTACCTGCTCTAGTTTGAAAGAAAAATAGGATTAGTGTATAAGGTCATCTTCATAGAAGACAACTTAGAAATTCGTGAAAATACGGTAGAGATTTTGGAATTGGCCGGCTACAGCATGTGCGCTGCTGCTGATGGAAATGAAGGCATCGATATGATCGTGGAACAGTCGCCTGACATCATCTTGTGCGATATTCATATGCCCAACATGAATGGGTTTGAAGTCTTTTGGAATGTAAAAGCAAATTCAACGGTTTCTAATATCCCTTTTGTATTTGTCACGGCCAGCGCTGAGAAAAAAGAAATGGAATCGGCATTGAGCCTTGGTGCTGACGGTTATATCTGCAAACCCTTTGATTCAAAGGAACTCCTTGAACTTGTGTTTCATTTGCTTGAAACCTCTAAGAGTCCAATAAAATCTAATTAATTTGAGATCTTGAGGTTAGACTCGAAGTCTTGCTTACCAATATTGGATGTAATTCCCAAAATAATCAAGCTCAATATCGTTGCAAAGAAACACCACACCGAAATAAGAGAGTTAAAACAGCTGCTTTCCTATCTTATTATTATTTGATATAGAATTGCTTGATCAGCACTTTGATATTCTTAATGTCAATCCGACATTCACCTTTTAACTGTTTAAGCTCCCTTGAGTTCTTATCGGTGTTCATCAACGCCATTACATTTTGCTTATCATGCCCCTGCCCTATCAACTCTTGCAACTTGTCGTAAAACGGATCCAACCTTTGTTTTGATTTTTTTGTAATGGCTGATAAATACAAAATCTCCTTTACTATTTTCCTTGCCTTGTGCAATACTCGTTGGTTAAGTTTAGGATACAACTGCTTTCGTAAATCGTCATTTTTTAGGCTGAGATATTCTTTGAAAGAGGAATGCTTTACTTCCTTAAAGAAGTCCTTAAGTTTTGCTCTTTTCTTTTGGAGTGAATATAAGAACTTAGGCAAGTCATTTTGAAAGGTTGGAACCAGCTTCTGGTTGACGAGGAGAGCCTTTACATCCCTTACATGTTGTGACTTAATGTTATGAATTTGGGATAGTTCGTTGAGTACATCCGCCTGTCTAATCTCGCCAGCCCTTCTAAAAATGGTACGGAATGGAAGATAAAGTTTGTGTGCATCAAATCCTTTAACACAGAATTCAGTCACGTTAAGAATCGCTTTAATCTTCTTTACGTCGAGTCGAATCCTATGAAGCAATTCCGGCTCCGGAAATTCGCCATAGTTAACAAGTTGATCAGACAATGACTTGAGTCGCTCCATCCCGTAACGTGATAACTTTTTCATCGAGGCTTTAAGCTTGTAAGCTTATCCTTTCTTGAACAACTAATAATTGACTTCCATCACCAGTTACTCCTGATAATCATCATAGTTCAGCCAGTCTATTTGAAGTAGGTTTACGATAGAGCAATTACGATTATTATGAAAGAGCTAATTCGATTTTTCGATCAGCTTACCATGGACAAAGTATCGCTGGTAGGCGGAAAAAATGCCTCACTGGGTGAAATGATTCACAACTTATCGCCTCATGGCATACGAGTGCCTGATGGTTTTGCTATAATAGTCGATGCTTACAATGAATTTCTAAAATTTAATGGTATAGCCGACAAACTTCAATCGTTGTTGAACCAGGTGAACACAAAAACGTTGGATAAATTAGGCTCTGTTGGTAAAGACTGTAGAAAACTCATTCTTGATTCCGAGTTGCCTGCATCGGTGAAAGAATCTATAACCAATGCTCACCAACAGCTAATATTAAAAAACAGAACAGATATTTCCCTTGCCGTGCGAAGCAGTGCCACTGCTGAAGACTCACCCACTGCAAGTTTCGCTGGTCAGCATGATTCGTTTTTAAACATCACCGGAATAAACGAATTGCTTCAAGCCGTCAAGCTATGTTATGCTTCGTTATTCAATGACCGGGCGATCAAATATCGCATCGACAATGGCTTCAATCACATGCAAGTAGGCTTGTCGGTTGGGGTACAAATAATGGTGCGTTCGGATAAAGGAAGTGCAGGTGTGGCATTCACCATTGAGCCTGAGAATGGAAATAGAAACTTCATTTACATCACGGGTGCATGGGGCCTTGGTGAAAGTGTTGTCCAAGGGGCTGTTAATACCGATGAGTTTTATTTTTTCAAGCATGCGATAGTCACAAAGAAAAATGGTTTGGTGTTCAAACAACTGGGCACCAAACAGCAAATGATGATTTATGGCGAAGGACAAACAAAAAATACGATCTGGCAAGAGACACCTTCTGCTCTCCGCAATCAATTTGTACTGGGTGATGAAGAGATAAATCTTTTAGCGCAATGGTGTAATAGTATTGAGGAACATTATAAAATGCCCATGGACATTGAATGGGCAAAAGATGGGGTTACAGGAGAACTCTTTATTGTGCAGGCAAGACCAGAGACCGTCCAGGCTAAAGAAAGGAAAATTGTAATTAAAGAATATAAACTTAAGACAAAAGCAACACCTATACTTACAGGCAAATCCGTTGGGCACTCAATCGTTTCTGGCAAAGTGCGAATTGTGAAATCACTTTTAGATTCGGATAAAGTTCAGCAAGGTGAAATCATCGTGGCGGATATCACTAACCCCGATTGGAATGCGTTGTTGAGAAAAGCCATTTGCATAGTAACCAATAAAGGTGGGCGAACCAGTCACGCATCGATAATTGCAAGGGAGTTGGGAATTCCGGCTGTTGTTGGTACACTGAATGCTACCGAAAAATTATCAGATGGAAAGTTGATAACAGTTTCCTGCGCAGGTGGGGATGAAGGCGCGGTGTATGATGGTCAATTGGAGTGGAAAGAAATCGAAACCCCGATCAAAGATCTTTCAGACACCCGAACGAAACCAATGTTCATCCTTGCGGATCCGCAGAAAGCGTTAATGTATTCTTCGTATCCTAATGATGGCGTGGGGCTTCTTCGTATGGAGTTTATCATTAACAACAGTGTTTCCATTCACCCCATGGCGTTGGTTAACTTTGATCAGCTGCCAAATGACAATGACAAAAAGCAAATTGAGGCACTGACACATCATTACACAGACAAGAAGCTTTTCTTCGTCGACAAGTTAGCCGAGTCCGTGGCGCTCGTTGCAGCAGCATTTTATCCGAAAGATGTAATCGTCAGAATGAGCGATTTCAAAACTAACGAATACAAAAAATTATTGGGTGGGCAACGCTATGAACCAGAGGAAGAAAATCCGATGCTCGGTTTTCGTGGAGCAGGCAGGTATTACAACGAGCGTTATCGCGACGGTTTTGGATTGGAGTGCGCAGCGATCAAAAAAGTAAGAGAAGAAATGGGATTGGAAAATGTGAAAGTGATGATCCCGTTCTGCAGAACAGTTGAAGAAGGACAAAAAGTATTGGACACGATGGCAGAATTTGGATTAAAACGCGGAGAAAATTTTTTGGAAGTATATGTCATGGCTGAAATACCAAGTAACATTTTGCTTGCCTCACAGTTTGCCGGTTTGTTCGATGGCTTCTCCATCGGTTCTAATGACCTCACACAACTCACCTTAGGTCTTGATCGTGATTCAGCGATTGTAAGCAATCTTTTCAACGAAAATAATGAAGCGGTTACCTTGCTAATAAAACATTTGATTGAAGTGGCTCATCGAAAGCATGTTAAAGTTGGACTTTGTGGTCAGGCTCCAAGCGACTATCCGGATTTTGCAAAGTTCTTAGTCAATTGTGGAATTGACTCTATTTCATTTAATCCTGACGCAATAATCAAAGGCATTCAAAATATTGCACATGCTGAGAATGAATTAAAGTCATCAAAGCCTGCACTGGTTATAGCTGATAAAACATGACATCCAAAATTAACAGAGAGTGGCACACAAAAAATAAAATGCCAAAGAACCCGACGGTTGAACAAAAAGTGAAGTGGCATTTAGAACATCAAAAGAATTGTTCTTGTCGACCGATCGCGGGAAAACTTGATGAAGAAATGAAGAAACATGGAATTAAGTTTTGACTTGCAATTTCATGACTATTAAAAAATAAATGGCCACCAAAGCAACTCCTGAAGACGTTAAGAGAAAAGCAGCCTCTGATCCAAACGCAAGCCAAACCCAACCCGCCAATGTACTGGCCAACATGGTGAATATGCTCTGCCATCCGGTGTAAGTTCCGATTGCTGTTGCTGTATCTTTTTTGTCACATATATTGCTTATCCAAGCTTTGGCAATGCTCTCCGTTGCAGCTGCATAAATTCCATAGAAGAATAAAAGTGCATAAAGCCAAGACAATCCTGAAGCGTAAGCTAATCCAACATAGACTCCTGCATATGTAGTAAATCCAATAACCAAGGTGATTCTAAAACCAATCTTGTCGCTGAGTTTACCCATAGGAAAAGCGAATATAGCGTAAACCAGATTATAAAAGATATAAACTCCAATAACGGAAGAGTCAGTGAAGCCAGCCTCTTTAATCTTTAATAGAATGAAAAGATCTGAACTATTAAAGAGCGTGAAGGCAAGTAACCCAAAAAGAAGTTTGCGGTATTCTGGTGGTGAATCTTTCCAATATTTTATAAACGAAAAAAAAGAAGCACGTTGTTGGCCTTTTACCGGTGTTGATTTTTCTTTGAGAACATAAGTTAAAAGAGTGGCCATCAGCCCAGGAAAGAGTGCGATGACAAATAGAGTTTTGTAAGACCCAGGGAAATAATAAAGGTAAACCAGCGCAGCAGACGGACCCAACACTGCTCCTAATGTATCCATGCCCCGATGAAAGCCAAACACGCTTCCCTTAGTTTCAGGTGTAGCCTCATCTGATAAAATTGCATCGCGAGCACCTGTGCGAATTCCCTTTCCAAATCGATCCGTCGTGCGTGCAAAAAATATCCAGAGTGGGTAAACAAATACCGCCATCATTGGCTTGGAGAGTGCACTTAAAAAATAGCCTAACCTGACAAACGGAACCCTTCGACCGCTTAGATCTGACAGTTTTCCAAAGTAACTTTTACTTAATCCGGCAGTTGCCTCGGCTACTCCTTCTAGAATTCCGATGAGTAACATCGAGAATCCGATTTCTTTCAAAAACATGGGCATAACCGGATAAAGCATTTCGCTGGCGATGTCAGTAAACAAACTCACTAGCGAAAGAACCAAGACTGTGCGGGTGAGGATTTTCATAATATTCGGTTTACCTATCTCGTAATTCTTATCAGGAACATTGCAGTGAATATATCAAAAATTCAAGGCGACGTTAGAACAATACTTTTTGCGCAATTGTAGTCAGAATGAAGTATCTTTAATTGATGTTTGATGATTAAGGTCATCCATTCATCAGGTAATGGTCATTCGTCTTTAGCTGGCATTGAAGTAAATTCGTTAAGGATTAAATATAAAAATTTATGACTGCCGAAGCACCAACCCTTCAACTTAGCAAAATTGGGTTCAAGGCAAAAGTTTTGCAGGCTAGCATTCTGCAACAGCAGCAAGTGATCGATGATTTTCGAAAGAGAATCAACGAAATAACGACCTGCGAGGCAACCGGTAAAAATGAATACGATTGTCATCAGCAATCATTCAAAGCTGAAACAATGAGTGAAGTGAGCCTTCTTACAGACCAGCTTCACTTTGCTAATCATGAATTGGATGAACTTAAGCACATCCAAAATTATGAGCACGAATTCCATTCGATGGCAGAATACGGAACGGTTGTCAAAACCGATAAGGAAACATTTTTCATTTCCGTGGGCGTTGAACGATTCTATGCAGATGATTTACCCGTTTTTGGAATTTCTGTTCAGAGTCCAATTTATAGAGCTATGAAAGGAAAAAAAGTTGGTGAACGCTTCTCTCATAAAGGAATCACTTACTTGATCGAGGAAATTTTCTAACACTTCTCAAAAAGCATTTTTAGAATTTATTAGCCCACTTTCTGTAGAACAATCTCTTCGTTATCTCTGCAGAGATGATATACAAAACTACAATGACGAGCATCCAACCATAGAATGAAATTGGTAATTGAACAAATCCAAAGATTGCATTCAACGGAGTGAGAGGTAAAATTAAAACTGCAACAACCACAAGCAAAGTCACAATTGTTAAATAACGACCAGGCAGGCTCTTGAAGAATGGCAGTCGTGTTCGAATCACCAGAACAATTAAGGCGGCAGAAATTACAGACTCCACAAACCATCCCGTTTGAAACAATCTGTCATCTGCCTTAAGAAGATAAAGCAAAACACCGAAGGTCAAATAATCAAATACCGAACTCAGGATTCCAAACGTGATCATGTAATGTTGAATAAAACTGATGTTCCAACGATGTGGCTTTTCGAGGATCACAGTATCCACCCTATCGGTCGCGATTGTTGTCTCGGGGAAATCGGTAAGCAGATTGGTAAGTAAAATCTGTTTCGGCAACAAAGGAAGAAACGGCAGCATAAGCGAAGCTCCTGCCATACTGAACATGTTTCCAAAATTAGCGCTAGTTGCCATGAACACATACTTCATCGTATTGGCAAATGTTTTCCTGCCTTCAAGAATTCCTTGTTCAAGCACCTTCAAATCATGGTTAAGTAAAACAATATCTGCGGCCTCTTTAGCAACGTCAACGGCTGTGTCTACTGAGATTCCAACATCTGCGGTGTGCAAAGCCGATGCATCATTGATGCCATCACCTAAGAACCCTACGACATTACCGCATTTCTTCAATGAAAGGATGATTCGCTCTTTTTGGTTGGGTTCAACTTCTGCAAAAATATTGGCAGTTACTGCGTGGTTCATCAAAGCAGAATCACTCATCGTGTGAATATCGGGACCTGTAAGTATAACAGGATTTTCCACCCCAATCAGATGCGCAATGCTGGCTGCGACTAATGCATTGTCGCCAGTTATTATTTTTAACTCAACACCCATCTTTCGCAAATTCTGAATCGTATCATGAATGTGTTCTTTTGGAGGATCAAACAAGGTGATAAAACCAAGAAAGATCATATCCTTTTCATCTTGACGGGTGAAATCCCGATGACTATCCGCAGCAGCATAAGCCACGCCTAATGTGCGGAACCCCTCGGAACTAAGCTTTGTATACTGCTCCATAATCTGAGCTCTTTTCTCCTCCAGTGGAACTAGCGATCCGTTTTCAATTTCCACCTTAGAACAAACTTCTAGGACTTGCTTAAGAGCACCTTTAGTAATTGCCATGTTCTCACTTACATTGTGTACTTGTATGGTTAACCGTTTGCGAATAAAATCATAAGGCACTTCACTTTGCACCTGGAAATCATTCGTTGTTTTTGGTAAGCTGCCAAAAATTGCTTCATCAATCGGGTTATGAAATCCTTGTTGCAGTGATGCATTGAGCCATGCATATTTTAACACTTTCTGCGACTCCGATCCAGAGGCTGATAGCGCTTTACCTACTTTTACTTTGCCTTCTGTAATCGTACCTGTTTTATCAGAGCAAAGCATGTTCATGCTTCCGAAATTTTCAATGGACGCCAAACGCTTTACAATCACTTGTTGCTTGGCCATACTGCGTGCGCCAACTGCAAGATTTACTGTTATTATAGCAGGTAGAAGTTGTGGAGTTAGGCCTACGGCAAGTGAAAGAGAAAAAAGAAACGAGTCAATTAACGGTTTATGCAAAAGCACATTGGTGGCAAATACAATGACAACCAAGATCAAGGTGATTTCCATCAGCAAATATCCAAACCTTCGTACCCCTCTTTCAAAATCTGTTTCTGGTTGTTTTAATTTTAAGCGATCAGAGATTTTTCCAAACTCGGTTTGCCTTGCTGTCTTCATTACCAGCACTTTTGCCTTGCCACTGATCACATGCGCACCCATGAATAGTATATTACTTCGCTTTGACAAAGGTGTATCAGCAGGTAAAACACTAGCATTCTTTTCAACGGGAAAAGTTTCGCCTGTAAATGCGGCTTCATCAACAAACAACTCCTTCGATTCCAGTATCAGGCTATCACCCGGAATAATATCTCCGGCACCAAGTAAAACAACATCTCCAGGTACCACATCATCTACAGGAATGTCCTTTTCGGTTCCATCACGCAGTACTCTGCATTTAATTTGCACCATCTTCAGGAGTTGATCAACTGCATTGGCTGCGCCTCGCTCCTGCCACCATCCCAGCAAACTACTTATCAAAATGATGATAATGATGATGATTGCCTCGGTCGAATCTTGAAAAACAAATGAAAGAACGGCAGCAATAACGAGTAATAATGTTATGGGACTCTTAAATTGCAACAGGAAAAGAAGAACTCCAGAAACTTTTGATTTTCCTTTCAGGGAATTAGGACCATACTCTTTTCTCCGGGCTGATGCCATACCTTCTGTAAGCCCCTTGCTATCGCTGTCGGATTTTTTCAGAGCGTCATCTGAAGAAAGGCTCCAGAATGCATCCTCTTTTTCAGGTACTGGAATTGCCATTCTTAATATTTTTTTTCAAAAGGAGGTTCATACCTATTTCAATTCAAATCAACAATAGGTAAAACAATTCCATTTTCCTAAATCTGACTAAAGTCATTTACTACTCCAACTCTTGTCATATCGAATTAACTGTTTGACTAGTAAATTCGGTCAAGATTTTACAGTTGCGTTGCTTCTCTAAAGGGATGAAACAGAAATTGAACATTAACAAGAATCGTTCACCTGAAATTTATGAAACCATTATTCAACAATTTGAATGAAGCGTTGACTTACCATCTGGAGGGATTGCATGATGCTGAGAAAAAGCTTCAAATGGCAATTCCCAACGTAGTTGCACATGCAAATTCCAGTGCTCTTAAAGGAGTGCTTGAGAACTATTCTTCTAGCGCTGATGATAAACGCATAAAACTAAAACGTGCTTTCAGTTATTTGCTGGCCGGGCCATTTGGAAAACAAAGTAAAGCGATTGGTGAAATGATTTCAGAGTTATCAACTATTTCTAAAAAGACTTCAGCTCCGGAAATAAAAGATGCTTTGCTTGGAAGTTGTTTAAGCGCAATTATCTGCTATAAAATTTCGGCTTATTCTTCCGCAATGTCATTCGCTTTAGCACTTGAGTTGCACCCTGTTGCGGACCTCATTAGCGAAATGCTTGAATGGGAAAACGAAACGGATCAGGCGATGAGAAAAATAATGGGTAAGCTTAGCACCCATGCTGCAAAACAAACAGCCACGCTACAGTCATAGGCGGCAGCCATTAAAACTTATCAAAGCAATTTTACCTCACGGATAATCTCTCTGGTCACGTTGTAAAATTCCTTGTGCATGTTGAAGGGTGCCTCTCCGTTGAGTTCTTTGATTCGATAGCTACCATCTTCTTGCATCGTGTACGAATTCACATTATCGCGCAAGTTGTAGCGCAAAATATTCATCGCCTGCTTTTTTAGCATCTCTTGCTCAAGTAAGAATAAAGACTCAATCCTTCTGTCAAAACTGCGCACCATTGCATCTGCACTGCCAATGTAAACTTTGGGGCTACCGTTATTATGAAAATAATACACCCGGGAGTGTTCCAAAAAATCTCCAACAACAGAAATCACTTCAATATTTTCACTCAGTCCTTTTCTTCCCGGACGAACGCAGCAAATGCCTCTGACAATTAGTTTCACAACCGCACCTGCTTGCGATGCTTCATATAAAGCATCAATCAGCTCTTTATCCTGAATTGAATTGAGTTTGATAATGATACCGCCTGTTAAGCCATTGCGTGCATTATCTGCTTCAATACGTACCAACCGAATTAACTGATTACGCATATCGCTGGGCGATGTAATCAGGTTAATGTAAGAAGTAGGATGCGAATGACCTGTAATAACATTGAAGAATTCAGATACATCATTTGCATAGGTTTCGTTGGTGCTGAGCAATCCAATGTCGGTATAAAAGCGCGATGTCGTTTCGTTGTAATTTCCGCTTGATAAATGAACATAACGGTACACCCGTTCAGGCTCGTTGCGAACAATTAACAAAAGTTTGGTATGTGTTTTTAAACTACTCACTCCATAGATCACAAAACACCCGGCCTTCTGAAGTCGTTGTGCTTCTCTCAAATTATTCTCTTCGTCAAATCGGGCCTTCACCTCAAACAAAACAGAAACATGCTTTCCATTTTCCGCAGCCTTTAGTAATGCCGCACTTACCCGCGATTCTTTAGGAGCAAGCCTGTAAATTGTAATTTTAATTGATAACACGTACGGATCATTCGCCGCTTTCTCCAATAACTCAAGCACAGGCTCCATGGAGTTGTACGGATGCTGCAACAGGATGTCGCGCTCCTTTAAAACTTCAAAAAGATCACGGGTTCCCTGCTCCGGAAACGAAACCGGTTTCACCGGTGGTTGAGGCTGAAAGCGTTTGCTTTTAAATTCAGGGTGATTCACAATTTGGTTAATCCCTGAAAAATCAATCAGTGCTCCTTTGGGAATTACGAAAATGTTTTGATCGTCCAGGTCCCATTGAATTTTTAAGACGCGCATCATCCAGGGATCCGGATTCTCCTCAACCTCAAGTCGCACGACACGGCCCGTCCTACGAGTCTGCAGCTTTCTTTTTAATTCTTCCAAAAAATTGGTTTCGATGTCTTCACTTTCCTCCAATGTGAAATCACCATTTCTGTTGATGCGAAATAAGTTAACACTCGCGATTTCAATATTCCGAAATAAATTGTGAACGTTATTCCGAATAATATCTTCAACCGAAATAAAGGAAATGGAATTGTCTTTATTTAGGATTTCATAGAACCGGGGAATGTTACTTGGTACTTGAATGAACGAAACCCTCAATTGATTTTGGTGATCTTGCGGTGCTTTTGTTACCACACCAAACAGCAGTCGATTATTTTTTAGTACTGGGAACGTGTGATAATTATCGAAGAGCATGGGCGTAAGCATCGGGTAGATGGTGCGCTGAAAATATAAATCTACTCTGGCCTTATCGTCAGCATCCAATGAAGGATATTCAGCAAGCCTGAAATTATTCTTTTCAAATAATGGTCTTAGTTTTTTAATAAAAAAATCACACTGATCGGCCACCAACTGGTGAATTTCATTCATCAAATGTAGGCGGAAAGGTTTTTCGCGAAGGCTACTGTAGTCATAGCGCTCTTTTCCAAAATCGAGATAGTTGTAGAGACTTCCCAATCGAATCGTGCAGAACTCATCCAGGTTGGATGCTGTGATGGACAAAAACTTCATCCGATCAAAAATGCTTCGATCAATATGCTTGGCCTGATCCAGAACACGATAATTAAATTGAAGCCAGCTTAGGTCGCGGCTAATGTAATTGCTTTCGTAAATCTGTTTGGCAATTAAATCGACTTCCTGGGATGGTACTACTTCACTTTCCATAAACCGAAATCAAGATTACTGATTCAAGATTAAAAAATTTCTTCAAGCCAATAAGTAATCTTCAATTATCAAATGATTAAATATCTACTTTAGCATACTTCGCATTCTTTTCAATAAAATCTCTGCGCGGGGCTACTTCATCGCCCATCAGCATAGAAAACAAGTGATCCGCTTCGGCAGCAGATTCAATACTCACCTGTTTCAACGTGCGCTTAACTGGATCCATAGTAGTGGTCCAAAGCTGTTCGGGATTCATCTCGCCGAGACCTTTGTAGCGCTGAACGCCAACACTATCCTCTTTTCCGTCTTTTGCTAATTGTTTAATGAGAATATCCCGTTCATCTTCATTCCAGCAATAGCGTTCCTCTTTTCCTTTCTTAACAAGATAGAGCGGTGGCAATGCGATATACACATAACCTTGCTCAATGAGCTCGCGCATATAACGAAAGAAGAAAGTCAGAATTAAAGTACGAATATGGCTACCATCAACATCCGCATCAGTCATGATAATCACTTTATGATATCTAAGCTTTACGAGGTTGAGAGCCTTGCTGTCATCGGCTGTGCCGAATGTCACACCAAGCGCGGTGATCATATTCTTGATTTCTTCGTTCTCATAGATCTTATGCTCCTGTGCTTTTTCTACATTGAGGATTTTTCCACGCAAAGGAAGAATCGCTTGAAAATTTCTGTCGCGACCTTGTTTGGCCGAACCACCTGCCGAGTCTCCTTCCACCAAATACAATTCACAAATGGAGGGATCAGAACTTGAGCAATCGGCAAGTTTGCCAGGAAGACCTGTTCCTGAAAGAACATTCTTGCGCTGCACCATTTCGCGAGCTTTACGTGCAGCGATGCGAGCTTGTGCCGCAAGAATAACTTTGCTGATGATAAGTTTAGCTTCGCGAGGGTTTTCTTCTAAGAAATTCTGAAGCATCTCTCCTACCGTAATATCCACAGCACCCATGGCTTCTGAGTTACCCAATTTGGTTTTTGTTTGACCTTCAAATTGAGGTTCCTGAACTTTAACCGAAATAACCGCTGTTAATCCTTCGCGAAAATCATCACCGCTAATCTCCACTTTGGCTTTCTCCAGAAGACCAGATTTATCTGCATAACTCTTGAGTGTTCGTGTTAATGCCCTCCTAAAACCAGCTACGTGCGTTCCACCTTCATGCGTGTTGATGTTATTCACGTACGAAACCAAATTCTCGCTATAGGACGTGTTGTAGCTAAGCGCGACTTGCACAGGAATTTCAGACTTGGTATTCTCCATGAAAATCGGATTCGCAATCAGCTTCTCTCTTGTTGAATCCAGATATTCTACAAATTCGCGTAAACCTACTTCGGAATAGAATGTATTTGATTTTGGATTGCCTGATTCATCATTTTCACGAAGGTCCTTGAGGTTGAGTCGTATTCCGGGATTTAAAAAAGAAAGCTCACGCAAGCGGGTTGATATCGTTTCATAATTATACTCCGTTGAAAGGACGAAAATTTCTTCGTCTGGCTTGAAATGTTGGGTAGTTCCTCTACGCTGGGACTCACCAATTACTCTTACGGGATATTGAGGGACGCCACGATGATATTCCTGCTCAAAAATTTTCCCTTCGCGATAAACGGTAGTGTGCAACACAGATGATAGAGCATTCACGCATGAAACACCTACGCCATGCAAACCTCCTGAAACCTTGTATGTGTCCTTATCAAATTTTCCCCCGGCATGAAGAACAGTCATTACCACCTCAAGGGCCGACTTCTTCTCCTTTTCATGCATATCAGTAGGAATACCCCGTCCGTTGTCTTCAACAGTAACGGAATTATCAGAATTGACAGTCACATTGATTTCATCGCAATAGCCCGCCATAGCCTCATCGATGCTATTGTCGACTACCTCCCAAACCAAATGGTGCAAACCTTTTACACCGATATCGCCTATGTACATGGCAGGCCGCTTGCGCACTGCCTCTAAACCTTCTAAAACCTGAATATTACTAGCTGAGTAATTACTTTCTTTGCCTGCTTTTCCTTCGTTCATTTTGAGTTATTATAACCGTCAAAAATAAGGTTTTTACATGCGTTTTCCGCATTTTTAATACACATTTGTTAAGTATTTTCTAATAATACATTCTCACTAAAAATAGTACGCAATCCTTTAAGTCAAGTCATGAAAAATAGCATTTCCGAAGTAGAAAAACTGGCGAAGTTCAAGCTCGGAATAGAGGTAAAGCCCGGAGACATTGATGAATTGGGCCATGTGAATAATGTTGTGTACTTAGGGTGGGTGCAGTTGGTGGCGGCTGCACATTGGAATACCCTATCAACAGATGAAATCAGATCTAAAAATATCTGGGTGGCACTTCGCCATGAGATTGATTATGTTAATCCTGCCTTTCTTGGTGACGAGGTTATCGGATATACCTGGGTAAGTTCACTCGAGGGGGCAACATCAACGCGTCACGTTGAATTTTTCTTGGGTGAGAAATGTCTGGCCAAAGCAAAAACAAATTGGTGTTTATTGGATGCAACAACAGCGAGACCAAAGCGTATTGGTCAAGGCATCAAAGCTTTGTTCGGAATGTGATTGTGACCTTTTTAAACCGTTTTGTGCTCTTTGATGTAAAAGCCAAAGAAGCACAAGCCCAGTTGAAAAAATATCGTTGCAGTGATGATAAAAGCTAACAGCATAGCCATTGTATATATGTCTAAGTTAAAGTAAAATAGGTTAATCATCCTAATTTTCAGATAGTTAAAATTGGAAAATTGAATCTAAAACAAGTTATCTTAAAGGAACACTCAAAGAAGCAATGCTACAGAGTTGTAGCTTATGTTGGAGATAATGCCTCTCGGTTTTCAGAATTGGTAAACCTGCTTCTTGAAGGGCCATACCGGGTTACTCAACGAGCAGCATGGCCTCTATCCTGTTGTGTTGAAAGGAACCCGAACCTTATCAAACCTCATTTAAGAAAGATATTGAATTACACCATGAAACCTGGCGTGCACGATTCTATTAAAAGGAATGTGGTAAGACTTTTACAATTTATCGAAATACCGAAACGACTTCAGGGCTTAACGGCTGAGGTTTGCTTTCAATTCTTTTCTGACAAAAAAGAACCTGTTGCAGTTCGAGTTTTCTCCATGACGGTACTTTCCACCCTGGCGAAGAAGCTACCCGAATTGAAAAATGAGTTGATCCCTTTAATTGAAGATCAGATGCCTTACGGAAGCCCAGGATTTATTTCGCGCGGACGAAAAGTGTTGAAAGAATTAAAAGCTAATTTGGTGAATGGAAAAAATAATTACTCACACCTGTAAGAGCTGTGACAATGAATTCATAGGTAGTTATTGCAATCTCTGCGGAGAGAAAGTGCTTCATGCTTCCGATCGTTCTTTTAAAAAACTACTGAGCAATATTCTTGTCACGATTACCTTTGCCGATTCTAAGTTTATCAGAACGCTTTGGCTAATCCTGCGAAAGCCAGGGTTCATCTCTAAAGAGTTTACAGAGGGTAAACGCGTCAAATACCTTGAGCCGTTATCTCTCTTTTTCTTGCTTAACTTGGTTTACTTTCTTTTCCCTGTAATCCAACTTTTCAATGCTTCGCTTAATACTCAACTTGGCACACCGCTCTCCAAATTCTACAGGGGTATAGTTACCAGAAAAGCTGTTGCTATGGACATGGATTTGGCATCATTTAGTTTGGTTTACAACTTAAAGACCGTAACCCTGGCAAAACTGATGGTCATGGTTTTTGTGGTAATTTCATCGCTTCCGCTGAATATTTTGTACAGTAAGCGTAACCGCTTTTTCTCTGATCATGTCGGCTACATGGTAGAATTAGCATGCTTTAATCTATTCTTAAACGCGATTGTCTTGTCTGTTTTCGCTGCCTTTCTCGGTATGGGCAAATACCTTGATGAGCTTACCCTTACCTTCATTTTTATTTCTACGAATTTGTATTTCGTAGTCAGGTCGAGTCACAAATTTTACGGAGAAAAAAGTTGGATGCTGGTGATCAAATCTATTCTTATGGTTCTCTTTCTAAAAGTATCCCTGGAGATTTATCGCTCGGTATTATTTTTCGCAACGATCTGGTCGTTGTAATAGCGTCAGTTTCCCAATGTGTGAGATAAGTTATTGATTAGTTCCAGAGCTTGTTTTTTTTCCGCATGAGAAACTAAACGGCAATACGACTGAAGAGAAAGAATGGCTTCTTCAATCTCTTTGTTCATGGCAAGCGTAAGCCCTAAATTGAAATGACTATTGGGGAAGTACGGCTCGATCTCAATTGAAATCTGGTAATGAACTTTTGCAAGCGCCAGATTTCCGACCTCGGCATAAAGGTTAGCCAAATTGTAATGAGCTTCAAAATGACGTGGATTCTCCTTCAGGCATTTTGTGAAGCAGTCGATCGCTTTGCTCACGTTTCCTTCTTGTGATTCTAATATTCCTAAATTGCAGTAAGCATCAGCAATGGAATCTCCTTCTTCAATTGCTTTCTGATAGGTGCCTCTGGCTTTTTTATCCCCTTTGTCATCAAGCATAAGGGCCTCCTCAAAACGAGAAAGTTGATTAAGGCTTATTACTTTTCCGGCTGAAAATAAATCCAATTGCCCAGGTTTTCTCTTTGGCTCTTTACCTTTTTTGCGAACTGGCCTAAATCCAAACTTCTCTGGGCCTGGAATAGGGAATTGGATCACTTTCGCCATAGCGCAAAGTTACAGATGAATTACGATAATCAAACGGGTAAAAGACCACTTCGAAAAGCTAGATAGTGTCTGAATGTTTTAAAAATGCATTCAACTAGAGCCTTGAATGCCGACCGAAAAAATAGCTATTGAACTGAAGTTAACTAAAGATCAAAGATTGAATCAGTGCGATGGCCTCAGGTTTTCTTCAGGATTATGTTTGTAGGTGAAGACAAAAGGGAAAACTAAACCTAAGATCAGAGCATATCCGGCAAAGCTAAACCAGATGCTTTGCCAATTTCGAACGCCATTGATTGTGAAATGATCTACTACCCATCCGCTAAATGCACCACCAAGAAAAGCACCAATACCGTTGGTCATTAACATAAACAAACCTTGAGCACTCGCCATTATACTTCGATCAGCTTCTTTTTCTACAAACAAAGAACCCGAGATGTTGAAGAAATCGAACGCCATGCCGTAAATAACCATCGATAGCACTAAAAGAATTAATCCGTCACCAGGATTGCCTACTCCAAATAATCCAAAGCGCAGCACCCATGCAAAGATGCTGATGATCATCACGGTTTTTATTCCAAATTTCCTAAAGAAAAAAGGGATCGTAAGGATAAAGAGTGTTTCTGAAATCTGCGAAATGGAGAGTAATAAATTCGGATGCGTTACACCAAAAGAATCGGCATAACTAACTTTAAAATCTTCCAAAAATGTTCCTCCGAAAGTATTTGTAATCTGCAGCGCTGCTCCCAACAGCATCGCGAAAAAAAAGAAGACGGCCATTCTTTTTCTCTTAAACAATACAAAGGCATCAAGGCCTAATGTGGAGAGCAGCGAACGGTTCTTTGTTTCTCTTACTGGAGGACAAGCCGGCATAGTAAACGCATAAAGCCCGAGCATCAAGGCGGAAGATGCGCTCACATAAAGCTGAAGAGGACTTAATGTCCAGTGCTCAAAGTCAATCACCCACATAGCGCAAATAAAACCAACTGTACCCCACACGCGAATCGGGGGAAAAACTTTGATAACATCGATGCCTTCCTTCTTCAAAACAGCATAAGACACCGCATTATTCAACGCAATTGTTGGCATGTAGAACATCGAGTTGAGCAACATAATGATATACATCGTACCGGGATCTTTCACAGTAGATGCCCAAAAAAGCATCGCTGCTCCAAGGATGTGGCAAATTCCAAGCACACGCTCCGCATTTATCCAGCGATCCGCTATAATCCCCATTAAGGCTGGCATGAATAAGGATGCGACACCCATCGTTCCATAGATGCTTCCCACCTGCACACCAGTAAATTTGAGTGTTAAAATCATATAACCGCCAAGTGAAATCAGCCAGGAGCCCCAAATGAAGAACTCAAGAAAATTCATTACGATAAGCCGATGCTTTATACCCACGTGTCTTGGTTTTGATTATTGTTAGTTCAGGAAGAGAAAATAGATTTTGAACTAGTTTCTTTTACCGAGTTCATCCCTGATTTTTGCCGCGCGTTCGTAATCTTCTTTGTCGATTGCATCTTTTAAAAGATCACGCAATTTGTCGGTGGTGAAGCTCTTGAAATCTTCGCTCTTTTTTGAAGTAGGTTCTTTCTTTACTTTAGCTTTCTGCTCGGATTTCGGAATAATTTTTTCTTTCTCCTCTTCCTCTTCCTGATCAGTGAGTACAATACCTGCTTCGGCAAGGATTGTCTCGAAGGTATAAATCGGGGAATCAAAACGTAAACCGATGGCGATTGCATCAGAGGGACGAGCATCGATCTCGGTTTTCTTTAACCCGTCGCTGCAAATAATTTTTGCGAAGAAAACTCCTTCTTTCAGATCAGAAATCACGATCTCTTCAACATGGAAATGAAAGGCGTTGGCGAACGACTTAAAAAGATCATGAGTCATCGGCCGATTGGGAATAATCTTTTCTATTTCAATAGCAATGGCCTGCGCCTCGAACATCCCAATAATGATAGGCAATCTTCTGTTACCCGAAGTTTCACCCAATACCAAAGCAAACGATCCTGTTTGGGATTGACTTGACGACAGTCCTAATATTTCCAGTTTAATTTTCTTTGGTGCAGCCACTTATTGGATCCAAGTTATTAAAATAGTTTAAAAAATTTATCTCGTTGTTCGCGGTCGGTGTCTACACAGACCACAGTAAAATTATTTTGCTGCTAAAACTGCTTCGGTGAGTTTCGGTAAAATATCAAAGGCATCACCCACAATTCCGTAGTCTGCTGCTTTAAAAAAGGGAGCATCGGCATCCTTGTTAATCACCACAATACACTTGGATGAATTTACTCCAGCCAGATGTTGTATCGCACCCGAAATTCCTACTGCAATATAAAGTTGAGGGGCAACCTTTACCCCGGTTTGGCCCACGTGCTCGTGGTGCGGACGCCAGCCCATGTCACTTACGGGTTTGCTGCATCCAGTAGCGGCATGCAGGGCTTTAGCAAGTGCTTCGAGAATTCCCCAATGCTCTGGACCTTTCATTCCGCGACCTCCCGAAACAACAATTTCAGCTTCGGGAAGCAAAATATCTCCTGTAGCTTTTTCAGTTGATAAAGTTTTTGTGTTGAAATCAGAATCGTTGAGTGTCACCGCGTAATTGGTGACCTGAGCACTACTTCCAACCTCTTTTAGTTCAGCCGCATTCTTCTTGATTGCAATTACTTTCTTTGCATTCTTCAACTGAACCAAGGCAAAAGCTTTGCCTGTGTAAATACTTCTCTTTACAACGAAACCAGCACTCGTATCAGGTAATTCAGTGACGTTGCTCGCAAAACTTGCTCCGGTCTTTATTGCCACTTTTGCGGCCACTGGGGTGCCTAACGAAGAATTAGCCAATACAAGTACATCTGAATTTTCATCTTGCATTGCTTTTGAGAGTACTGTTGAATAAACCTGGATGACATGCTCATTTAATTTTCCATCGGCTGCATGCAAAACTTTGGATGCTCCATACTTTCCTATTGATTGAAGTTCATTCGCATCGGCTGCCCCAAGTACAATGGCAGTCACTGTTCCCCCCATTCCTTTTGCATACGCTACCGCTTCGAGTGATGTCTTCCTCGCTTTTCCTTCTGATGTTTCGACAAATACTAATATGTTCATTGTTAATCGTTATTGATTATTTGTTAATTGTCAATCCTAGCTATTAAAGAACCTTCGCTTCAGTCTTTAATCTCGTTACCAACTCCCCTACATTATCTGCGCTAATCATTTTCACAGCTCCTTTCGGCGCAGGCAATTCATATTTTTTCGCAACTACGGTTTGCTCCGAAGTCTTCGGTTCAACAACTTTTAGTGGCTTGGTTCTGGCTGACATAATCCCGCGCATATTTGGGATCTTCCATTCCGCAATCGGCTCCTGGCATCCGGCAACCAAAGGCAAATTTGCTTCAACCTGTTCTTTTCCGCCTTCAATCTCTTTCGACATTTTCACTTTCGTTCCATCGATATCCAGTTTCATAACTGGAGAAATCGAAGGAATGCCCAGCATCTCTCCTACCATAGCATGAACAACGCCGCTGTTGAAATCAATTGACTCACGGCCCATCAATACCAGATCATACCCTTTTGCATGTTCTGCGATTTGGGTAGCTACAAATAAAGAATCCGTTGGTTCTGCGTTGACGCGTATGGCATCGTCAGCACCAATTGCTAATGCCTTACGAATGGTTGGTTCAGTATCAGCCAAGCCAACGTTCAGCACGGTAACGGCGGCGCCTGAAGTTTCCTTCAACTCAACAGCACGTGCCAAGGCATAGTCATCGTAGGGGCCGATTATATACTGCACACCGGTAGTATCAAACTTGGTGTTATTGTCAACAAAAGCTATTTTGGAAGTGGTATCAGGAACGTGCGAAATGCAAACTAAAATCTTCATAAAGGTCCAATAGGGTGATTATCAATTTTATAACAAAGGAAAGTTAATTTTGGGCTCAAGATAAAGGATAAAAAACTAAAAAACCGAAACTTTGCTCATGAATTCCGAACGAATAAAAATGCTGGAGCAATTTGTGGCTGAAGACCCAACAGACCCATTCAACAGATATGCCTTGGCGCTCGAATTGGTGAAGACGGACAAACTAAAAGCGAAGGAAATTTTTGGTCAATTGATTCTTACTAATCCTGACTATGTTCCGGCTTACTACCTGGCTGCTTTACTTTATCTCGAATTGTCTTTGAACGAAGAAGCTACAAAAATGATTGAAGACGGAATTGTTCAAGCTAAGAAACAGAATAACATAAAAGCCGCAAGTGAATTGAGGGGGTTGTTGGACGAGATGGAGTAGTTTAATTCATTCGCGCAAAGACGCAAAATTCTTTCTTTGTGACGTCACGCCCCTGTGTGAAATTTCAAACCTGAAACACAATCTTCCCAACCTTATTCGGCTTTGTCACATCTTGGAATGATTCAGCTATTCTCGAAAACGGCCGGATGGAATCGACCATCGGCCTGATTTGATTCTTGCCCACAAAAGCAATCATCTCGCTAAATTCCTGATCGCTACCCATGGTGGTGCCAATCAGCGAAAGCTGGTTCCAGAACATCCGGTAAAAATCTACATTGTTAGGCTTTCCGTTGGTGGCGCCATAAAACACAATTTTTCCAGCAGCTCTCAACATTTTTATATAGGTATTGATCTGATCGCCGCCAGCACTATCAATGATCAAATCAAATCCACCTTTTGTTTTCCATAGATCTTCGTAGGTGGAATGCCTTTTATAATTATAGCCTCCCTTCGCTCCCATCTTTATAGCTTTGTCTAACTTCTCGTCACTACCCGAAGTAATGTAAACATTGGCTCCGGCAGCTTTCGCAAAGAGAAATGCAAACTGCGCCACACCACCACCAAATCCAGAAATCAAAACATTTTGATCAGCACGCAGTTCTCCCTTGCGAAACAACGCACGGTAAGCAGTTAACCCACCAAGTGGAAGTGCTGCAGCTTGCAACAGATCCAAATGAAATGGCTTGTGATGAAGTCTATCCACAGGCACCGCAATGTATTCGGCAAAAGTCCCATCGATAGGCATTCCGAGAACGGTATATTTTGATGACTGAACATCGGGGTTTGCTCCCCAGTCGATATTAGGATTGATCACTACTTCTTTGCCAACCCAATCTTTATGCTCTTCGTTATGCACTGACTCCACGATGCCGGCTCCATCCGAGCCCATCACCATTCCGGTTTTGATGTTTGGGTATTTCCCTTCACGAATCCAGTCATCGCGTCTGTTAAGAGCAACCGCTTTTATTTTTACCAACGCTTTACCAGGCGATAAAATTGGCGTTGGTAATTCCTTCAATTCTATTTTTCCGGGAGCAGTAAGTACAAGTGCTTTCATCAAGAACAAAATTATTTCTTCAATGCATAAGTTAGAAAGGAGAAACGGAAGAAACAAAGTTATAAGTTCAAAGTAAAAAGTAAAAAGTTTAAAAGTGCAAGCTGAGAAGTCGATATATTTCAACTTTCAACTTCAGACTTTCAACTTTGAACTTTTAGAACGGCATATCGTCATCTCCACGAGGAGCAGGAGGCTCATCGCGGTTGACCCTGCTTTGGATGTTGCTCATAGGTATAAACCCATCAGGCGAATCGTAATCGGCAAACTTGGTGTACTTGCCAATGAATTTCAGTCGCACATTCTCAAGCGATCCGTTTCTGTGTTTAGCAATGATTACCTCGGCTACGCCTTGAGATGGAGTTCCGTCTTCATACTCAGTGATTTTATAATATTCAGGGCGGTACAGGAACATTACGATGTCGGCATCTTGTTCGATAGAACCTGATTCACGCAAGTCAGAAAGCTGTGGACGCTTGTCTCCACCACGAGTTTCCACCCCACGACTTAATTGCGATAGAGCGATTACAGGAACATTTAATTCTTTGGCAATGCCCTTGAGCGCCCTGGAAATAGAAGCGATTTCTTGTTCACGATTTCCACTGGCTTCACCTTTCATTAATTGCAAGTAGTCAATTACGATCAGTTGTATATTATGCTCTGCCTTTAACCTTCGGCACTTAGCACGAAGTTCAAGTATAGAAAGTGCTGGCGTATCGTCAATGAAGATCGGTGCTGAAGAGAGCCGGTTCGTTTTGTGAACCAATTGCTGCCATTCAAACTCTGCCAGGTTTCCCTTCTTAATTTTTTCCGATTCCAATTCTGCCTCAGCCGAAATTAAACGATTAACCAATTGAAGGGAGGCCATCTCCAGCGAGAAAATTGCGACGGGGTGATTAAAATCAACCGCGGCATTCCGTAAGGCAGAAACGATGAAAGCTGTTTTACCCATACCAGGGCGAGCCGCGATAATTACTAAATCCGATTTCTGCCAACCTGAAGTAACTCGATCAAGTCGTGAGAATCCGCTTGGAATCCCAGTTAACCCGTCCTTATGGTTCTTCTTCTCTTGCAGTTCCTGAAAGGCACGGAACATCAACGACTTCATGTTGTCGTAGTTCTTGCGCAGGTTGGAGTCAGATATCTGAAAAATAGACTGCTCCGTTTTGTCTAACAGTTCAAAGACATCTGTCGTATCTTCGTATGCTTCGTGGTGAACTTGTGAAGCAATTTGAATCAAATCACGCTTGATTGCCATCTCAATGATGATCCTGGCGTGATATTCAATATTGGCAGCCGAACTTACTTTGGAGGTAAGCTCTGCGATGTAATAGGCGCCTCCAACAATTTCGAGTTTTCCATTTTTGCGAAGCTGAGCGACAACAGTACGCATATCCACCGGCTCAGAGGACTTGAAAAGATCAATGATGGCAGTATAAATTTCTTTATGCTGATCAGAGTAGAAATGCTCAGGTCTTAAGAACTCCACTACATCAGTAAGCGCCTTCTTCTCAAGCATTAATGCACCAAGGATAGCTTCTTCCAGATCAGGCGCCTGAGGCGGCAACTTGCCGAGGCTCTCAGAGATGTCTCTGGCAAGCATTCGGTTTTTGTTACCTGATCCGCTGATCGCAGAACTTAACCTCACTGGCGTTGATCGTTGCTCCATACTTTCGTGGTTGTTGGTACGAGTTGCTTTTTAAAATGGAGACAAACGTAATTGCAACAGTTCGATTACAAATATTTCCTATCCCCAACTCGCCAACATTTTACTAACAACATTTTTGTTGATAGAATTCAAAAATAAAAATATATAAGATTCAAAAAATTCGATTTCCAAAGCTTCAGCAATTTGATTTACTTTGCTCAAATGCAGTCATCTTCTTCAACCGTGTATAGTCAAAGCGCTGATAAACAACGCATAGTTGTGGTTGGCCAAAGTAGTTCAAGGATTACAGAGATGATCTTGTATGTACTGAATCATTTCAAGCGCAAATTCGACTATTCAACGCCGACCCAGGAGAAAATCGGCAGTGCCGCCGTTATCATTATTGAACCTCAGAAGCATTCTGATCACCTTTTGGAATACAATCATCACATCCTGATCATCAGTCAATTATCTGCGAACGATAAACCGCTGATTTCCCAACTTGCCAACACAACACCCAAAAGTGGAACGATCATTTACGATGACACCAATTCATTTGCCAGGGAGATTGCTAAAGTTGAAAGGACAGACGTTTCATTAAATCCTTATGCAACGCCTAAGCACGAAATATCCAATGGCAAAGTAACGCTGATCAGTGGCACCAACGAGAGGTTTACTATCCAATTGTCTTCCGCTGACGATTTAAAGAGTGTCAATGCTGCAAAAGAGCTTCTTAAAAAGATTGGCATCTCCTCTACGCAGTTTTACAAGGCCATTGCATCTTTTCAATAATTCTTTTTTTCACTTCTCTATTAATGAAACTTAATCTCAAAATTCCGATTTGCTTTTTCGATCTTGAAACTACCGGAGTAAATATTGCTCATGATCGGATTATTGAGATAGCCGTGATCAAAGCAATGCCTAACGGTGAAATTATCAGGAAGGCAAATCTATTGAATCCAACCATTCCAATTTTACCAGAGTCTACTGCCATACATGGGATCACCAACGAAGAGGTGAAGGACAAACCAGTTTTCAAAGAAGTAGCGCGCGAATATGCTCGCTTTATGGAAGGATGTGATCTGGCCGGTTTCAACATTTTGAAATTTGATGTACCCATGTTGGTAGAAGAATTCCTCAGGGCTGATGTGGAGTTCGATTATAGCAGAAAAAAGATCATCGACTCGCAAAAGATTTTTCATTTGATGGAGAAGCGCACGCTTTCTGCAGCCTATAAGTTTTACTGTCAGAAAGAAATGACCAATGCACATTCCGCCGAATCGGATACCGAAGCTTCAATGGAAGTGCTGATAGCACAGATCGCTCGCTATGACGGCCAAGATGTAACAGATGGGCTTGATAGAAAAGTAGGAATGATCAAGAATGACATGGAAACACTTGCAAGGCTTGTAGGCGATGACCTAGTCGACCTTGCCGGCCGAATGATACGCAACGAAAAAGGCGAAGTGATTTTCAACTTTGGCAAGCACAAAAGTAAACTGGTAGATAAAGTCTTTAAGGAAGAACCAGCTTATTACGATTGGATGATGAACGGAGATTTTCCGCTGGATACCAAGAGAAAGCTCACGGAACAAAAACTCAAGAGTCTACAAAAATAAAACCCACTGGACCTGGTGGAAGTTTCTGAACCCCATAAAGACAAGTTTTGGGCTGCCAGCTTCCGCAACCTTCCACTGTTAACCTGCTTTTAGGGCGAGGACCCCGACGAGTCGAGGGTGAGGCCTGATTTTAGAAGAAAGCTTTACCCGGAATTGTTAAAATTGTTAGGTTCAGCAAACGCGTCCCAAATCCAAATGGGAATTATTGATACAAAGATACAAAATGCATTTATGATTTTTACAAAACAGAAAGAATGAAACGTTTGTAAAAACTTTCCTTTAACAATAGCTTTGGGCTGCTTGAAAATTAAAAATTGCTGATGAAAACGATTGCACATTTTGCCCCTGGCCCTTCACAAATCTATTTTACTGTTGAAGATCATATTCGCACAGCATTTCGTGATGGGATTCCCTCCATGGGTCACAGAAGCAAAGAGTTTGAGGCAATTTTCAAGAATACCACCGAAGGATTAAGAGAACTTCTCTCAATACCCGCAGGCTTCCACATCTTTTTCGCTTCATCAGCCACCGAAATATGGGAACGCGTTGCTCAAAACCTGGTACAAGAGAAATCATTTCACTTAGTTAATGGAGCTTTTTCTAAACGATTCTATGAGATCACTCGCCAACTGGGAAAATCTCCAGAAAAAATAGAAGTACCATTGGGCCAGGGTTTCAATGCTAAGATTGAGGTTCCTGATCATACGGAATTGATCGGGCTCACCCATAATGAAACTAGCACCGGTGTTTCTTTGTCGATCGATTTCATTAATCAATTCAGAAATGCAAATCCCAACGCATTGATCGTAGTCGATGCGGTTTCTTCACTTCCTTATCCTCAATTCGATTATTCAAAAGTGGATTCTGTCTTCTTTTCAGTTCAAAAAGGCTTTGGACTACCGGCTGGTCTTGGTGTTTGGATCGTAAATGATCGTTGCATTGCAAAAGCAGAAAAGCTTCTTTCTACTGGACATGGAATTGGCACTTACCATTCCCTACCATTTTATTTGCAGAATGAGAAAAAGAATCAGACCCCAGAAACACCCAATGTTTTAGGAATTTATTTATTATCTAAAGTGGTTGAAGATTTTTTAAGAAAAGGAGTTAGCTCGTTAAGAAAAGAAACCGAATACAAAGCAGCCATACTTTACCAAGCTCTAGAAAATCATTCACTCATTACTCCTTTTGTGAAAGAGAAAAGTTCTCAGTCAAAGACTGTCATTGTCGCTGATTGTGGGGAACATACGGCCCGCGTAATCGCTCATCTTGAGAATTTAGGTATTCAACCAGGTGATGGATACGGTGAACTTAAAAAATCACAGCTTCGGTTCGCCAACTTCCCAGCTCATTCTAAGGAGCAGTACGAATTACTGGTTGATAGCCTTGAGAAATTGAACTGATTAAACCTTGTATGATAGCCTTTGTCTAAATTGCCTAATCCAAACCCTGCCTTTGTTGGAAGACAAAGAACTTCTTCAGAAAATCCGCGATCCAGAATCGAGAAATTACGGCTTCAACATGCTGGTGCGGACTTATCAGCAGCGTGTGTATTGGCTTGTGCGAAAAATGGTGATCGATCATGACGATGCCGATGATTTGACACAAGAAGTATTCATCAAAGTTCATAAAGCCATCGATAATTTTCGTGAAGATTCTCAGCTATTTACCTGGATTTATCGCATCGCCACCAATGAATGCCTTTCCTATCTTAACAAGAAGAAAAGACGGTTCTTTCTTCCAATTGAAGATGTAGGGCAGCAACTCGTATCTAAACTTGATAGCTCCGCTCATATTACAGGCGATGACATTCAAAGGAAGCTTCAGAAAGCGCTTCTTAAGCTTCCTGACAAACAGCGACTTGTGTTCAATCTGAAATACTTTGAAGAAATGCCTTATGAGCAGATGGCTGAAGTAACGGGCACAAGTGTCGGTGCCCTAAAGGCAAGCTTTCACCATGCTGTAAAGAAAATTGAAGATTTTCTGGCTGATGATTAAACTTTTCAGAAAACATTAAATCATATTGTAACAATGAAAAAGCTGGACGACATACCAAAAAAGAACATTTTCGAAGTGCCCGATGGCTACTTTGACCGGCTGCCGATGAAGATTCAGGCAAAGGTAGAGACACACGGGGCAACCCGCGCGATACCAGTCTGGAATCTTGCGGTTCGGTATGCGTTGCCAATAGTCATTGTTGGCTTCGCCTTGGTTTATTTTTTTAGACCTAAGTCTCATCAAACTGAAGAATTACTAGCGGAAGTCTCAAATGAGCACTTGATTGCCTATTTGAGTGAAAGTGAGATCAGCCTGAATGAGTTATTGGAGATGGCTAATTTTAATGAATCGGATGCCGATTCATTAAGCCAGCATTTGAATAATACTTTGCTTGGAGATTTCGATGTGAAAGAATTTAAAAGTGTGTTGGAAAATGAACTCTAAGAAAATGAAGAAACTAATTTACCTGATCTTTGCGAGCTGGATGTGTATTACCGTTCAAGCTCAGGATACTGAAGAACTTCCGCAACAAGATATAACTGCAAAAGAGAAAATCAAGGCAGCACGCATTGGGCTTATCACACAACGTCTTGGCCTTACTCCAGAGCAAGCCGAAAAATTCTGGCCCATCTATAATGAGTTTACTCAAAAGCGAACTGACTTGAGGCGGCAGTACAAGAGTGCTGAGAAAAATATCAATCCGAACCCGGACCCTAAACAACAGCAGGGTCTTGTCGACTTGGGTTTGAAGATAAAACAAGATGAACTAAACCTCGAAAAGGAATATTCCGGCCGACTAATGAATGTGATTACTGCACAGCAAATGTTAAATTTGCGCCAGGCGGAGCGCGATTTTCGCAACATCATCATCAATGTGCTGAATAACCGAAGGTTGCAGCAACAGCGGAAAGAAAACTTTCGCGACAAAAATATGAGGTTGCGCGAGCGAAAGAACTAAATCCCGCCGATCATTTGATTGGAACGCAAACTCCTATTCGTTTTTATTGCTTTCCTTGGAGCAAAACATTGTTCTTCGCAATCCTCTGACTCCACCTATCTTAAAAAGCAAAGCGCATCCGTGCTCAGCTTTGAAGATTCATTATCCATTTTTAACCTCATTGATAGTTTAGTTCAATATCCTGAGTTGTTGGAAGGTGGATCAAGCTTGGTAGCCAGGCTTGGCTACAACAGTAATATTACTTCATCTAATCTGTCGATAGGTCTCGATCAATTTGGACTTTCTCCAGGTATTAGTTATTACCATAAATCAGGTTTATACCTTGATGCTACCGCCTACTGGAGCCATGAATATTCTCCCAGCCTTTATCTGACAGTTCCCTCGATGGGATTTTTGAAAACTAAAAAAAAATGGACAATAAATTTAGAGTACAGCCATTATTTTTACTCGTTCTCTGATTCCACTTACAACTCACCCTATACCAATACAGTGAGTCTGAGCAATTTCTTCGATGTAAAACCTTTTTTGTTCCGTCTTGATTATTCACTTTATTTTGGAGAAAAAACAGTGAATCGACTCACACCAGCCATCATGCTGAACCTTGAAAAGAAAAATTGGCTTGGCATGAAGCGCGTACTTCTGTATCCAACCTTCAGTGTGCTCTTTGGAAATGAGTCTTGGCAAAATTCGCAATACGTTCCCTATACAACAGTGCCTATGGAAATACGCGATCGAATACGAAACAAACAGCCGCTTTTCTATTTGCAAACAAATAATTACAATGAGTTCGGGGTGTTAAATTATTCTGTCTCATTGCCGTTGAGTATTTCCCTTAGCAATTGGACTTTTCTATTAGGTTACACCTATAATTTTCCGCAGTCCTTACCTAATGAGGAACTCGCTTTAACCAATAGCGGGTACTTGTCATTTAGCCTTATCCGTTATTTCAATTTCAAGTCATATTTATCCTTGATTGATTTCTATAAATTTTCTAAATAGAATTTTAAACTGAACATTATGAATAAAAAGTTTACTTTAATCACATCGCTTGCACTGCTCTTCACTTCATTTGCCCAAGCACAATCAGGCTATTGGCAGCAACGAGTGGAATACACCATGAACATTAAAATGAATGCTGCGACTCATCAGTTTGATGGTGATCAAAAGTTGGTTTACTACAACAATTCCCCCGATACTTTATCTAAAGTTTATTATCACTTGTATTTTAACGCGTTTCAGCCGGGCAGTATGATGGATGTTCGTTCAAGAAATATCTCTGATCCTGACCGTAGAGTTGGAGATCGCATCTCGAAATTAAAAGACGATGAAATTGGCTACCAACATATTGTTGCTTTAAAACAAGATGGAAAGGACTTAACCTATAAAGTCAATGGAACCATTCTTGAAGTCACATTGGCAAAACCGTTGTTGCCCAAAGCCAAGTCCATCTTCGACATGAAATTTAATGCGCAGGTACCGTTGCAAGTGCGTAGATCAGGCCGCGACAATCGTGAAGGCATTGCCTTTTCAATGACTCAATGGTATCCAAAAATGGCTGAGTATGATTACCAAGGTTGGCATGCTTATCAATATGTTGCGCGAGAGTTCCATGGCGTTTGGGGAGATTTTAATGTGAGTATCACCATCGATCCCAAGTTTATGATTGCTGGTTCTGGAAAATTGCAAAACCCTGATAAGATTGGGTTTGGTTATGAAAAGTCAGGAACTTCTGTAACACAAGCAACTAGCGATATTACCTGGAATTTTATCGCTAAGGATGTGATCGATTTTGCCTGGACGGCCGATCCGGACTATACGCACGATCGTTCACAAGTTCCTAACGGACCCGAGCTGCATTTCTTCTATCAAAAAAACGAGAAGACTACTGACACCTGGAAAAAGATGGAAGATATAGCGGTAAAAGTTTTTCAGTACTTGAATATTCACTTCGGCAAATATTCATTCGACAGCTATTCAATCATTCAAGGTGGCGATGGCGGAATGGAATATCCTATGTGCACACTTATCCTTGGCGAAGGCTCTTTACAAGGAGTCTCGGGAACTATGGCTCACGAAGTGGCACATAGTTGGTTTCAAATGGCACTTGCCTCAAACGAATCACTTTACGCATGGATGGATGAAGGCTTTACTGATTTTGCCAGTAGTGAAGCAATGGCATCATTGGGAGACAATGTAAATCCACATGCAGGAAGCTATGCAAGTTATTTTGCTCTGGTGGCAAGTGGATTACAGGAACCGGCCAGTCAACATTCGGATCATTTTAACACCAACCGCGCTTATAGTACTGCTGCTTACAGCATTGGCGCCGTATTTCTTGAACAACTAAAATACTTGATTGGTGAAGACAATTTTTATAAAGGAATGCTTCGGTACTATAACACCTGGAAAATGAAACATCCCAGCCCAAACGATTTTATTCGTGTAATGGAAAAGACGTCCGGTTTACAATTGGGATGGTATCTGCGTTATTGGATCGGTACTACCAAACGAATTGATTATGGTTTTGGACAGCTTACAGAACAAAACGGAGCAAGCTTAATAGACCTCAAGCGAATTGGAGACTTTCCAATGCCAATTGATTTAGTCGTTACCTATAAAGATGGGTCTAAAGAAAATTATTATATACCCATGAATGAATTGATGGGAGACAAACCCGCTGAGGGCAAGCAAAGAACTGCGGTAGAAGCCTGGCCATGGGTCTACCCTATCTATACATTAAAAGTGAGCAAGAAGCTTTCGGAGATTGAATCCTTCGAAATTGACCCATCTCAACGGATGGCCGATATTGATCGTAAAAATAACAAGCTTCTCATGACTGAACGGGTGCCTTTTAAAGACCCTACAAAATAGTTTGATCGGAAAAGATTATCACATACCTTGTATTTAATTCAATCAAAAAACATGGAAAAGAAAGCCGACATGCAGAAAACAATTTATGACAACGCGAAGAGCCATTTCTTAGGCAACTTTCCAGATTCATTGCCAATTGAACAAGCATATGTTCACATCGGTATGTATCTTGGTTGGGTGATCGAAACGGGCTTATATTCAGAATACTTTGAGGAGGAAGCTGCTGGTCAAATTTTTCGTTTCAAACGCAAGGAAATTTCTTGTACCATCTTAAGCGAGATCTGGGATGGCTATCTAGGGTTTGAGCTTTTCAATCGAGAAGGAAATATGTTCACCTACTATTATTATGGTGGCGGACTTTATCGCGCAGACTATGACGAAGTCCTAGTGAAATCTTTGCCCTCTATCTATCACGTGACTGACAGTTGGGAGAATTATGATAAGATGAAACAGCGGATCAACCTTCGTTATCAGGATTGGAAAAAGTTAACGGGGAATTGATCAGTTTTTTAATTTACCATTTTTATCAAAAGACACAATCTTTGCTTCTCCATTGCTGTTCGATATCTTAATGGATATCTCCCCCGTATCGTTATTATATGTTGCTTCCTCAGGAAGCATTCCAAAACTATAATTAATATTCCAAGCTAATCCATCTGTCCGGTTGATTTTAGCTACCGTAGCGGGAAATTTTTCATTTATCTTTTGCGTTGAATATGTCATAACGATAAAGACATTTCTTTTCGAATCGGTTACTGACAAGCCCTTCAATAAAGGGAATTTTCTTTTTACAAAATTCTTTTGGTCTACCACAAAATTGGCTTTCTTCTCAACCAGTCGTGATGGTGAAATCGTATAAAAATAACCAGTTGCTAATGAGTCCTTGTATACAAGGCCAAAAGTAAATTTTTCTTCTTCAATGGCAATCGGCTTATACTTCAGGTCTTTATTCGAGTCAATCAACAGAGGTATAGAGTCTGTGCCATCAACTATGCATTTTAGCAGCCAGCTGGTAGATTCCCACAGTTTCTCCTTCTTCAAGCGTTCGCGTTTGGCATATTCTTGCGTGGTGCTTATCGTATTCTTTAAAACGGAAACAGTTCCAAAAACTTTGGATATAAAATGATGATAATTTCTTTCCTCATCTTCATAATTTCGCGCATTAAGTTTGGTCGTAATGCTATCCAATTTCTTCAGGCCGGTAATTTCAGTTTTCAAGGCGCCAAGCTTAAGTCTGACATTCGAAGAATCTCGAAAAGGTTTATTATCAATAACATTCGAATGGTATTCCAATTCCAAAATCTTCATGGCAAAGACATCCAGGGGCATTGGGTCTGGATCATACTTCATTAGCTGATCGTGTAAAAGTTTATTCCCCAATCGGGTTAATTCATTTTTTACAGCTATAGAATCAGTTTTTAGCTTGTCTCGCAATTTGTTCACCTCAATGTCAAAGGTCACAAGATGGTCACGCATCGGATTAATTTCCTTTGCAATTGTTTCGATAGACTGATCCGCCCAACGTTTATAATCCCAAAGCTTTAGATCATCCTTCATGAAGTCTGCCATACTTGAGCCATCTCTCGACAGATCTTTTATCTCTTGTAAGTCGATGACTTGATTATAACCAGTTTTGCCTATTTCCTTTGAGATTAATTTATATTTATCGAACGCAAGTGTTGCAGAGTCAAATGCCAAGGCAAGTTCCCTTAGCCGATTCATCATCTCATCATCGGATCGAAGAAAAAAATCCTTTCCCGTTCCATAGGTCACTAGTAATGATTTGTAAAGCGAATTAGCCCGGGTATATTTCGCCAACGATCCATCAAAATAAATCTTCAACTGCATTACGCGTTCTTTCTTTTCTTTGAGCGAACGCATTCTGTTTTCGATATCCAGCTGAACATCAGAAAGCTTAATCACGAACTTACCAGTACGCAAATCTCTTCGCATATAAGCCTCGTAGTACTCGTCATTCTTGCGTAACTCCTTTTCGGTGATTGCTTTATAGGCTTTATCATAAAATATCACCGATGAATCGAGATTGGTACATAAGGTTTCTGTACGAACCAGCGGGTCAATGGGAGAAGACTTTTCCTGATAGACAATACCCATATATAAATACGCATTGGGGTTATCGTCATTTTCCTTCACATACCTCTTCAAAAAAGGCTCCGCCTTTTCATATTGTTTGGATGTGAGCAAAACGATCAGGTCTTTGTACTTGACTTTCTGTGCCAAAAGAAAATGGCATGATAAAAAAGAAACTAGCACGACCAGAAAGAACCGATAATTCATTTTTACAATTTTCATTGTGGAAAGTTATCAAAATAAGGACATTTGGTAAAAAAAGAAAGGTGTTTAAAAAGGCTCAGATGAGAACTATCCTTAAACCTCTGGCTTGGGGTATAGTTATATTTGCTCTTTACCTGATAGGTGCGCTCCAGCAATTGGCCTCATTCGCCCAAACGGCTGTCATCCATTCTGGCTTGGTAAACGCATCGGTAAAGACCAACAGCAAGACACCATTCGACTATAATTTCACTCTCAAGGATCTGGCGGGTAAAAAAATAGAGTTCAAAGAATTCCAAGGAAAAGTCATATTCCTTAATCTTTGGGCGACTTGGTGTGGGCCATGCAGAAGCGAAATGGCCGCCATCGAGAAGTTGTATAAAAGCATGGACAAAGAAAAAGTATCATTTGTTATGCTGTCGCTTGACAGAGATACGTACCTTGAAAAAGTAAAAGCTTATGTAAGCAGTAGATCTTTTACATTCCCTGTTTATATGCCCTCAGGGTACCTAGCTGATCAACTGCAAGTCCCGTCGATACCAACTACTTTTGTCATCACCAAAGATGGTGTTATTGATCTAAAAGAAGTGGGTATGAAGAATTATAACACGACTAAATTCAAAAAATATTTAGAAGAATTAGCAGCCCGTTAATTCTTGATCTTAGCCTATTCTCTTTGAAACCAGATCGGTAAGAATTAAAAGCCCTTCACGCAAATACTCATCATTTAACTTAAGTAGTTCATCCTTAGGAAGTCCTTCTTTGTTAGAAGTAAGTTTAGTATCCAGCTTTCCAGAAGCCTTTTTCTTTTCAGCCTCTTCCATCTGCTTTCTTCGTTTTACTTCGTTCAATGAGACATTGGTCTCATGCAAATTTTTCCGAAGATCGTCTGTATCCACAATAAAATTTTTGAGGTTTGAGTCATTCTTAACCCGCTCGTTGTAAGACTTATTCAGGCTTGCAATAATTTTATCATTAACATCGGTGTTCTTCTGAAACGAAGCTGCACCAATTACGTCCCATGGCAAAGCACTAAGGTTGGCGCTTTCGCCATATTGTTTTGCATCAAGCGGGGTGGGCAATTTGATATCTGGTTCAACTCCTTTGTGTTGCGTACTACTTCCGCTAACTCTATAAAATTTCTGAAAAGTGTATTTCAATTCACCGACAGGAGCATTTTTTTCATTCATTACTTGTTTCAAATCTTGAACCCGCTGAACTGTTCCCTTTCCATACGTAGATTCACCGGCAATCACCCCACGATGATAGTCTTGAATGGCACCAGCAAAAATCTCTGAGGCAGAGGCACTGAACCGATTGGTAAGAACAACGAGCGGCCCGTTATAAGCAATGCTCTTGTCATCATCCTCTCCTACCTGCACTTGATTGTTCGAGCTGCGAACCTGCACCACCGGGCCATCTTTAATAAATAGGCCCGTAAGATCTATGGCTTCCATCAACGAACCTCCACCATTATTTCGTAGGTCCATTACAAGCCCATCAATGCCCTCAGTCTTCAATTCGTCAATTAATTTTTTTACATCACGCGTAGTACTGCGGTAGTCGGGATCATTCTTCTGATAAGCCTCGAAGTCCATGTAAAAACCTGGAAGTGTGATCACACCCAATTTCATTTCCTTTACACCAGACTGGTAGCGAATCACCGTCTTCTTCGCAGCTTGGTCCTCCAATTTAATTTTATCTCTCACTAACGTGATTTCTTGCGATGGGCCGTTGATGCCTGTCGCTGCGGGATATATGAGTAACCTGACGAAAGTTCCCTTTGGACCTTTAATTAATTTCACCACGTCGTCCAAACGCCAGCCAACTACATCCACCATCTCACTTTCTTTACCTTGTGCTACGCCAATTATAAAATCATTGGCATGTAGTTTACCCGATTTATCTGCGTCTCCACCGGGTAGAATCCTTGCCACTTTGGTGTAATCATTTTCAGTTTGCAAGGAAGCACCAATACCTTCCAAAGAAAGGCTCATGCTCTGTTTAAAAAGATCAGAGGCTTTTGGTGAAAGATAATTTGTGTGAGGATCATAAGCTTCGGTGATGCTATTCATATAGATATTGAACACATCCTCCGAATTGAATTGGTTGAAAGATTTTGAAAAGCGATCATAACGCTTCTTTATCACATCCGCTATTTCTTCCTGTTTTTTCCCAGAAAGCTTAAGGCTTAATGCCTGGCTCTTAATAACCTTCCTCCAGATGTCATTCAGTTCTTCGACAGTTTTTGGCCATGGTGCTTTATCTCGATCATTATCATAATATTCATCTACCGTGTAATCAAAATCTTTTCCAATAAGATTTTTATAAACATAGTCCATTCGTTCGGCATAGCGTTTGCTAAACACCTTGTAAATTTCATAGGCAGGGCTCACATCTTCCTTGCGGGTAAGGTCATCGATAGTCGATTTATATTTGTCGAATGACTGAATATCGGAAGCAAGAAAATAAATGCGGCTATTATCCAACTCGTTGATATATTGTTGCAGAATTGCTGCAGAAAGTGAATCGTTTAATGAAAGTTTTCGGTAGTGATAGGTGTCAAGAATGTAAGAAATTACCCGAGCCTCACGTCCGTATACGGGTTTTGGCTTGAGCTCAGTTGTGTCAGTAATATTGCCCTTAGAAAATTGAAAGGTCAAAATAAATAACCCCAGCACCAATATCTTCTTCATGTCAATTTTATTTATGTATTATACGATAACGCATCAATCTGTTTTGAGTTACATCCAATCAGGAGACTTTATCAAAATCAAATTCTTTGAGAAACTTCTCCAATTCTTCAATTGATTTAAACTCAAAAGACCGCTTAGCTCCCAAGGCAGAATGCAGCTCAATTTTTACTGCATCAATGTTGCGGGTGTTTCTTTGAATCTTTGGTTTTTGTAGTTTGTAATCCTCTTCTTCTTTTTTAGAAACCGTAAAGGCGGTAGCTCTAACATTTTTACAATACGAACATTGGTAATGCTTCAGAAGTTCTTTCGGAGAACCGTCTTCGTTTTTTTCAACAATTTCTTCTTTCCAAACCTTCATCGTATAGAACCCACAGTTGTTACATTGAAGTGCCACGAGATGACCATCATATTTTTCTATCTTAACTTCACCGGTTGACTCATCAACCCACACGTCATAATCAATCGAGAAAATATTCTCCTCCGCTTGCATGCCCTGATTCAGGTGTACATCCTCTTCATCCTCGCTTAGCAAGCGCATCTTGTGACCATTTTTTGGATTGATCCGCGGTGTATAGCGAAGCTTCCTTAATTTAAAACTGAGTTTAGTTGGATAGTAGAACTGAAGAATAAGGGCAGCGACGTAAGCAATCAATGTTGCACAGGCTATACCGAAGAATACTCGAACAAAAAACCACAATCCCAACGTAGTAAACTTGTCCATCCCGTAAAGGTTCACTGCGCAGGCTGCTGCCAATCCAAAGAAAAAATAAGAACGTTTGAACCAACGAATTTCATTAAGATTGATAAAATCGTATTTCTCTTTTGGATCTTTAAAAGAAGAAACACGGAGTTTATAAAGCAAATAAAGAAGTATGCCAATTGCGACCAGTGCAATGGTGCTGACTATCATAACTTCGTTCCAAGTGACTAGAAAAGGAATTGGGTTCGCCTTTTGATCCATAGTTTGAAAATTTTTCGCTTTAAAGTTAAATATAAAACCGACAAACGGCTCGAATTTTTATGCACTCACCGCATGTATTTTGGGTGATTTTTAATAAGTGAAAAATGGATATGAGTCTACCATTTAGGCGTGGAAATTAGAATTTCAATTGTTTTTTTTTATTAATTCCTTGTCGCAAACGTATGGAATAATGAAGACAATGTAGGTGCTGAATTCAATGATTCATCACCTTCTTCAAATCTGCTGGGGAATAGTTTATGGATTTTATAGTTTTGTTATCTGACTTCCTATACACAAGCCATCGCCCACCTTCTTCGCGATAATAGCACTCGGTATCTTTATTTGTTTTATAAAAAGCAACAGTGTCCATAGCCTCCTGTTCGGAAGAACAAGCTTTGCTCATATTCGATCGTTGAACTTCTTCAAATAGGTCTTTGAACTTTCCTCCAAGCCCAAATTCAAGTATCGCACCAGATAATACATACTGGATGTCGCAGAGAGCATCGGCAACCTCAATGATATCCTTATTTTTAATTGCCTCTTCGAATTCTTTTAGTTCCTCTTCAATTAAAGAGATACGAAGGTTGCATCGTTCTTCAGGAGGGATTTGAGGATAAGGTACAATTGGATGTCTGAAAGTTTGATGGAACTCGGCCACAAGGTTCAAAGAATCGGGTTGTTGCATTTTCATTTTAAAACTTTATAAAGTACAATTATAAATTCAAAATGTATTATAAACACTTTTATATCAGGTGTTTATAGTCATTTTGAACAAATCTATTTAAGTTAAAGTAATAGTTTAAAATTCTATTTCCCTTCAAATGAATAGGAGTAGCCAAAATTAATCCCAAATCGGAAAGTTTGAGAAAAATGATTGGTATTTATTGAGCTAAATACTTTTTCATATTGGGGGTCCATTGACACGTTTCTATACCCGGCATCAATTCCTATAAATGAATCTATGGTGAATCCGTCTTTGTTTAGTTGTTGCATTAATCGTGCACCTATTAGAATTCCATATTCCACTCGTTGCTCGGCCGCACTTACTGTAACAAGGCTGGTAGGCATTGGTGAAATTTGCAGGTTTGAGTTTCGCACTAAATTGGTGAACCGAATCTCATGAGCAAAATACCACATCCCTAATTTGATCGGGTTATAAAACTTCTGCTTAAGCGCAATGGCGTAGCCTCGTTCATACAGTTGCCCAACCGGTACACCTGTATCGGCGGTAAAGAAAGGGTTCCGAATTCCTTCGAATGAAAATTCGTGACCGAGCCGAGCCTCATTGTAGAATTCTATCCCCATCGGCAGACGTCCAACAAATACAGCCGCTGGATTTCCTTGAATTATTACGCTATGATACTCAGGGTATCGAGGAGAAAAATAGGCAAAGCCTCTCCTCCTGGTCTTCTTAACAATAGGCGCCGGTGTCTTAGACTTTTCAATCAGTGCATTGATGGCATTGGCCATGTTCTTATCATCGTAGAATGGCTTGTAATAACCCGTCAACACTCCGTCCTGTTCATACAATTCCCATGTACCCACACGAAGGTCATCTTCAATCTCACCTTTCGTTTGCAATGACCCATTTGGGTAGTAACCTAAGTAAGTTCCTTTTCCATGATCAAATTCGCACTCACCTTCCAGCTTTCCATCTTCATAAAAGTATTGCCATTTACCCTGATCTTTATTGTCCACAACTTGTCCTTTTACTTTTAGTTTGCCTCCAGCATAATACTCTCGGTAGTTGCCAGACCCTTTGGTGTAGGTAATCTCACTTCGAAGCGAGCCGTCTTTATGGTGGGTACTCCAGTATCCATTTTTATTACCACTTACAAACTCACCTTTGGAGCTAATTTTTCCATCTTCAAAATAGTAAGTCCATATGCCAACCGGTTCGTCATTTTCATATTTTCCAACGGATGAGATTTTTCCAGAGGCGTAATAAAATTTCCATTCTCCATTCTTCTTTCCTACGGCATAATCACCTTCGCTTTCCAACGTGCCACCATCTTCTGCAAATGTTCGCCAGTGACCAACATACTTGGGGCCAGCTTTCGGGCCTTCTGCCATTACTTTTCCGGAGTGATAAAATTCTGTGTAGCGTCCAAAGTCATCCACATATTCAATCTCTCCTCTTTTTGTGCCATCTTCAAAAAAAGTATTCCACAGACCATTACGTTTATCCGCCACATACTCCCCGGTCTCTTTTAATTTTCCACTTTCGTAATAAATCTTCCAAATACCTTCCCTCAATTTTCCCTCGATTGTACCTTCCATACTTTTCTGACCATTCTCGTAAAAATATTCCCACAATCCATAGTTTGAGTTTTGTCGAAGAATACCTCGCATTTTCAAGTTGCCAGTTTCATAATAAAACTCCCAAACACCAGTGGTTTCGTTATTAATAAATTGCCCTTTGGATTCTATGTTACCGTTAAGAAAATAGGAGATGTAGCGCCCTTGCAGAACATTACTAACGGTATCTTTCACCTGGTAGATTTCTTTCAGGTTTTTCTTAGCAGCATCGTGATAGGTATAGCGGGTAAACCGCTGCGCTAAACCATGGACTGCAACAAACACTGTTAGCATAAGAAGAAGCAACCCCTTTTTCACTTGCCGGAACATCAAGTAAATTTAATCAGAATTTAGCCTTATCAATCAAACAAGGTAAGGTTTCCAAATTGGTCAGTGGAAGGAACAGGCAAGATTAAAGATGGCCGATCAAAAGAAATTGTATTGAGTTGTGGCGATACCGGAAAGCCATCCATCTGATGGTGAATTGAAGTCAATAATGAAGTAAGGTCCTTTTCGGTCGACTCATTGTTGAGCCACGTTTTCTCACCGGATCTGTCAATAATTAGTGGCATCCGTTCGGTTACTGATAAAACAAAATCATTTGAGGGGATCGTAATGAGTGTGAATGTGTGAAACGAGTTTCCCTCTTCATCATCATACTCCTCCCACAGCCCAGGTATGGAGAAAATACTTTTATCTTTCAAGGAGAATCGCCAGGGAATCATCGTCTTCTTTCCCACCTTTTTCCATGCGTAAAACCCATCTGCCGGAATAAGACAGCGATGTTGTATCAGGTTCTTTTTCAGTATCGGTTTCTCCAAAATTTGTTCTGCATGAACATTAATTATTTTTTCTGCTAACGTTCTGTTTTTTGTCCAGCCAGGGGGTTGTCCCCAATAAAAAAAAGAAAGCCCTCTCGGAGTTTCGTGAGTAATAACCGGAAGCAATTGAGAGGGTGCGGCATTGTATCGTGCCTGGTGAGCCGATGGCTCATCTATTTCAAATCGCTGTGCTAGTTGCTTCGCAGTGGCTCCTATAGAATATCGCTCTATCATTTCTGTAAGGCTCCGATAAAATCAAGGGCCCTTTGTTCGCTCCAATATAAACCATTTCCATTGAACTGAGAGAACCCCACATGCCCGCCCCTCAAGGGAGTTTCAAATTGAACGAACGAATTGTTAATGTCAGCAGGAAAACATTCTTTACTTAGAAACGGATCATTGAGTGCATTTACAATCAATGTGGGAACTGAAATAGTGTGAAGAAAACGAAGCGCACTGCATTGCTGGTAGTAATCGAGCGCATTTTTATACCCGTGCAAAGGACCTGTATAACAATCGTCAAACTGCTGAAGTGTAGTGATATTTTCAAGATCTTCAGGATGCAAGTCCGACATTAACTCAGCCTTAGTCTTTATTTTGTGTTTCAGGCTTTTCAAAAAGCGCCTCGAGTAAATCCAATTAGACGGTGTTGATATTTGCAGGCAACTCGTGTACAAATCAAGCGGCACAGAAAAAGTAACAACACCTTTGATGGCTGTATCAATGCTTCTTTCCCCCGCATATTTGAGTGTTAAGTTTCCCCCCAGACTAAATCCAATCAGGTAAATGCCGCTGTAGCCTTGATGAATAACATGGTTCACGACATCAGCCAAGTCATCACTTGCACCACTGTGGTAGAACCGAAGCACTTTATTCATTTCGTCTCCACATCCGCGGTAATTCCAGGCAAGCACATCAAAATCATTTTCATAAAATGCTTTGGCCATGCCTTTGATATAAGCGCGATGAGCATTGCCTTCCAAGCCATGAGAGATAATTACAACTTTATTAGAGTTCTGTTTTAACCAATACAAGTCAAGAAAATCATTGTCTTGAGTTTGAATTCTTTCCTGTTGAAAATCATTTACCTGCACCTTCCGAAAAAGAGAAGGGTAAATTGTTTCAAGGTGTGAGTTAAATAAAAACCAGGGCGGTGAGTACACGTAATTTCAGGTTGCAGGCTGCAAGATACAAGTTGTAAATCATAAGATGGAGGATGCAGGCTTAATAAGCTTCTTCTGGAAATATTTCCGCTAGATTAATCACCAGCCCAGGCAAAGTCATCCGAGCTACTTGGTCAGTTCGAATGTAAGGGGCCAATTTTATTTCGTATTTGCCTTTTGAGTTTTAACCAAGTGTTGCACTGGTGGTGTTAGAAGAAATGAAAAGTTTTACATTCACACCGTTTGCAAAAGGTAATAGAGCCTAGTTCTACGTAAGGCCGTAAAGAATGGATTATTGAAATGATGAAAATTATTCGACAATAAATTTGAAATGCCATCCCAGCACCTTCAAAATATAAAGTCCGGGAGAAAGATTGACAGGAGAGAAGGTTGCTTTCATTGTTCCATCTGAATCGGATTGAGAAGTGTCACTGCTTACAGTCACCCCTTGCACGTTCACGATCTGTAGTTCCGTAAGCACGTTAGGCGGCAAGGCATTGATCTGGATGTTGAGCAACGTGTTTTGAGATACTGGGTTAGGATAAACCGTTGCCAGTGGGTCAAGGCTGATTACGTTCACCGCGATGATTTCGGTGGAAGTTGTCTTTCCATCAAAATCAGTTTGCTGAAGCTGATAATAATTGTTTCCCAATACAGGCTTGAAATCGGTAAGCGTGTAAGAATGCGCAGCATTGGTAGTCCCATTTCCTTTCACCCTTCCAATTGGTTGAAAATTAGCACCTGTTGCCGAATGTGATACTGTGAAATAGTCGTTGTTTAGTTCGGATACGGTTGTCCAATCAAGTTGAACTCCATATTTCATCGCTATGCCAGAGAAGGAGATGAGCTCGATAGGTAATGTAGTTGCGGAATTGGTAGAGCCCACATAAAAACTATTTGACATCTGAGCGGCTGTAAGCCCTGATCTTTCTACACGAGGGTCAGAAGTAGACATTGTGGTAGCCGTAACATTGGTTCCAATTACGGAATTCAGTAGCATTGAACGCACATCATTAAGTGAACTTACAGTTCCTAATCCAGTGCCTCCATATCGAATTCCAAATGTTGCACCTGTGCCGCCGGTGAGTGTGCTTGTCCAAACCGAATTGTTTCTGATAATGATGGTTGCCACCGGACCTGTATCAGCAATGCTTAAACCTGTGGTTGTGGTAACAGGGTCAGTATGTGTCATGCTAATGGTTCCTGTGCTCCCTCCTGTATTGGTTTTACCAAAGAAAAAGGGCCGGAAATTAGTGGAGGTTCCTATTGGCATTAACCCATCTTGGCTAGTACCTACGGTAATTGCTGCTGCTGGAAATGCACGAGTAAAAGTACCGTTAAACATCCAGCCGGCAGTGGAAAGCAATGAATGAGATAATGCCCCCGAAGTGCTAGACGAAAGTGTGAAGGTAAACCCACGCAGATCCACAATACCAGAAGTCATGGTCAAAATACTACTGGTTGTTGTATTAGCAAGAAGCGAAAACTGAGGAGTGGCACTGGATGTATTATTTAATATCAGATTGTTGTAAGTGAAATCACCAATAGTTTGAGCTATTGAAGTGCTATTGTAATTTACAGTACCTGTGCTAGCTGTAAATGTGCAAGTATTAGATTTCAGAAATGCGCCTGCTAAGTTGAGCGTGCCTGCACCACTAAAAGTAATTGTCGGGCTATTGTTTGTACCAACGCTGGGTGCATCACTAATCACATCTCCACTTATGGTAACAGTGCCAGTGGAAATGGTTAAACGATGGATGCCTGTGTTGGTTGAGGCGTTAGTAAATGCCAAAGCGTTTGCTGTTAATGTTCCAGCTCCTGCAGCTACAGTATTGCTACCGGATGAAGGGGTTCGAGGCAATGTAACATTTGTTGAAACTGCCAGTGTAATTCCGGAACTTATTGAAACTTGATTAGTTTCATTCACAGATCGAAAAACGAGAGCCCCACAGGCTGCCCCAGCAGCAACCGTAATGGTAAAGCCACCCCCTATGTTAGCATCATCTCCTGCAACAGGGAAAGTTCCTGCGTTGGTAGCATTGCCGTAAGTGACTGTTGACCATGTAGTATTGAGGGCCCAGTTCCCCGTTTGTCGTGTAAAGTATATTTTATTGCTAACGGTTATTATCCCTGTTGTTGCAGGTGTGAAAAAAGTATTGCTCTGGTTAGTAGCAGAGGAAGTTGTGCTGCCGAAAGTTCCAGGTGTTTGAGCTGTTCCGTTCTGAATATAGGTTCTAGCTGTATGCGTAGTTATACTGTTGGGATTGATTACAGTTCCACTATTCTGTGTTAAAGTTCCTGCTATTGTAGTTGCCAAACTGAATGAAACAGTATTGCTGCCCGACAAGGTAAAATTGTTGAACGAAGTTGCACTTGATCCTCCAATAGTTTGAGTAGTGGTGCCATTGAAATTGAAAGTACTGCCGGTATTAATAAACGTACCACCATTATTAGTCCAGTTTCCTTTCAGAGAGTGCGTATATGCGCCTCCTCTAAAAGATGCCCCTGAGTTTAATGTTAAGTTCCCGTTAATGGTCAATGGGCTGGCTACAGTTGCCGTTGCGCCACCCATCGTTAAGTTGAAAATCGGAATGGATGTATCTATTTCAATGGCACTTGAAGCACTGGATGCATTTCCTATTTGCAACGTTCCTCCTGTGAAACCACCGCCCAAAGTCGTATGGTTGTAATAACCAGCATTGGCCGAAAAACCTGCAACGGTGCTTGAGTTTTGAATAATTAAAGTTCCTCCAGTCATCGTAAACTGGGAATTGATTGCACCCACTGTTTGTATCAAAAAAGGATAATCTGCGGTAGATCCTGATGCTGTAGTTACTGTACATGTGCCACCTGACATATTGAAGTTCATGCCTGCAGCACCACCTGCTGGCGAGTCTGATAAAGGCCCAGCTACATTAAGAGCTCCACTTGAAATTGTTAAAGAGCCTCCTTGAGGATATAAATAGTTGTTGGCAGTTGTACCGATGTTAAGAGTACCCGCAGTTACCTGAATAGCCCCACTATAGGTCACGGGTGTATTACTCGCGAATATTGTTCCTCCATTGCACCAGAGCTGTGCATTCGCTCCAAAATTTGGATCAGTAGTAAAAGCGGTGATCGTAGAGGCACTTGAAAGCTTAAAGGTTCCGTTGGTTAGGATAAGCCCCCCGGATAAAATTGTGATCACGCATTGCACATCGAGAACGTTCGCTTGACTTGTTCCCTTATTGATGGTGATCCCTCCACCAAAAGCAGTAGTGGCAGCAGTACCGGTAACGGTATTTGACGTAGCTCCGGTGAACGTAACACGACCAGTTCCCTGATTGAAAGTGCCATTGTTGACCATACTTCCGCCTAATGTGATAGGAACGTTCTGTGAAGTATTGGTAAATGTGCCGGTATTACTTACAGTAAAAGTTCCTGTAAATGTTTTGGATGCCGTGTTGCCGGTATTGAGTGTAAGTGTGCCATCGATAGTTGTTGTGCCTGTTACTGAAAAAACGAAATCTTGAATCGTTGGAGTCTGAGAAACGGGAACAGAAAAATTGCCCCCCACACTTACTGTTCTTGTTGTGCCTACTCCCTGAATAGAGCTGGTGCCATTCATGGTTAGATTTCCAGTGATCGTCAGGGTCCTATTAGCAGTGTTCATGTTCAGAATCCCCGACCCATTGATGGTAACACTTTTGCAGGTTTGGTTGGTAGTAAGATTGATCGTCGCTCCGGAAACAATAATCACGTCATCCGTTGCGGCTGGTGCCGCACCACCCACCCAGCTTGCTCCTGTTGTCCAGTTGCCGCCGCCTGCTGTACTAGTAATGGTTGCAGCCTGCGATGCAAAACAGATTAACAACCCAAAAAACAGAAAAATTGCCCTTGTATTTCTCATGTCATCAACCATGTTTTTCCAACATTTTGTATATGCACACAGCAACGGATGCTGTGAATAGACTCAGGCAGGTGGAGATTATGATGGAAACTTTCATCCTCTTTTGTTTGCACAGACTAAGGCGAAAGCCATGCCAGCAGACATATCGCTGAATGGAACGAAATTTAAAGGATCAGATTTATTTATTTGTCCCTGATTGGGAAACGTACTCTCTTAAAGGAATTCCTTGGCTGGATCCCAGAATCTTTTTTCAATGCCAACCACTTTATCTTTGAATACCTTGGTTCCTTTCTTTTCTGGGGCTTTGCATTGCTGTCGGAGTTTTGAAATGGTGTTTACCAGTAAGGAGCCTTATGATCTTGACCTTGGACTTCTAATGAGAATTGTTTTGAACTTTGCGTCTTCGCGTGGAAATTACATGATCAAATCAATTTCAGGTATTGGCGGAAAACCTGGAGAATCACTCACTCCGTTGATGTGGTAAAATTTGCTACAGCGTTTGGAACGTAATCGGCTGTGATGCGCGCATTTCTGGAGAAATCGTGAGTGAGCAAGCAGGTAGAAAGATGAAGAAAATAAAACGCTCGGTAGGCTTACTCGTAGTGATTGGCTACCACCCCATTCTCTTCCTCAGATAGTTGATGTGTGCGAGATGATGATCGCCGTGCCAGGCATAGGTAGCTATGAGTCTGCTGATAGAAACATGCTTTTGTGTATCCGGGTGAATAAATTCTTTAGTGAGTTCTTCCGGCTTCACGGCTTTGAGAATTTTTGTCCATTTAGTGTGGAGAGTGCGCAGTAGGTTAATTGATATTATTACCGGAAGCTTCTTATCCGAAGTTTCAGCCCAACCTTTTTCATTGTACGCTTTGATAGTTGGTGTATTTTCAGTGAGGGTCCACTTCGTTCGAATGTATGCATTTATGTGACTGTCTGAAACATGATGCACCACCTGCCGAACGGTCCATCCTCCTTCACGGTAAGGCGTGTCTAGTTGTTCTTCTGATAAATCATTAACAGCTGCTTCCAACTTGGCTGGCAATCTTTCAATGCGGGAAATTAAAGCCATCAATTCTTCATTCGTATAGCTTTCCTTTCCTTCAAATTTTCCGATAGGGTAGCTAAGATCATTGGAGTAAACCGGCTCTACCTCTACATTACCCACAGCCTCTTCAATCTCTTCTTCGTTGAATGGCTTATGCAGCTTGACGGGTTCCGTTTTTCGTTTTCTAACAACACGGATATTTGTAAGTTCTATCAACAGCGAGAAGGCAACAGCAAAATAGATGTACCCTTTAGGCACTGGGTAATGCAACGCTTCAATGAACAGCATGAAACCAATGAGGATCAGGAAACCAAGTGCCAATACCTCCATGGATGGATGTTGCTGTATGAATTTGCTGATCGCTCCGGAAAAAAACATCATCACTCCTATCGAAACAATCACGGCCATAATCATGATCATTACTTCATTCACAATACCTACAGCAGTGAGTATAGAATCAAAAGAGAATATAATATCAAGAAGAATAATTTGAAGGATAGTTGCCGATAGCGTAGGCACCGCAGATTTCTTGCTTCCACCCTTACCTTCCTCGCCTTCCATTTCATGGTTGATCTCCATGGTGCTTTTAGCGATAAGGAAAAGTCCGCCAAAGCCAAGGATCAAGTCACGTCCGCTAAATTCATGATCACCATGGAAACCCAGGAATTTGACTATCCATTGAGGGAGAAAATCATTTACTGAGAATAGAGGTTCTTTAAATCCGATGATCCAAGTAATCCCTAATAGAAAGCCAATACGCACAAACATGGCAAGGAATAGACCAGTGTTTCGTGCCTTCTGCCTAAGCTCTTCAGGGAGCTTGTTCGAAACGATGGAAATAAAAATGATATTGTCTATGCCGAGAACGATCTCCAGGAAACAGAGTGTGAGCAAGGCAAGCCAAGTATCGGCTTTGAGAAATATTTCCATACAGTTTAGGCCTGGTTTATCGTTGGCTTTGGGTGCCGAAAATTAAGTAAGGTTTGAACATAAAAAAACAAATTAGCAAAAAGAAAAGCCCCTTCTTTCAAAAAAAGGGGCTTTAATAGTTACCTATTCAAATGATTCCAATGTAATATTTATTCTATTTATGTAACACCACCACCTTAGTGCGTAAGGCGTTTCCATTACTCCCCAATTGCAAGATATAAACACCTTCTGCCAATCCCTGAGTGTTAATCTTCTTGTTGCTTTCTCCCTCTCCGATGGTGCCTACCTCAGTAAACTGACCAAGTTGGTTTGCCATGGTTAGCGTCATGTTTTGATGAGCCGGAGAAGAAAGTTCAATGGTGAGCTCCTGATCGGCAGGGTTTGGATAAATCCTTACTCCGTCTAAGCTCAAAGATTCTATCCCTGTGACCAATGGAGTTGCAGGCAATGCAGCTACAGCAGCTTGAAGTACATCCTTAGTAGTCTGATCTTGCACAAAACAAACAGCGGAAAGATTTGCAGGATTAATAGGTGCGCTCGACTCCCATGTGTAGCTAATTACTTGATTTGAATTTGCAGCAAGTGCAAGTAATGGTGTGCCACTGGCATTGGGCAACAATTTTCTAAGAATATTTTGGCCATTCACATTTTCAATGATTGCCAGCTGCACAAGATATCGGTTAGTGGATGCTATACCGGGTGGTAATGCTTGTGATAACGTATTGATCGTTGCATTGATTGTAACCTTACTTCCATTGACAGAGGTAGCCAGGTCAATGAGTAAAGGTGATGGCACTAAGGCTCGAGTTGCAAAATAATTATCAGCGTTTGTTGGGTTAACTATAGGTCCTGATTTAAGGCGCCCACCAAAATTATAATTTGCCGAATTTGTTCCATCCGAACCATCAATAAAACCTTTGAAAGGTGCGATAATTCCATAGAATGCCGCCCTTGCCTGCGGGTCTGCTGGGTTTAATGCATTCGCAGCATCTGAACCGCCAAAATTGGTGTGATATTCAACCTTTACCAAGGCCTGTTGAGAGGCCGAATTTTCGAAATTCATAAATTCACTCTGGGCTAATTGTCCAGTCATAGAACCCATAATACCTGAATCATTAGTAAAACTCTCAGTCAAAACTGTTCGGTTACTATTTTGGATAATCACTTTGTCTATCCCGAACCCTTCGTATTTCTTGCCGGAAGGATCTGCTGTCTTGTTCGATCCAAACATGAAACGCAATCTTAAAATTTTAGGCTGGGCTCCGCTCGGGAGCGATTCACTTAACGAGTAGGCAGCTGTGGTCCATACCTTCGAGTCTCCATCCCACCCTTGCTGATTCAATGCTTGACCAACGGGATTCCCAAAGGGTAAGATTGACGTTTGCAAGCCAAGAATAAAGTTGTCTTGATACCAATTTAGTCCCTTGTCTTTTGCACCAAGCACACTCCACGTTTGGCCATTATCATAAGAATATTCTAAATAAGCCCCATCATTTTTAAGCCAGGTATCTGAAGCATAATCAAAGTTGATAATGGGTTTTGTTAAACCTGTGCTACCCATATCAAAACAAGGGCTATTAAGAGCAGATTTTTCATTGATATAATAGGTATTATTGTTTGATCCAATAAGACCCGCTACCCAAGCCTGGCTTCCATCAGATGCTCCTTTTATAACTGAGGTACCATTTGGAACCAGAAGGTTCCAACTGGGAGTTGAAGATCCACTGCTATTCGTTATAAAACTTTCTGCTGCCCAACCACCATTGAGAGGTGCGTTGTTGTTGTTTTCAAAACTCTCACTGTAAGAGTAATTATTTACCGACGAGAAACTAACTGAAGGTAAAACATATACAGGCTTAGTAATCGAGTTTACACATCCTCTGTTGGAAGTGAGCGTCAACTTTGTGTTGTATGTATTTACATTGCCAAATGAATTGATAGGATTTTGTAAGGTAGACGTTTGTCCGTCACCAAAGTCCCAGGCATAACCATTCGGAAGAATAGTAGCTAGAGGGTTACTGAAATTTAATGCTGCAAACTGCGTAGTACTACCCAAGCACTGTCCAACTAAAGAAAAGTCTGCTACTGGATATGGACCAATGATTACCGGTGAGTTGGCAGGCAACCAATTGCTACTTGATGGGTTAAGCGATGGAATCGAGCTCGCGCTAATTACACTTTTGCAGCCTTTGTCTGATGTTGCTGTCAATTGTACGTTATAACTACCCAACACAAATTGATGAGAAATTGTAGGTGTTGTAGCTGAAGCTACTGGTGATCCATCTAAAAAGTCCCACACATAATTTGTGATTGACCCCGCTGATGGCGATTGTGCTATTGTGGAGTTACTTGCATCGAGTAAGGTTTGGTCACCAACACACAAGCCCGTTAAGCCGGCCGTGGTTCCGAAAACTTTAAAATTTAGAGAAGGATTTGGATTAATCACCAAGTCAAATTGAGCAGGTTTCGCGGTGTTTAGTGGAAGTTGATCCTTACTCTCACATCCGGCCGGGGTTTTTTGAGTCGCATAAAATGATGTAACACCTGCATTTGCATTATTAACAAACGCGCCCGTATTGAGTGTACCCGAAACAAGCGGCAGACCGCTTGCTGTTGCATTAGAGTACCAATTAATAGTATTCCCAACGGCACCTGTTGCACTCAGATTATTAATTAATGGGTCATTGGCACAATAAGCTGGCTGTCCATTTGGATAAGTAGGTAAGTTAATTACGGGGCTTTGGGGAATTGGGTTTACAGTTACAGTCAATGGAAGTAAAGTTAGAGGCTGCTTAGAAACGGCAGCCACACAAGGTCCACTAGTTCCATCGGGGTCATTAGTTGTAAGTGTAAAAGTTATAGCTTGAACGCTGGGATTGGGGAGCTCCAAAGCGGGATCCAATACATAAGTGGCCGTTACAGGACTAACACTATTCGTTGATGAAACCAGATTACCAGTTCCAGAGGTTGTCCAAATAGCAGAGGTTGCTGACCCACTAAAAGTTCCACTAAGACTTACAGGCTGATCTGCGCAAATAACTTGATCAGCACCAATAGCAACTTTTGGTGCCGCATTCAAAGTCAATGCAACCGTTGTATTAGCTGACCCACACGTTCCAGTATTATTTGATGCCACATTAACATCGCTAAGTACGATGTTGGCTGCTGAAGTAATTTCATTGTTGGTCGGTATATAGATAACCTGGACCGGATTTCCTGCTGTTGCGGATATTGTCAAAGGCCTGTTTTGGGGACCAGTTGGAACACCTCCAACTACTTCCTGAAATACTCCTTGTGCTAGGGTTGAAGTCCAGGTAGCTGATGCTACCCCGGCACCATTGATAGTTGTTGATATAAGAATTGGTGCAGAAGATTGACCAGGGCAGACCGTAATTGGGTTAATCGTATTTATGGTCATTGCCGCGCTAACAGGAATGGTATAGTTTTGAGGAACAGATGGGCATGCATTGGGGGCGGCTGGTACACTCGAGGTGAGGGTAATAACTGCTGACCCATTAGTTATTTCCGTAGCTGTCGGCGCATAATAATTCGTTGTGCCAGATGCTCCTCCCGATGGATTATGACTGGAATTCTCGAAGCTTCCCGCACCACTCCATGTGCCCGAAGTCGTACCTCCTGAAATTAAACTTCCTACCGGTCCGATCGTAGAAATATCAAATTTAGCGGCTGAACAAATTGCTAATGGTATTGCAGAAACAATGCTGACTGGAGTAGTGATGTTCGCTGTTACTGTTACGGCAGCGCTCTCACAACTTAATACAGATTGTGTCACATAATAATTTGTAGGCCCGATTGTAGTTACATCAACGGGCGGAACAAAAGAATTGCCAGCCAGTCCTCCTACTGGAGTAGTTAAACCAGCATTATAGTACCATTTGTAAGTAGTGCCTCCTACTGGAGTAGCATCAAATTTTCCGGTAGTCGGAGAAAGTGCAGTATTTTGGCAAGAATATAAATTAGTTGTTTGAACTGCATTTACCTTAATGTTTGTTAGAGGCACAGTTGTAGGCTGTGGGTTCACTTTTACATTTTGCTGTGCAGTATTTGAACATAATGTAACAGGATCTTTATACTGATACGTAATTGCAATAGAGGTTGATTTTGTACCTATTAGAGTTGGGTCGAAAGTCCAGTTATTTCCGGAAGGATTGGCAAGAGCGCTACCTATACCAACTGCTGCTGTAAACTTGTCGGTGGCCCCGTTAGACGGTGCTGGATTTACTACTGAAGATACTGGCGGTGAAGTGGAGACTAAAGTTACTTGTGCATCATAATCACAGAATGTTGTCTTGGCCATATTAAAGGTAACTGTAGGAGGAGCTACTAAAGAAACAAACTGCCCTCCACCAATTGAAAGTGCTGAAGTCGAGTTGTTTTGTGCGCGGTAATAGACATAAGCACCAAATGGGTAGTACTGCTTATAGTAGCTCTGCGATGGATCAAAAGTACTAACCACACCTTTTGTTGAGTTGATAATAGGTGGGTTTGATGTAAACCCATCATAGTAAAAATAATTACCAGGACCATAAAAATAGTCATTGTAACTGTAGGTGTAGCTTTCCGTCCATGCAGGAGTATTAGTGCCAATGTAATTATAAACTATTGTATAGGTATTGTCTTGGTCGGTTGATGGGTATAGGCCAAGGAAAAGAACAGAACGAAGGCTAGTGGTGTGTGTGTAAGAATATAAGTACACTAAATCGTAATAACTGTATGTACTCGATCCCCCAAATTGAGAATCCACATCAGTCTGTTGAACAGTCAACCCGGTTGAGGGTATAGCATTAGCGCAATATGAGGTTTGCAGATTTTGAACTATAGAAGCATAAACGTCAAACGATTTTGTAGTTGTGACATGACAATGTTGTCCGGTTGTCTCAGGATATGTGTAGGTAATCTGATTCCCTGTACTTACACCAACGGACGAAGGTGAGAAAACATATCCGTACGTTGCATTCGGCGAGACGCCTGGTCCTGAAAAAACTGCAGATACGCTAGATGGGCTTCCTACAAGTTGAATACTATTAATCGAAGCTAAGAAACGAGTATCGGTAGGATTAACGTTTCCTTGACCTGGAATAGTTTGAACACCAAAATCTATTACAGTAGCAGAATTTTGAGAGGACAATGTACAAAAGTTATTTGCGTCTGAACTTGCATTTCCTACTTGAACAGCTGTGCCTCCAAACCGCAGTAAATTAGCCGAGGCCACATTGGTCGTTCCTGTGTATTTTACTTTGAGTCCATTGATAACAATTTGATCGAGTGTTACATTGGTAGTTCCACTGATGTTATATGAAAACTGAACCGTACCACTGGCGGGGTAAGACAGTGTAGATATCGTGTTAATCTCATTACCAGAAATAGTGGGCGCAGTTGTTACGGTTTGATCAAAAACAAAATTAGAAGGTAATATTAAAGAGAACGTCCCACCTGAAGTAAAATCTCCAGGGTCTCTTTCAACCATTGTAATAGCAGAAATTGTTTGATAATCGCCGCTATAACACATCTGTGCGACAGTGCCCGCAGTAACGAGTACCCCTGGGCTGGCAATTGTAATAGTAAGCGTTGCAGAAACAAGACTTGCTGGGAATTGATAGGTCGCTTTTATCGTTTTCGCTCCAGCGGCCGTGCAAGATAAAGTCGAGAAAGTTGTTTTACCACTAACCAAGTTCTGTTGAGGTGTTGTTGGGGTGAGTGCTCCTGTTCCAGTTAAAATTGAAAGAGTTACTTGTGAGACTCTTACCGTCGAAACATTTCCTAACCCATCCACTGCTTTAACAGTAAGTGGACCAAAATTTGCCCCAGGCGCAGCATTGGGTAGTGAAGTAAGCTGTGTCGTTGATGCAACTGATGCATAGAAAGCAAGTTGATTCGCAGCTACATTAATTTTATTAGTTGAGCCCCCTGTTGTCGCAGCAAAAGATGCAAGCCCTGAACCAGTGGTTAACACAGACGCGGCCGTTATAGCAATTGTAATTGGCTGCTGGTCAGTAACAGTTGCTTGAAAAGTCGCCCAGATTTCAAAATCGTCATGGTTATTATTTGCTGACACAATATTTTGGATCGCGGCTGTATTAAAAGTAACCGAAGGTCCAGGATTTGTAACTTGCCCTCGATTAACATTATTGCTATCGAAAATGGCAATTTCGCTCACCATGGCATTATTGGCGATACTAAAAGTAATTGAGCTGAGAGTAGTTCCAACCCCATCTCCGCCTAAATCAGATAACCTGAATATCGCTAACCTCACACTATTGCTACCATCATTTAGTAGCGGTCCACCTACAGTTTGATTATTTAGGTAGTCAATAGATGAAGTAGTTCCGCCATTCAATGCTATTGTTGATGTGGCATTATATGTTGTAGCATTATCAGTATTGAATCCACTACCTGTCTTGTAGTTATAGGTTTGGGTGTTTGTACCGTCCCAATTGAATGGAACAACTGCATAATTATATTGTGTTCCAGAGGTAAGTCCTGAGCCACCGTTATTGTCATTGAAGGTTGCCGTGCCAGCAGTCGTTATTGTTGCAACAAGAGTTGAGGCTCCCAAAACAAGTGAACCAGGTGCAGTTCCATCTTGCACACTAGTAGTAGCAGGGTCAGTGCCTTGTCTTCTAAGAATGACATAACCCCTTACATTTCCTGCAGAAGGTGGAGGGCTTGGAAGTGCTGTAAATGCCAAATTGATTTGGGTTGGACTTACTGCTGTTGCTGTGACCGTTGTGGGATTACTAGTAGGTGCAGTTGAGAGCGTATACCCGATGGCAGTGGGATAACTTGTCAATAAATAATTATAGGTTGCATTGTTACCGGCATAGCCAAATGGAATAATTGCATAACTGTATTGGGTTCCAGCCGTGACTGTCATGTCTGAAAAAGACAAATCAGTTGCTGCTGAAGTATTGCCTATCCAGGTAGCTCCTGAATTCGATGCAGGGGGTACTGCCCCATTTGGAAAAGAAATTCCACTTATAGTTGCACCTACTTTCCTATAAATCGCGTAACCCGCTGCGGCTACTGTAACATGATTGGGGGCTTTGTTAAATGTCAAATTAATTTGTACGTCACTCACTGTTGTTGCCGTAAACGTTGGCTGAGCCAGTGGTAACGCTGCATAGGTGTATGCAGCGTCCGTAACAAATCCAGTTGTCAAATAATTGTAAGTTCCTGCATTTGTACCATCCCAATTGAAAGGAACAACAGCATAATTGTACTGTGTTCCAGAGGTAAGTCCTGAGCCACCGTTATTGTCATTGAAGGTTGCCGTGCCGGCAACTGTTATTGTTGCAACAAGAGTTGAGGTTCCTAAAACAAGTGAACCAGGTGCTGTTCCATCTTGCACACTTGTCGTAGCGGGGTCAGTGCCTGGCCTTCTAAGAATGACATAACCCATTACATTTCCTGCTGAAGGTGGAGGGCTTGGAAGTGCTGTAAATGCCAAATTGATTTGGGTTGGACTTGCTACAGTTGCTGTGACCGTTGCGGGATTGCTGTCCGGGGCAGTTGAGAGCGTATACCCGATGGCAGTCGGATAACTTGTCAATAAATAATTATAGGTTGCATTGTTACCGGCATAGCCAAATGGAATAATTGCGTAACTGTATTGGGTTCCTGCAGTGACTGTCATGTCTGAAAAAGACAAATCAGTTGCTGCTGACGTATTGCCTATCCAGGTAGCTCCTGAATTCGATGCAGGGGGTACTGCCCCATTTGGAAAAGAAATTCCACTTATAGTTGCGCCTACTTTCCTATAAATCGCGTAACCCGCTGCGGCTACTGTAACATGATTGGGGGCTTTGTTAAATGTCAAATCAATTTGCACATCACTTACTGTTGCTGCAGTAAACGTAGGCTGAGCCAGTGGTAACGCTGCATAGGCATATGCCGTGGCCGTAACAAATCCAGCAGTTAAATAATTGTAAGTTCCTGCATTTGTACCGTCATAGCCAAAAGGTATAAGGGCGTAAGTGTATTGTAAACCTGCAGAGGCAGTCATGTCGTTGAATGTAGTTGCGCTTGCCGATGTTGTCCCTACAAAAGTGACCGTGCCGTCAGTAGCAGGAGCTTGTCCATTTACAGCATTCAAGGGATTTAAACTGGCAAGGGTTGCTGCCTGTTTCCTAAATATTGCGTAGCCGGCAGCGCCAACAGTAACATCATTTGCTGGTACAGAAAAAGACAAATCAATTTGTATTGGATTAGCAGGAGCCGCCGTAAAAGTTCCTCCCGGCTGAGCAAGGGGCGCAGTTGAAAGTGTATAAAAGAAAGTCTCTGATGTGACAGCGCTGCCGAAGCCATTCGTTGCATACGCCACATAATAAATCTTCGATCCTGGGGGTAAACTTGAAACACCTTGCGTAAAAACTGTAGCTGTGGTACCGCCTTCTAGCACATTAGTGCCGGTAAGTGCGGTGGGTTGGCTAGCCGTAGTTGACCAATTTACTCCTCGAGTAATCGCGCAGGTCCCACCGGGTCCGACTGACGTCACATTTCCCCCCAATGTAGCCGTGATGGTTCCGATTGATGTAACTGTCGGAGTCGTTATGGTTGGGACACCCGTACAAGCCAAATTAACTTTGTTTTTTTCGATGGGTTCGTTTATCCCCCTAAAGGAAAACAGGGATGAAACGAATACCAACCACAATAAAAAAGACCTTAGTTTTGTATAAATCTTCATAGATGCATTTATTATCAATCTTTACACTTTAATTCTTCAACTCTCCTAAACTGTTTGTTTTCATTATGAACATTGAGCTTTGACCAGCCAGCGTTAACGTTCCGCAAATAAGAAATCCTCCATCGTTGCATAGTACAACTGAACTTGGAACTTCATCCCCGCTTCCACCTAAAGAATGATTCCATAACATATTGCCGAATGGATCAAGCCGAATAAGATAAACATCTTGTCCCCCATTGCCCCACAGCCCATCGGCCGTCGAGGTAGTTGAAGCTGCTAAAAGAAATCCTCCATCTTGTGCTACCGTCAATGCTATACCTTGATCCTGAACTACCGAGGTCGTTTTATCTGTATTAGTAAGAGCTGCGTTTGAGGAGCCATCAAAGAATAAAGCACTTGAAGTGTTGACATTACCTTCTTGATCAGTTCGAATAAAAAATACGTTTGAACCAGCCCCCCCTGTATTTTGATAAGTTCCGATAATCCCAAATCCAACCCCATTACTTTTAATATCATTACCAGTATAGTAGGCTCCATCATTCTGACCAAAATTATCACCATTAACAAGGCTTCCAGTGGGAGAATATACTGGCACCCTTAAGAATCCTGATGGGTTAGTCGCATTTCCTCTAATAGCCGAGGTTGCCCAAATAATATTTCCAGACTGGGTGGTGGTCACCGACTTACTATTCGTATAATTGTAAGTTCCATCTTGGTTGTATTGATTAGTCCACTGTATGTTAAGTGTTGCAGGATCCAAAGAGGTTACCTGTGTATAAACATTTAGACTAGCATTATGCGGAAGATTAATTGTGCTTGTGACAATATAATTTTGCTTGTCATCAACAGTTATTGCGCTACCGTGAATGTCTGTACGAGTAGCGTCATCTGGTGGGACCTTAACATCTCCAAAACTTTTATCATTGGTGATATGGCCCGATAGATCTAAAACAATAACTCGCATTTTTGTTCTGATTTGATCAACGATAACTGGTTGTGAACGGTCAACTTTGATACTATCGCCGCAAACCAGGTAACCGTCTTTTATGGCAAGTATTGCACTCACCCGGGCATGAGGAATCAATTTACGCCATACAGTTTTTCCATGTAGGTCAGCTTTTATAAGCACAATTCCAAAATCAAATGCTGTTATACTATCGCCTGCAATTAAGAATCCATCTGAAACCTCAATGGCAGAAGCTGCCTGATAATTTCTGAGCCCTCCATAAAAATAAGTGAAGGAATTTAGGGAGGTTGGCTTGGCAGTATCTAAATTAGTACACGATAAAATCAGTGATGCGAAAACAACCAGTAAACTAATTTTTTTAATCATTTTTTTCTTTTCAATTTTTTCGGGTTGAAGAAGTTCTGCACGTAACCAACGTTGAAATAAAACGAATTCATGCTGAATATTCCATCTACAATTTTATAGTCGAACAATAAATCCTGGTTAGCAGAAAGCGTGGCAGTCGTGTTGCTTTTTATCAAACCATAAGAGTATCTAACATCCGCCAATAAATAACCACCAGCAATCCTGGTCTTGAAGCCAGCCCCAATTATGGCCGAGACGTTAATTTTTTGACGCTGAGACGTTATAGAAAATGATTTCAAATCAACTGAAGATTGATTACCAAATCGCTTTTGTGTCGCATCTATCGTAGCCCCAAGAAGGTAGTCAGTCGATATTCCTCCTTCTACAAACGGTATGATTTTTCTTTTGTCCAACAATTGGTATTGAACCATTAAAGGAAGAGAAATCCAACTTTGGTTTTCTGTTCCCACACTACTCGAGTACGCTGTGTCCTGGAGGATGGAGGATGAAGTATTTGTGAACTTCTTTTGGAGGAAAAACAATTCAGCAGATATGGTAAACTTATCATTAATAGGAACTTCAGCGGCTACACCTCCACCAATTCCAATTTTGTACGCATATTTTGCACTGCCATCGCTTACAGGGTTATAACTTGAAACATTGGGCTGTGAAGCATTGATGCCAAACTTTACCCCCAGCCTGTATATTGGTCTAGTCCTAAAAGTACTAAATAACCCAATGAACTCAGCCGGATCAACGTCTGGGTTTGGTCTAAAATAAGGGTCAGTTCGAAGCAAGTTAAGCATGGCATCATCGGCTTTTTCTGGCTCTTCTAAATATATGTACGCCATCGCTAAAAGAGTATATGCCTGCACCTTTTGCTCTTTGGTAAATCCGGAAGCTCCAGTGTTCTTTAAGCATGATTCCAGCAACGCCGGTAATTCATGGAGCCTGCCCTGCTCGTATGTGGATCGGGCCAGTCTTAGCGTTTGAGCACAACTTGAAATTTGAGAATATGCCCTCTCGCCAATAATTAAAATCAGGAAACAAAATAAAATTCTCTTCATGTATCACTTATTATTGGCAGGATAATTAGGACAGGTTGATTCATAAGGTAAACCGGGGTTATATAATTCCCACTCGTCCTTGTTCAAGTTTCTCCTTACCAAGCTGCAGAGCTGAGTTGACATTGTAGGAATTTTGGTTGGCCATGCGTGAATAGTTTGGTTCACCCCCTTTATTGTTTCTTCACGAGCATGTATCCCTGCCATCAACTGTTCATCATCAGGCGTAAAGGCAACACTCCAAACCCAATCATGATCACTTAGCACCTGAGGTTGCTCGTTTAATTGCTTAAGATTCCACAAGCGCACTGAACCATCTTTACTTGCTGTTGCCATAAACTGACCGGAAAAGCTAAACTTGATCTGTTCAATCTGTGAGGTATGTCCTGAAAGAACTCGTTTTACGATTCCTGAATCAATAATCCGAACTATCCCGTTTTCATCACCAATCACAATTCCCCGACCATCTGGCATATAGGAAACTGCAAGAATATCTTTTTGATCCTTTAAGATTTGATACTTTGAAACTGAAAAATTGTTCCTGAGGTCCCAAATGTAGAGGTTGCCATCAATTCCGGCTCCAGCGAGTTTCGTACCATCTGGGCTTAAATCAATAGATGTGATTCGCTCTTCCGATTTGATTACCTCTTTCGCTGTATTCAAATCAGAAAACATGATACTTTTTCCGGAATTGCATCGAGCATAAAACCCTTTACCATCCGGTGTGAAGTTGATGTTCTCTACATCCGATAAATAACCTGCAATCCTTTTAGGCTCCCCTCCTGCTCCAAGATTGAATAAGGCTACATAATTTGCATCCCGATCAGCAGGAAATAGACCTCCAGCAACCAGATAATTTCCATCGGGACTTATATCCAATGAATAGATTTGATAGTATGCATTAGCTTCACCTGGATTCACAAACTCCTTAACAATTTCACCTTTCCAAGTTCCGTTTTGTTGACTCCATCGAATCACTTTTCCGTCACTACCCCCAGAATAGATGTTGGAGTTACTTTGTCGAGTTACCAAGGCACGGGCTGCTCCCTTATTGTGACCTTCCAAACTACGCGTAAGTGGATGATCGTATTTTTTTAATGCCGCGAATAGACCATTGTAAATATCATTATCAAAAGAATAGCCACTGTACTTCGAATTGAAGTTGTACGCCTGCTGAGCTAACAATCCTTCTACTTCATCATCATTTAATTCTTTTGACTTTAACGCAATTGCTTTTGCAACAGAAAGATACCGTTCACGCTGAGCAATATCTTTCTGACGATTCGCCTCAACAGTTGCTTTCTCTGCAGCCAGCTGATTTCGCTTTGCAATTTCAGATTGTCTATTGGCTTCCTTGGCAGAAATCTCTGCCTTAATTGCATTTTCGTCAGCAAGTTTCTTCTGCTCTAAAGCAATTGCCTGTTGCCGCTTTGCTTCTGCTGCACTTTCTTCAGCTCTCTTTTGAGCCACTTTCGCTTCTTCAGCCGACTTTTCAGCGGCTATTTTCTGTTTGTTCGCTTCATCTGCATTTTTCTGAGCTTCAATGGCATTCTTTTGGGCAAGCAAAAAATTCTCTTTTGCGATCCCCTGTTGCACAAATGCATACACTAGTGCAATCAGAGCAAGACCAGCAAGCACACCAAATACGATCGCCGTAATCCTGGCGCGCTCTAGTTTGCGTTTCGCTTCAAGTTCCTTAATACGTTGCTCTGTCTCGAATTCTTTCTTCGAATACTCCAAGAAGATCATCGTCCGCTCAAAGGCCGGATGATAACGCTGTCCCCAAACCAAGGTAGGTTTGTGTTTTACCTGCCAGTTAAGAGCTAATTGTAAATCCGGTGGTCTCCACAAACCTGCCTTACCTACTTGATACATGTTAGCAGCTTCGGCAAGACGTAAATACATTTGCACCGCATCGGCTTCATCATCCACCCAGTTTTTCAACCGCACCCAGATGCGCATCAAACTTTCGTGCGAAATATCAATCATGGATTTTGAGCCTAATGGCATGCCATGTCCCGGAGTCAATAACGACCGCCCCGGCTCGCGGAATTTTTCTATCACTTCAATCACATCGCCTTCACTCACATCGGCAATGGACGCTATTTCATTAAGCCGCGTCGGTCTTCTTATTCCAAAATTTTCTCCTCGCTTTTCTGTAATCGCCTTAAAGAGAGACTCGCAAATTCTTTTCTGGTCTTCATCCAACTCATCGTAGGCTTCATTGGCGTGCATTGAGAGCGCCTCGCTCATTGTACCAATGGCTTCGTAATGTTTCAGGTCCAGCAGCTCGTCTTCGTAATCCTTGTAGCGAGTCCAGTAGCTCCATGTACGCATCAGCGCGTGCTGAAGAATAGGAAGCTGATCCGGATTGTCGCCTAGATCATTCAGCAATTGTTGCACTAAGCGCGAAGCAATCTTTGCATTACCCACTGCCACAGGACCTTCGATCGCCCTGCGCTTTTGATCGCGCGTCATTTGAGGAATCAGGTAGTGGCTGTCGTTAATCTTACGGGTTAATTCAGGAAACTGCGCACAATCCCCAATAAAATCAGAACGCATTGTGATCGCCACATAGATCGGTGAATCTTCGTAGTTCACTGCTTCCGTCAACAGATTAATGAACGCTAACGATTCATTGACTGAATTTGGATCTGTACCATCTTTGAAGCGAAATAATTCTTCAAACTGATCAACTAATATTAAGTAATTGATATCTTCACTTCTCCTTGATTGCTGAATTGCTTCAACCAATCCCAATGAACTACTTCGCAACAATGTTGAGACGATGGTGCGTTTTATTTTTTTATCATCAGGATCGGCATAGTTATAATCCTTTTGCGTCTTAAGTAAAGATTCAGCGAGGTTGTCGATCGGGCCTGCTCCTGGTCGAGTTACTACCACCTCCCAATTAGGGCTTGCATCCGTAAGGAAGCCACCATAGAGAATAGGTAAAACTCCACAATAAATGAAGGAAGATTTACCACTTCCTGAGGGACCAATTACACCAACAAATCGGCTCTTAGAAAGTTTAAGGAGTACCTCATCACTTTGACCTTCACGGCCAAAGAACAGGTGACTCTCTTCCACTTTAAAAGGGCGCAAACCCGGAAAGGGGTTGTCGGTTCCAACGGTAGCCGGAGAGCCTGGCAATTCGTCAACGTTCTGTCCCATAATTTTTACGATTTAAATTCTTGTAAGAAACTTTTCAAATTCTCCATCGACCGGTTCGAGTCGCTGTTGATCAATGTAATATTCTGATTCTTATAACTTTCAATGTTTCCTGGCCCCACTAATGCTTTTCCTTGAATTGGTTTGTTGCGACCAAACCCTGGAGCCTTTAGGAGATCCAGGATTTTCATTCGCACCCACTGATCGTTCACTTTTCCCTTATAGATAATTGCGCCATCGAAATTACGCAGGTTGTCAATATGCTTTTTGCGGACATCTAGCAATTCTCCCTCAAAAGCAGGTATCAAAACTTTAAACCCCGATTTCACCAATACATCTCGAATAGGCTCAACTTCTGCCAGGTCAATTCTATCATGCACCAAATAAATTGACTTGCTGCTACTTGACTCTGCCGTGTTGCGATCTTGAGATTCGATCAACTCATCGCGCATAATGTTTTTAAAATCCTCTAGCGGATTTTGCAAGATCTCTGCTCCTTCCTGAGCTTCCGTATCTCGCCTGATCGAGTCAATAAAAGCTTTCTGCCTGTCGCTGGCATTTTTTAGGTTTTGAGCAATCCAGATGAGGCGTGAAAAGTCATCTTTCGTTTGCCTTTTAGCTACAGCAACTTCTGAGGCGATTCTATTCTGGATATCAACAATTGAGCGGTCCGCTCCTTCGGGGATTTCACCATAGGCATTGCCAATCAAATGTATTGACATGGTGCATTCGACCAAATCCTTTCGCACTTCTTGTTCTAATTCCTCTACCCTAGTAGGTAAGGTATGGTTTGGGAGCACAATGAAGCCGTGTCTTAGTAATTCTCGCTTAATAATGTTTCGTTGCACCGACAAATCATGCCCAGTCTCTGCGAGGTAAATTGTCTTTCTCTTATAAATACTTTTAAGCTCAGCACTTTTAGCATCTCCAGCCTTCAGATTAATCAGTGATTCGTGAATATCATAGGCAAGATCAACCAGCTTCATCCAATATTGCTTTTCTGCCTCTTGACTAAAAAAGTCGGCATACTCTTTCATCTGGCCTGTCTCTGCATCTAATTGATACATGTCATAGCCAATTGAGTCGCGAAGCCTGGGGGGTTGCTCTTGTAACGTTAGTGGTGATTTTAAAACTTTAAACACTCGATTGACCGGTGAGCTCGCCGTATTCTTATAAAATGTTTCAACCAAATCCAAGCATCGCCCGGATTGAACAAAATCCTTTGTGAGCACGGCAACTAAAATTGAAGCGTTGTCCATCGCTGGCGCAGTAGCCGTATCAAACTCTGATTTGATCACGATCACAGGCTTGGTGCCAAGCACTTGAAAAAGCATGAGTTCCAAAAATTTTCGAAACTGGGTTACCCAGCCCTGCTCACTTTTCTTTTCAGTCTCGTTATCTTTTTCAGCAAAAGTGATGAGTACGTCAATGTCTGCCATGGCGAGTTATGCTAATTGTTTTTTCTTCTCTGTAACATTATAGATTAGTCCTTGGGCTAAATCATGGTGACTGGCAAGCACAAAATAAAAATCAACCAATTCGATCTTAAATAAAACAGACCGTTTGGTTGCTTCTACTTCCGTAATCTTAGGAATCGGTCCTTCTTGAAAAAGGTCTCCGAATACATCATTTGCCTTCAGTATACCAACTTGCTCCTGCTCTTTCTTCAATATCACTTCACCTGAAGCTACAATCAGGATTGGTGTTTCCGTGGAATTGAGCATCAGTTTGTCGCGGGCATTCAACGTGACAGGCATTATCTTATCCGACAGATCACTAAGTACCTTCCCGCTGATCCGGTTGAATGCCGGTAACTTTTTAATAAACATGACCATCTCTATGAACAAGAAGAATCCATCGTCAAGACCATCCAGAAGCTTGTTATTCTCGATGGCTGAATCAAGAAATTTCTTGTCGCGATAAGGAAGCCTTTCAGAAATTGTATGATACGCTTCTTTGTCTTTATTATAAACCACCCAAGCTGTGGTTTCCTGAAGCAGCAAATCGTTGTTGAACATCTGGCTCACTAATCCACGGCTCACCCGGAAACTATCGATATAAGCCGTAGCATGAACCGCGCAGGCTTTTGTCCAACGGTTATTAAAATTGAAATCACGGTTCAAAATGTAATTGATTGTTTGAATCGGATTATAGCTTTCTCGCGGAAAGTATATTTGCAGTTTCTCAAGTTTATCTTTCGTTGACGAATCATCCAACAGTGGAATTAATTTTGGTTTTAGATCCTGATCAACAAACAAATCCAGAAGTTCAAGAGCATATTGAATACTGTCTGGGGTACGCGCTTCGATATTTTCCTTTACTAACTGAACTGATTCCGGATCATAAAGAAGTGAAAGCAACAGGGTAAGATGATCATAGTTGTCCAGAATCTCTTCACTAAGTGCCTCGCGTAAGAAAGCATAAATTGGTTCTTCAGGTATTTCATCCAATGCGGCAACATTCCACAAAGTCTTGCTCATCTCCGTATCCAAAAGATCTTTTACTGCCAGTGCTTCACGTCCTTTTGCCTGGTAGTTGATGAAGCGAAGTGCGTATAGAATTTGTTTCACAATTCGCTTGTCAGGATAATCAATTTTTTTCCAAAGCAATTGCAGTCCCTCACTACCACCGATGTGTCCCATGATTTGGATCAACTTGACCATAACCAAATCAGTTTGTCCAGATTTATGAAATGCTGTTTCCAGATGAGCCAGCGCTTGCGGTCCAGCTTCTTTGAGCGCTGAAGCGGCCATGTGTGAATACAATGGAGAGGCTAGCATCTCCACCAAAACGTTCCATGTTTCTGGTCTTTTTACCTTACGGGCTGTTAAGATCGCTTCACTTCGCACACGGGGATCCTGATCGCGCATCAACTCAAGCAAAATGAATATTGTCTTATTGTTGGTCAGCTTGCGCATGAATTTAGCGGCCAGCATTCGATCGGTTTGTTTCACCGACTTACTCAACTTCATCAGCTTATCGGGAGAAATGGATAAGAGGTCACTATCTTCAGCTGAGCCAGCGGCTTGGTTAGCTAAGCCCTTGATTTCATCTTTCTGTTCAGGTACGATTCCTAATTCCTGAATTTTGTCCAAGGCAAATTGCCGAACGCGCTTGATCTTGCTTTCTGAAAGCTGAACAATAGAGGATTCGAAAAGTGCCGGTTCCAGCTTCTCCATCAACTTCAAGCCATAGATAACTTTGCTCTCTGCATCACTCTTCACCTCTTTGTCAAGCACGCTATCCATCGTGTATTCTTTGACCACATCTTTTTCAACGGCTTCTTTATTTTTGATGAGTGACGACTGCAATGTATCTCGGTAGCCGTGATACATTCTATTGGCAATAAAATACCAAATTACCAGAAGAGCAATAGTAAAGGCTGTAACTGAAAGCAGGTTAAAGATGGGGAACGAATTGATTAACACGATCAATCCCCCGGCCACAGTACTAGCCAATGCAAAGACAAATCCTTCAATCTTTGTTTGGACATCAATCTTTATCGATTTATCTATTGGCACATAATAGAATTTGAAGATTGGCGTATCCAGTGCGTCACGCAATGAATTAATAAAGAGCTTACTCATGGCAATGGCAACAAAGAAATAGACGATCGAGGTCTTTCCTGAGATTGCAACGTCATAACCAAAAAATGAACCTAATGCCAAAGCTGCCGTTGTGAACAGTACCAACACTACGGGATTAATGATCATAGCAACCCTTAATCCGTAATCCTGAGCAATGCGATCAGTAACAAACGTGGTGAACATGAAACTGAAAATCACAATCGTCATCTCAAAATAACTAAGGAAGTAAGGAAGTGCCTCTGAATTAAATTGAACCACAGACACGTTAAAGAAAGAGTAGTCAACAAATCGAAGGGCGGTGAGCGATACAATAATGAAACCAGCCAAGAGCATAATGTACTTGTTACTCAGAAACTGACCGATGGAAAGCTTATGAATTTCCGACTCCTCAAGAGCAGTTTTCCCTTTTCCGAGGTATTTGCGGCTAAGAATAAAAAAAATAACGGTATAGCCTATTATACTGAATAGGCCAATCGTGTAGAGAGACTCAACTTTGATACCCGAAGTCAGCAAGATAGGAATGGTGAAGAATGCGATCATGGAGGCAATGTCCGTCCCCACGTCCACGCTACCAATGAGCCGTTTGCCATCGCGTACGTTAAACATCCGACCGAATGATCCCCAAAAAACAAGTTGAATTATGAATGTGAAAGGAAGTATGAGAGTAAAACCAAACTGGTACAATGTTTTTACATCTTGAACGAAATTTTCCCCATATTCAAGAAAGGCTGTCGAAACTATTACAAAAATTAAATTGCCCAACGCCAAAACCCTAAACGAAATTCTACCCTGAAAAAAATTGTAGATGACAGTAATCAGAATACCGAAAATGCCCGAAAAAACAAGCACAATTGGAAGGTCTGTCTTCTCACTAAAATCGCTCAACCCCAACAAAAGAGATTGAGAAGCTACCGCAACTGTTGCCAAAAATAACCCCATCAAGAAACTCATGATCAACAGCAAACCCACTGGGCCTGTTTCATGAGGTTCTACATCAAGCATTTTCCAAAACCTTTTCAACATTTTTTTAGGTTTAGGCTTTAAAACTGACACTATTTGTCGAAAAAAACAATTAAACCCCCAGATTATCACATCTTCGTGTGATGAAGGAAATATTCGTTTTTTTGATCCTATCGCAATTTTATCCTAAATCTTAATAAATTAGTATTATCGAATTATGAAGGATATCACCCGTTTGTCGATAAATCCTTCTTTTGTAAGGAATCAATTAGTATACAGTAAAACCGTGGAATGAAAATTATTACACTTGTATCAAATTAATTTGAAATGTTTAAAAATTTCCTTTTCTGTTTGTCTATTTCGATGATTGCCAGCCTTGGGTTCGGTCAGGATTCCAAAAAGCTAAGTGAAGCTCAGCGACTTTTCGCGATAAAAAATTACGATAAAGCACTTCCTCTCTTCCTTGAAGCAATTCAGTCTGGTGTTAAAGATCCACTAGCACATTACCAAACTGGCATGTGTTATCAGAAAATGCAAAACATTGACGACCAGGTAAAAGGAATCCCATATTTAGAAAAAGCTTTTGCTGAGGGAAAAGGGCTACCCCCCTCGCTTCCCTATGATCTTGGGCAGCTTTACTTGAGAAATGAACAATTGGACAAAAGCCTTGAAACGTTTATGAAGTATCAAACTTTGGTGAAAGCGGATCCCAAAGCAAAAGCCATAGCAGACAAGGCAATTGAAGTATGCCACAACGCCATTGCACTTATGGCCGTACCTAGAAGTTTTACCGTTCACAGCTTTTCCAGCTCAGTGAATACACAATATACAGAGTACAACCCAACTGTATCGGCTGATGAGAGCGTTATCGCATTTACTGCCCTCCGGCCAAATACTGGGCGGACTCGATCTGCTGATAAGTTCATAGAAGAGGTTTTTGTTTCCTACAATAAATCTGGTTCCTGGTCAGATCCGGCAGTGATCCCGATTTCATCAGAATATAATGTTGGTACAGCTGGTATTTCTCCAGATGGCCAAAAGATGATGATCTTTATCGGTGGCCTTACCGATCCTGGCAGTTTGTATCAGATTACAAAAGATGGGGATGGTTGGTCAAAGCCTAGCCTTTTGGCAGGCAGTATTAATTCAAACGCTCTGGAGACCACCTGTAGCATCACTCCCGATGGCAAAACTATTTACTTCGCAAGTGACCGTAATGGCGGAAGAGGTGGACTTGACATTTGGAAGACAGAATTGAAGACCGACGGCAAGTGGAGCCAGCCAGTGAACCTTGGACCTGAAGTAAACACCTCTGCCAATGAAGATGCACCTTTCATACATCCCGATCAAAAGACTTTGTTCTTCACCTCTGATGGACATAATACAATGGGAGGCAATGATATTTTCAAATCGATTTCAATTAATGGCAAATGGACTAAGCCAGAAAACATGGGTTACCCGGTGAACACCACAGCCAACGACAATTACTTTACTTTGTTAGCAGATGGCAAACGCGCTTACTTCTCTTCCGACAGAAAAGGTGGACAAGGCGCGCAAGACATTTACTACATCGATATGCCGGAGAATGCGTCCACTGTACCACTCACGATGGTAAAAGGAAAAATTCTTAATGCAGAGACTGGTAAGCCGATGCCAACCAAAATGTATGTGATTGAGCGAGACTCCAAAAAGGAGATAGAATTTGTTTACGATCCTGATCCGAAGACGGGTGACTATCTGATTATCCTCCCACCGGCCAAAAATTATGATATCGTTATTGAGTCGGAAGGGTTTTTGCCCTACACATTGAATGTCAACATTCCCAACCAAGACTATTTCTATGAATTGTATCAGCAAATTACATTGAAGACCATAAAACAATTTGATGTGGTAGTGGGTCAGGAAGTACATGTAAAAAATGCATTCTACGATACGCAGCAAGATGTGAAAACAGACTTGCGTAAAACTCACGAGGCGCAACTGGTTAAGAGTGGTACGGTTGACGTATACGACATGATGTTAGACCTCATGGCCTCCGATGATAAAGAAGGGATCAACTATTTGGTAAGTCTTATTGAACATCAAAATCCTATCGAATCGGTAAACTTCAATGAAAAAGAAAACTCAAAAATTGAAGTTGCGTCACGTACTTACTATTATGACGAAAGCGATGAGAGCAAATTCGAGCAAAGGAAGGTAGAAGGAAAAACCGTATTCTCACTGCCCACCATGGTTGTAACGGAAGAAGCTAAGCGTTTAAAGGAGGAAACCTCGAAGTCTGTCTCCTATGATAAAGTCTTACTCGACAAATTTGTAAAAATATTTTTTGATCAAGGCAAAAGTGAATTGAAAGATCAATACAAAACACAATTGGATGATCTTATGCAAACGCTTAAAGCCAACCCAGGTCTTGGCGTTGAGATCTCAGGCTTTGCATCTGCAGAAGGAACGGATGAAGCCAACCGTGAACTCTCCAACAAACGAGCTATTGCTGTACTCGATTACTTCAATCATCAAGGTATTGTGCGCAGACGGATTGTTGCAAAAGGCTATGGTGCCACTAAAGATGAAACCGTTTCGAAGGAAGAAGGACGAAGAGTAGAAGTTAGAATCGTAGCCGTGAAATAAGTTTACCGACTCTTTCTAGGGATCATTATTCTGATTATCGTCTTGACCCACCGGACACTTTGTGGGAGGGTATCAGAAATTGAAACCAATGAAGGCATCCACGGTGTGTTAACCTTTTGAGTAGTCAATTGATTATCTATTTCATCCAAAGGTTGGGTTTGCATAGCGATGAAGATGGCTATCAGGATGCCGGTAAGCAAAAGGGCAATTCGGTTTCTATTTACTGACCCTGATTTTGCCATGGTTAATTAATTTTGTCTGCTTATAAATTCCACTTATAACATTGTCAATTTCAAGAGATCAACCTTTCATTATTTAATTTCTTACAAAGCATTTCCAGTTCATTTTTTCTCGCCCTATAAATATTATGCTCCCAGCCACTCAGATAGTAAGCCAGAGCAAAAACGAAGAGCACCAAAACAATTACCCATACTGACTTTTCATTTTCCCAACAACTAAAGAGAAGTAGAATTAAGATGGGAGGATTGTTCCATCGCATTAATCGGGAAATCCGTACCTGGTAAGTGGCAATGGCGAGAGCGTGATTAAGGTCCCCGAGCAACGTGCGATCAAACTTGTTTCCGTCTCTTTGTCTGCGGGTTCGGCTTATCATCATGTACAGCATGGTAAGTAACATCCACAATGCCATCAGGTAGAAGAATAAATTGCCGCCCGACCTTGTCCATGTCAAGGCAAAAATAAAGATTCCAGCACCACCATTCACGATAATTAACAGCAACTCACTGATGTTGGCGATGTGACCTGCTCGTTCCTTCTTAGAAAGAATGCGATTGTGCAGCGCGCGCTCATTGATTGCATAGAGCGTCTCATTGTTTTGTGTGTCCCAGATTTTTTTCATGTCGTCAAATTCCATGGTTTATTATTTTCGATTTTAATACTAAATGTTTTTTAATGCGGCTGATTTTAACACCTACATTAGATTCGGTGATGCCAATAATGTCCGACATCTCCTTGTAGCTGAAGCCCTCCAGTAATAGTAACGTTATCGAACGATCTATTTCATCAAGGCGGGAAATTTCCTCGTAAAGCCACTCGAGCCTCTCTTCCATCGGTTTACTTTCTTCCAAAATGTGCTCGACATTGTCGAGTGATTCCTTATCTTCATAATGCCTTCGTTCTTTTCTTATCCATTTAAATGCGGTGTTTATCGCTATGCGATACAACCAAGTGGTGATGGCTGCATCTGCTTTGAATGTTCGAATAGAATGCCATACTTGAATAGCAATCTCCTGGAACAAATCCTCACGATCAATAGTAGTAAACGCATACGTTCTCACTACTTTAAAGAGCAATGCTTTATACTGACCTATCCATTCTTCAAAAATCCGTTGCTGTTCTTGTTCAGTCACATCATTTTATGGTTTGCTACATTAGTACCGCGATTACGATTAGTTCTTACAAGGAAGAAGAAAATAATTAAGCAATTTAAACCGGGATTTAAATACATGGTATCTTTAAAGAAGGATTGAGCCAGATCATCATAAAATCAATAAACATGAAAATAAAATCACTCCTCTTCTTTATGATCATTTTTTGCAAGGCGAGTTTTGCTCAAACCTCGTTTGATGGCACAAAGCTCGGTAGAAATGAAAAGGTGGGACGATATGTCAAGATTAGAGGATTCAACATGTATTATGAAATTTATGGAAAAGGTGAACCATTGCTTTTTATACACGGAAATGGTGGCTCAATGAATGCTTTTCATTATCAGCTTCCTTATTTCGCAAAGCATTTTAAAGTAATAATGGCAGATAGCCGGGCTCAAGGCAAGTCGGTGGACAACAGCGATTCTCTTTCTTATGAAATGATGGCCGATGACTTTAATGCCCTGCTTGATCATCTTAAAATCGATTCAAGTTACGTGGTTGGCTGGAGCGACGGTGGCATCAATGCTCTGCTGTTAGCGATGCGGCATCCGAAGAAGGTAAAAAAATTGGTGTCTACTGGTGCGAATTTGTGGCCCGATACCTCCGCCATTGATCCCTTCCTGTATAAAATGGTTACTCGCATGAAGGACAGCATTTACAGGCTTGCCCCCACGCCTAAAACTAAAAATCTTCAAAAGTTACTTCGCATTGTCGTCGATGAGCCGCATATCAAACTCTCTGACTTGAAAAAAATTAATTGTCCATCGCTCATCATCGGGGGTGATCATGATGTTATCTTACCACTTCACACGTTGCTTATCGCAGAAGCAATTCATAAGTCGTATTTATGGATCATTCCGAAATCGGGTCACTCCACGCCTATAGTTTTTAAGGATGAATTTAATAAAGCCACGCTTGATTTTCTCAAGCAACCATTTCAGAATATTCAGGGAAGAGGCCGGTTTCGATAAGGCCTCCCTTGATATCTAAGTATTTTGAAAACCGTCATTAATAATAACTATGCGAGAAATATTTATCCTACTACTACTCTTCTTTCATCTGACTGTTTCGGCCCAAGTAGATAAGGGCAAACCTCTGTTGTTCTACAACATTACTACAATCGAGAAGCCTTGGATAATGTTCTCATGACTGCAAACGAAACAAAGATTCGGCTTGATAAGCAGCGAAGCAAATGAGCCTAGACCTCTTCAGCTTCTCCCATTTTCATTTGGCGAATTATAAGTCTATTTGACTAATGCTCTAGGATATGACATTCTGGATCAATAAGTTCGTAAGAAAAATTCTTATGGTACGCGTGTTTATAGCCTTTTGTATGCTGGCAAGTTCACTATCCTTTGCCCAAACCTCGAATGTTTCTCCAGACGAAAAAAGTTTCACGTTACAACAACATTATTCAACCATGAAATCAAAAGCAGAAACGTATCAAGACTATAAAGTGGTTAAGGAGTATGTGCTGGATGGTGTATGGAAAATCATGATGGATTCGATGAAGGCACAAAAGCTTTCAGTTGCACTAGAGCGCCAAGCTGTCTCGAAATTAGAAGTTGACCTGCGTGCTGTAAAAGATACAATTGCTAATGAACGAGCAGCTGTAGCCCATATCGTATATGATAGTCAGCACATTTCAGTCTTAGGTGTTAATTTCAATAAGAACATGTTTATTATTTTAGTGGCTGCTTTGCTAGCATTACTATTATTTATTGGGGGGGCGATGCTAACCAAAATAAAACTCTTGCAGGCAACTACTAAAGAAAAAATTGCAACGGCTGATGGCATAGCCCGGGAGTTCAATGAATTCAAGAAAAAAACTATGGAGAAGCAAATTAAGTTGGCGCGTGAACTACAAGATGAGAGAAATAAAGTTGCTGATCTAAAACACACTGCTCACTAGTGATCGCAAGCATTTGCCAATTTAATGATCGCATAACTTTCGTTTTTCATTCTCCACATCCCTTTCAACTCTTCTTTAAAATAAGGGATATCTAAAACCGTCTTATCGCACATCTCAAACCCTATTTTTTTGTAGAACTCGATAACTCTTGTATTCGTATCGATCACACCAAGCCAGATTATTTCCTTATTAAAATTTTTGCTTACAGCAGAGCAGTCGCATCAAGATGATGCCTCCTCCATGAAATAAGGAGAGCCGTTTATGTTACTTTAACGGGTAAATAATACACTAGTCGAAATTAAAGTTAACTATTTGCAAAATAGAGCTAACTCTTACATGGGAATACATAAATAATTTCATTTAAAGATTAAGAAGAACAGTTCAACATGTCTGTTTTTTAGAAAACTAAATGGTGTAAAACTGGCTCTAACCATGAAAAGCATTTAATGAGATCTTCACTAAAACGTATTCTCTCAACAGGTGCTCTTGAGGCCGGTTCAATGTCTAAGGCGCGCTCCATTCAATTGACAAATGCGATTGCACTTATTTCGGCTTTTCTTTTCTTCATTCTCATAACCTACCTGGCATCTAGCAGCGGTTTAACAACGGTAGTGCAGGTCGGTTCGTTCACTATTATCACCCTTTTAGGCGCGATATTGCTAAATCAATTTCGCTTATATGATCTCTCACGAGGCCTGATGTCTGTCATTATCCCCATATCGGTGCTTGCAGCTATTTTCCTCCCCAGAATCAAGTTGATTGGACAGTATCATTACTCTCAATTGGCGAGTGTGTATTGCATCCTCATCACCAGTTCTGTGATTCCGTTACTGATCTTTTCCTTGCGGGAAAAGCGAGCACTTCTTGGGGGACTAGTAATCAACAGTCTGATATTGATATTCTTCGATTTTGCTTTTTACCGATTCAGCAGCTCCTACGAACAAGCACCTTACACCCTTCTCCGATTTGTGGGTGGCAATTTGGTTGTGTTGATTATGTTTTTAATCCTATCTGGAAGCATCGCTTTCTTTAAAGACCTCTTTGAACACTTTGAAGAAGAAAATAACAAACTAATCAACCGTTTAAACCAAAAGAACGAAGAACTCCACCACTCAAACCTGGAACTTTCTGAGCTTAATCAAAACATTAAAGTGCAGAATGAGGAAATCAAATCCCAAAGTGAAGAGCTCGTGTTAAGCCAGGAAAGTATTTTAGAGGCAAATCTTGAAATAGAGAGGCAAAAAAAAGAATTGGAAGAAAAAAATAATCTACTCGAAGCTTCGCTGGGTGAAAAGAACTTCGACTTATTTCAAACCAATCAGCAGTTAATAAAGCAGAACAGTGAACTTCAACAATTTTCTTTTACCGTGTCGCACAACCTGCGAGCCCCAGTAGCAAGCATGAAGGGATTAATTCAACTTCATCACTTAGCAAAAACGGATGAAGAACGGGTGCACCTGATCCAACTCATTGAGGAATCTACCAGCTCACTAGACACCATCATTAAGGACCTTGGAAAAATCATCGATATCCGTAATGATAATTTCACCTCCCTTGAAAAAGTATGTCTTCAGACGGAGGTGGACTTAATCATTCAGTCGTTGAACACATTTATTATTTCAAACGAAGTATTGATAAGCACTGATTTCTCCTGTCCTCAGCTCACTTCAATCAAAGCGTATATCAACAGTATCTTATTCAATTTAGTAAGCAACGCCATTAAGTATCGATCACCCGATAGGAAAACAACTATCAAGATTTCTTCCCGATTGAGGGATGACAATGTCATACTGGAAGTTTCCGACAACGGATTAGGGATTGACCTTAAAAGGCACCAGGCTGATCTCTTCAAACTTTACAAGCGCTTTCATTCACACACACCGGGCAAGGGTCTTGGCTTATTCATTGTAAAGCAACAGCTTGATAAATTGAATGGGAGAATTGAAGTTGAAAGTGTGCCAGATCAAGGTACTACGTTCAAGATCTTTCATCTAAAAAATCTTGATCATATTAATTAATATGGGTAAGAGTTTATGAATTAAGTAAAACCTCAGCTCAATTGAGGAAATCCATTTTGGTTCTGGCATTATTCTTGTATTTCTTGCTAGCATTATTCATTAACCTTTTTAAACGATTAACCCCTTAACAAATGAAAAAGATTACATATGTATTGGCCTTATCCCTTCTGGTTACCTCGATTGGGTATGCACAGGATTACAAAAAATTTAGAGTAGGACTAGGGCTTGGTTATGCTGCTGCATCAGGATACGGATCCGGCGGTGGTGTAATCTTTACATTCGAGCCATCCTATCGCATTCAGGATAATCTTTCTATCGGTTTGAGAATGGAAGGCGCCGCGATCACACGTGGTTACTCTCAAACCGTCAATAATGCAAGTTTTGATGTTGCTGCAATCGGATCGTATACAATAAATGGACAGTACTATTTTGGCAGCGGCGACTTCAGGCCCTTTGCCGGTCTTGGTTTAGGACTTTATTCTTTGGCAGGCGTGAGTGGTAGTAGTAGTGGTACAAACATTACTGCAACCGAAGCGGAATCTAAGTTTGGTTTTTATCCAAGAATTGGTTTTGATTTTCATCACTTCTCGATGTCAGCGGATTACAATATTGTTCCTCCTACCAAAGATATACTCGGAGGAACTGGAGAATTTAAGAATAGCTATTTCGGAATTCGTTTAGGATTCTTCATCGGTGGTGGAAAAAAATAGTTTAGTAATTAATTAATGAAGAAGGCACAGGCATTTGCCTGTGTCTTTCTTTATGCCCTACAATTGACACCGCATTCTTGACTTCAATGATGGATTACAAAATAATACTTTCCTTCTTCCCTGATTTTACTGCCTTGTAAATCGCGTCAATGATTTTCATATCTTTTAATCCTTCCTCACCATCCACAGGAACAATAGGTTTTTTATTTTCAAGAATGATCGAAGCCATCTCATCCATCTGAACAGTTTGATGGGCAACATGCGGAGAAGTCAATTCACCCAAGCTTGTTCTACCTTCAATAGGACCATAGCCTGTTGCCGGTTTGAGTTCAGCAAAGCCTTTATCTCCATTTAAAAAAAACTTATCGAGGTTGCTCATGGCATAGGTTGAAAGACAAGAAGCTACAGCATCACTTGGAAATCCTAATTGAAAAAGAATGGTTTCATCAACACCGTCTTTGAATTTTACGGGATCCGTTTTAGTTTCCTGGGCCGTAACCCACGTAGGTTCTTCGCCAATCATGTAGCGCGCACCATTGATAGAATAAATTCCTATATCCATCATGGCTCCCCCGCCGGCAAGTTCTTTGTTCAATCGCCATTGTTTAGGGTCACCGATACTGAAACCACTTTGTCCGTTGAAGTAAAGAATTTTCCCAAAGCTTCCTGCTTTTCGCTGACGGATTATCTCGAGCGTCTTCGGTTCGAAGTGTAGCCTATAGCCTATCAGTAATTTTACATTAGCTTTTTTGCACGCGTCAATCATTTCTTGTCCTTCACTGGCGTTGAGCGCCATCGGCTTCTCGCAAATCACGTGCTTACCTGCGCTGGCAGCTCGTATCGCATATTGCCGATGAAGTGAATTTGGTGTGATCACGTAGACGGCATCAATATCCGGGTTGTTTTTGATTTGATCGAAGGTCGTGTAACTATAACAATTTTTTTCGGGGATGTTGAATTTACTTTGCCAGTCTTTCAGTTTTGCTGGTGTGCCACTGATGGCGCCTACCAATTTTGCCTTGGTGCATTCCTGCATCGCATTGGCAACACGCGTTGCATAACTTCCCAATCCTAATAAGGCTACCTTTAATACAGGTCCCTCGTAAGGAGTGTCTAGCATTTCCGCAAAACCTGTTGTCACCGGTAAACCCGACATTATTATCGCAGATGCCGAGACCTGATGGAGGAATTTTCTTCTCGAATTCATAAAAATGTTGTTATGAAATGGACTTAAGATGCTCTACCCAACGGTATGATAATCTTGGCCATTCCATGTGAATACTAAAATAAATCATTAACACATGAAATTTAGTGAATAATTTGTTCTTCATATGTGCGAGCACAGCTTTCTCTCAAGCCAGACCTCACTACGATTTCAATCCATTCCTTCACTATGTTTAAATAAATTCTTAACTTGAATTACATCCTAAAATCAAGAATTGTTTACATGTCAACCAAAAAGCTTATGAAACTCGATTCCATATTTAGAATCATGATGCTCGTCATGCTAATTGCAATGGGCATCTCGTTACATGCACAGAAAATTGGCCTGTTGCTCGACAGCTATGTTACCGACCGCTGGTACGTTGATCAAAAGGTGTTCATGGATAAGGTGAAAGCGTTGGGCGGTGAGACTCAGTTGGAGGTTGCTTATGGAGATCCTGCGGAGCAACTCAGGCTGGGTAAAAAAATGATTGCCGATGGTGTCAAAGTTTTGGTGATCGTAGCAGTTGATGCAGCCAAAGCGGTGGAAATTGTTCAGGAGGCGAAACGGGCAAAGGTGCCGGTTTTATCTTACGACAGGCTGATTGACTCCAACGACATATCTGTTTACATTTCTTATAACAACGAAAAGGTTGGTGAGCTTCAGGCACAATACGCGCTTTCTAAAATTCCCACAGGGAAACTCTTACTCTTAAATGGGCCCGTGACGGACAACAACGCCATACTTTTCCGCAACGGCCAGCTTAAGGTTCTGAAAAAAAGTATTGATGAAGGAAAGATAAAACTGATTGGCGATATCGTGATGGCAGACTGGGGAGAAATTGGAGCACTAATGAAGGTAGATGAATTTCTGACAGACGCTAAAGAAAAACCGGATGCTATTATTGCTGCTAACGATGCTTTGGCGAGTGGCGCTATAGAAGCACTTCCTGCAAACCTCAAAGGCAAAGTATTGGTTACGGGGCAAGACGCCGATCTCAATTCTTTGCGATTCATTATCGCCGGCACACAGACCATGACTATCTATAAGCCGATTAAGCCTGTGGCGCAACTGGCGGGTGAAATAGCAATGAAGTTAGCCAAGGGTGTAAAGATTGAAGGCACTTCTATGCTAAAATTCGGAAACATTGAAGCAGCCTCAATTCTTCTTAATCCTTTAGTTGTTGATAAAACGAATTACAAGGAGACGGTTGTAAAAGACGGCCACGTATCATTATCTGAATTAGTTGAAAAAAAGTAATAAGTAAATTCGGATTGCGTGCATTTCTCTTCATTATTTCTTATTATTGAAAATTCAGCTAAGAACTCCGTCAGTGGTTTTGTAAAACTGTAACCCAAAGAGTGGTACTTGAGTATTTAAAATAATTCTGCTACAGAAGTACCAGCATTTGGTTGTATAATACCCAAACGTTTTCTTGGTTGCCTCGTTTGATTCTCAAAATCAACATTCTTAGCTCCATGAAAAAATTTACTCCCTTTCTTTACTTCGTTCTTATTTCTCTACTCTCCTGTCAATATGAAAACATCACGACCACTAAAAACAAAATCCCCGAAAGCAATGGCTCTGTGGTGTTAATCAAAGCTGCATTAAAAATTTCCATCGGTGGAATACTTTATGAAAACCTGGATGGTCGTATCAAAATAAACGGGTACGATATCAATAACACCTTGCGGTGGACGAAAGACTACGATTTAATTGGCCCTCTTGATACACTCGAGGCTCAAAACGGATTTCATCATTACAGCATTGAATTGTTGGATAAATGGGGAGTTAACGACGTCCAAACCGAAATCTCCGCGAAGGATATCTGGAATGGCCGTGCTGATGGTGCTCTTCCTGTAACGTATGTTTTAGGCGGGGCAATAAAAGCCAAAAGACTGTTAAGCTATGTGACTTCCACAGAGATCAATGTTCCAAGCGGTGGTACAGTTTACCAGCTTCAATCGAGAGAATCCTATACCTACAACGGTGATCTACTACAATACATTCACCATGAAACATACAATCCTCAAACTCTTCAATTTGAAGAAACCGGTACCGATGCATTTAGCTATAGTGGCAAAGTTGTGTCAAAAATAGTAACTACACTAAACGGTCAACCCTATTCGGAATATCGGTATGAGTATGGAGCTGAAAATAAAATCTTTGAGACATTGCATTTCGACAATGACCTTGTATGGACAGTGACTTTCAAGAACAACTACGATAGTAGCAATGTGCGCATTAACTACGACCTTTCTAATGGCAGTTCATTTTTTTATCAATTTGATGTTCGGTACAAGAATATAACTAGTGATAAAACTATTCAATCTAACCAGGTCTGCAATCAGGGCAGTTATGTCTATGACAAAAATATCAATCCGTTCAGACATCTTGGTTATGTTGACTTCAATCTTCAGAATTGGTCGGCCAATAACAAATTGAGCGAGTACGTTGACTACCTGGCCTGCGGGTTTCCTTCACTTATCCCACTGGCTTATTATTATACTTATGATCAAGATGGCTATCCCGTAAAAAAGATTACAAAGTATAAATCAGGATCAAACCAAAATTCTGCCTATCATACTTCTGTGGATTTCTATTATGAGTAACGCTTTTTAATCCGGTAGATTCATTGAGAAATTAATAGTATAGATCGTTGTTAGACGACAAACAACAACAAAGAGTATTTTTATTTAATGCTCTTTAGAAAGGTAAGGCTCTGCGGCACCTGCTCCACTACACGGCTTGATTCATCTTCAATGAAATAATGCTTCACACCAGCCAGACGAGCCGCTTTCATGAGATCGGCTATGCCTACATCGCCTTTGCCTAATACTACATTCGTTTCCACGTCTGCTTTTCCATTACTACTATCGGGAGTTCCAGGGGCGCGATCTTTGAGATGCATCATTATAAAACGTTTAGGATGTTTGTTCAGCCAGGCCAACGGTGATTGCCCGGTCTGCTTTATCCAATACACGTCCATTTCAAAATTCACAAATTTCGGGTTCGTCTTCTCTAACAGGTAATCAAATAGCACTCCCTTTTCAAGATGGCTAAATTCATATCCGTGAGCATGATAGCAAAGTGATAAGCCTTCATTCGCTAGCTTCTCTCCTGCCGCATTAAAGACTTTCACGGCCCGTTCAGCATCAGTGAATGTAAAATTGTCTCCCTCGTGTGGAACCCAAGCACACATTACAAATTTGGCACCGAAGGCCTTTGCATTCTTGATGACCTTGTCGACATCCTTGTCCAAATCGTTAAAGTCAGCTCCTACGCTGATTACATTTAACCCCATTTTTTTCACATAGCTGTTTAAATTCTTCTACAGAGAGACCGTACGTTCCGCCCCCCTCAAGTTCGGAGATACCCCAACTTTTGATTAATGCCAGCGTGCCAGCCACATCTTTAGGAAACTGATTACGAAGACTGTACAATTGTAAGCCGATAGTTTGTGCTTTCGCTCCTTCCAGGCAGCAGATAAGAACGAATGCTATTATGAGTTTTTTCATTAAATCCAATTTATTCAAAACTTTCCAGGATCGCTAAAGAAAGTGATGACTACCTATAAAGATTCCCTTTCCACTGGTCTTCCTACCAAGCAAATTTTAATAAGTTATGATTATTGAGTTCGATTTCATTTGAGAAATGATAAGCTATATTAGCGGCCTATTTTAAAATTTTCTGATGAATGAAATACAATTAAAACTTGAGCCAAACGGGAAAGGTTCATTCTTCATTGACCGCAATGGAGAACGATTAGCCGAAATGGTAATCGCTGTTGATGATAAGAATATAACCGTGCATCACACCGAGGTTTCGCCTAAACTAAAAGGTGAAGGTATAGGTACCAAACTTCTCACTACAATGGTAGACTATGCTAGAAAGCATCAACTGAAAGTAATTGCACTTTGTCCGTTTGTGAGTGCGCAATTCAAGAGGCATAGGGAGTTGTATGCAGATGTTTGGAATCAGGATTGGCATTAGGTGTTTACCATTTATAGTGAGAAGAATGCAAATTATCTCTCCTAATAACATTTCAATTTTCCTCAATGCAGTTCATCGAAAAATAGATTGAAGATAGACCGAAAGCTTTCATATTTGAGTCTATTAAAGCCAACTATAGACAAGATTATCCCTCGGGGTCAAGGACTCTGGGGGATTTTCTTTTTAAGGCATTTCCAAATCCTGCTAATCGGATTTCTCTCGAATAACATTTTTTGCCTGTCGCACTTCACCATTCAGAATGTCGCATTGACACACCTTCCATCAAAAGCATAGCCTATACTTTTGTTCAACGAAATCAACAACATAAACTAAACACAAATATTATGGAAACGATTAATGTTCAACAACCCCAAGCACTTTCTGGCAAAGGTGCACTATGGACCGGAAGAATCATTACCGGAATCGTTGTACTATTTCTCCTCGTGGATGCCATCATGAAAGTGATTGAGTCTGGTCCTGCAATGGAAGGAAGTGTTCAACTAGGCTGGCCTGAACAAGCCGTTCAGGGAATAGGCATTGTTCTGCTGTCAGCTACCATTCTCTATGTAATTCCTCGCACTAGTATTCTCGGTGCAATTATTCTCACCGGATATCTTGGAGGGGCAACAGCTGTGATGGTGCGTGCAATGCAACCAGGGCATCCTTATCTTTTCCCTGTGGTATTCGGAGTGTTGGTGTGGGCAGGATTATTTCTTCGTGATGAAAAACTTAGAGCGCTGATCCCGTTAAGGAAAGAAGGAATTTAAAAAATTAAGTCGAAGACAGGAACCAAGGGATGATGACAGGCAAGCTGAAAAGTTAAAACCCGTCATCCTCTTCTTTCTTTGCGTCAGCCTTTTTAGGTGCAGGAGGAGCGGCCTTCGATTTCTTACCAAACAAACCTTTTTTCTTTTTAACTACAGGTGGTGGAGTTGTGGAAGTTGAGTCCAATGGATTCGCTTCCTGCTCACTCACTGCCGTGGAGTCTGCAGCCTCAGGTTTAGGTTTTTTCTTGAAGAGGTCTTTCAATTTCTGTAAGAAGCTTCTCTTCTCTTTCTTACCCCCTGCTTCTGCTGCCTCCTTTTCAGCCTTACCTTCATCCATTGCAAGTCTCACGTCAGGTAAAACCAGGACATCGCGGAAGTACCACATGTAATTATCCTGATCTACATTGAACTTTTCTTTTTCTATGGAGATCATGTACACGCCACTATCGCCCTTCTGTTCTTCTTGTTTCTCCACTGATGCTGTGGTAATTGTATCCGTTATGCTTCGAGCAGCACTGTCGAGTTCCTTTTTAATCTTTAACGAATCATTTTCTTTCTTCGGATAGACAGGCTTCATCGGTATCGTCTGTAACGCCCTCAATGCCTTGCGATAGGTTTTTTGTGGAAGCAGTAAGTAACGATCTTTTTTTACTCGCCTCTCATGCGGAAGCGATGGTGCCTTGATCACCACACTTTTATCCCAGCTGGAATCCCGTGCCGGTAAGTTGAGTGTCTTGCTGTTGCTGGCCAGTACTTCCTGCGGTTGATTCTTGTCATCGTTGTAGAGAACGAACGCCTTTTTCTCTTGTGCTTTGTCGAAGATGAAGGCGCTTTGATAAGCAGGGCATATCATGCGCTGTGTATTACAGCCGGTGAGCGCGTATACACACGCGAGACATAAGATTAAAGCCTTGGTCATTCCGATAGGATGATCACAATCTATAAAAGTAAAAATTTAACCTAGTAACCCGAAAGATGCAGGAAATCGAACTCTAATCCAACTATTTGATAGCCAGATCACTTCCTTTCTTAGGTTTCGCTTCCTTCATTACTGGCTTAGCAACCAGACTGTACGACTGATCGATCCACTCTTTCACTAATTTATCGGATACACTCCCATCCATAATCACAGTGTTCCAATGCTTTTTGTTCATGTGATAGCCAGGCTGTACAGCAGGGTATTGTTCACGTAATTGCACGGCATCTTCAGGCAAACTTTTGAGATTAATGCTTTCAAAGCTTTCAATATCGGTGAGTGCAAACATCTTTCCATTTACTTTGAATACCAGTGTATCAACACCGAAAGGAAACTCTTCGGTCACTCCTTCTTTCTTCAAACAGTGATCACGAAAAGACTCCAAGTTCACAATAAACGCTTAATGATGATATAAATTACACCGAGCAGAAAAATAATGATCGAAATTTTATTCACACCATGCATCATTTTGATATTGATGTTGGATGGACGCGATGGATCTTTCTTCCTGAAAAAATAGCCCCCCACCTCTCCCATCGAAAAGAATTCTTTCAATGACAATTTCTTTTTTTCGTCTCCTTGCTTTTCCATTGTGCTACATTTTTATTGTCTCCGCCACCTCAATCCAATTACTATCTTCTTTAATAATATCAATTAATTGATCCACTGCTTGCGCTGCCGGAACATTACGTTTCACTACTTCCTTGCCTCGATACAAAGTTATTCGTCCGGGGCCGGAACCAACATATCCATAATCTGCATCGGCCATTTCGCCTGGGCCATTTACTATACAACCCATAATCCCGATTTTAATTCCCTTCAGGTGACTGGTGCGTGAACGAATCTTTGCCGTAGTCTCTTGCAAATCAAAAAGTGTGCGGCCACAAGAAGGGCATGAAATGTATTCGGTCTTTGAAATTCGGGTGCGCGTAGCCTGCAGAATATTAAACGCAGTCTCATTTACAATTTTGTCGGAAACACCTTCCGAAGCAAGAAAAACCCCATCGCCAAGTCCGTCAATTAACAATCCACCAATGTCTGTTGCTGAATAAAGTTGCAATTGCTCAACAGAAAGATTTTGATATTCACGACCAATGATTATCGGTGTTTTGCAGTGCTGATCGATCAATTCAACAAACAATCTTCTTTGTTCCGGCATGCCATGTTCATTGGAAGTTGCAATGATTAGCACGGCTGTTTTATCGGTTCTTAATTTAGTAATTAACTCGGTATTTAAGTTCGATAACTCTGTACGAATGAAATTCAATCGCGCCGACAACTTTGTTGAGTTCAGATAATCAGTCACACTCAAAAAAGGAAAGGCACTTGATTCATCTTCGTGGGTAAGCCAAGATTTGTAATCGTAAATCAGTCCTAATGTTCCGGGGATTTCAAAATCAATTGCATTATCACCCAGGTAGAGATAATCGCATGCCATGTCGGCAATGTTCCATTTATCGAGTGGAACGGAATAGTGATAGCCTAAAGAAAAGAGCGACGCTGCCGTAATTTTTTCTTTCGATGAAAGATCAGCAATCACCCGAGGCACATGATGGCCGCCACCAATGTTTACGACTTCGTTAGTTGATCTTCGGGCGTATTCGAAAGGATTGATTGGATAATTTTTTATTTCAGGAATTGGATGCGTGCTCTTGCGATTAGTGTAGCGCTCAGCTAAATGCATTGCTACCGGAACTTCTGCTTCAGGTTCTTCTGTCAATGAAACACGAATCGTGTCGCCTAATCCATCCTCCAGCAGTGTTCCGATTCCAACGGAAGATTTAATTCTTCCATCCTCGCCATCACCAGCCTCGGTTACTCCTAAGTGCAATGGATAAGGTTGGAATTTTTCTTCATCTAATTTTTGCACCAACAATCGATAAGCCTGAATCATTACTTGTGGATTACTGGCTTTCATCGACAAAACGATGTTGTAATAACTCAAGTCTTCACAAATGCGCAAGAACTCCAACGCACTTTCAACCATGCCGAGTGGCGTATCACCATAACGGCTCATGATGCGATCAGAAAGCGAACCATGATTGGTGCCGATGCGCATGGCGGTGCCGTACTCCTTGCAGATTTTTATAAGTGGGGTGAATTTCTTTCTAATTCGTTCTAGCTCATCATCGTAAGAAGCATCGGTATATTCAATTTCTTCAAATCTTTTCTTGTCGGCATAGTTGCCGGGGTTCACACGAACTTTCTCAACAATTCGCGCAGCCAACTCAGCTGCATTTGGAGTAAAGTGAATATCTGCAATCAAGGGTACTGTATATCCTCTTTTCCTCAATTCATTTTTAATCTCTTGTAGATTCTGTGCTTCCTTGATACTCGGTGCTGTGATACGCACATACTCGCAGCCAGCGTCCACCATGCGAATGGTTTGCTCCACCGAACCAATTGTATCCATCGTATCAATCGTGGTCATGGATTGGATTCGAATGGGATTATCACCCCCCATCGGCACATCGCCAATATTAACCACGCGCGTTTTCCTCCGGCTATATTCGGTAAGGCTATTGCAGTATTGGCGAAGGCTATTAATTTGATCGATCACAATAAAACGTTTTCAGATAACAAAGTTAAGGGATTTAAGACGTAAGTAGTAAGACATAAGTATCAAGACTTATTTTTTATGGAGTACCCAATGCTCATCGTAGGCAATCGTGCCCGCATCAACCAATTCTCGAACAACCTCGATGAACAACTCCTTATCACGAGCTGCTACAGCCGTTTCTAATTCGTCAACCCCCATCGGTCCCTGCTTTAACAAATAAACCACTTGCTCGGTGTAATCTTTAACCAAAACGTTATTCTCCTTTTTCTTTTTATCAATACATACATCACAGATTCCGCATGTCTCATACGTTACTTCATTGAAATACTCTTGAACCAACTGCATCCGGCAGCGATGATTTTGCTCGGCATAATTGATCATGGCTTCCATCTTATCGAGATGGAGTTTCCTTCGCCTGTCCATTTCCTTCTTGTCGATGGGAAGACGATCGGCATCTTGACGAGGCAACACAAAAACGATTTGAGGTGAATCGGAAGCTTCTTCGTAAACCAAAAGTTGCAGTCGATGTAACTTTTGAAGTTCAAGTTTTACCTCCGGCAAACTTAACTTTAAGGCGTTTGTGATATGGCCTTCAGATATCACAACAAAATCAGAAAACAGTTCAGCACCATATAATCGCAAAAGCGTTTTAATAATCGGGTCGAATCGCTCATTGGCAACTTGGAATTCGTAAATCTTTTTCTTATCAATTGAGAAATGAATCCGCGAAGGCCTATGAAATCCATCGTTCAATTGGATCAATCCAAACTCCTCCAACTTCTTCAATGCCGAATGAACCGCAGCAGGTTTTAGATTGTACTTTTTTGAGAATGTATCCAGGTCAAAATCGTACGCTTCACCTTGACTACTTCCAACGGCAAGCTGAAAGAAATTGGCAAGTGCCTGATAAATTTTATTCAGGTAATCGAGCTCCGGTTGAGCTAACTCAGTTTTACTTCTTAAAGCAAGCACATCTACTTCATGAAAAACGATGGTGGCATAACTTCGTTTGCCATCGCGCCCTGCCCTACCCGCTTCCTGATAATACGATTCAATATTTTCCGGAAGATCCATGTGCACCACCACACGCACATCGGGTTTGTTGATGCCCATTCCGAACGCGTTCGTAGCGACCATCACCCGAACATGGTTTTCAATCCAATCTTGCTGACGTGAGATTCTTTCTTCGGTACTTAATCCAGCATGGTAAAATGTTGATACTATTTTATTTTTCAATAAGAGCTTCGACAATTGCTCAGTTGCCTTTCTCGACCTCACGTAAATGATGGCTGGGCCAGGGACTTTTCTCAGAATCTCCAACAGTTTCTTTTCTTTCGTCTCTGTTTTCCTAACCACCAAAGAAAGGTTCTCTCGCGCAAAGCTCTTTTGAAATAAGGTTGGGTTTTTAAGTTCCAACTTTTCGATAATCTCATCTCTCACTTGCTGAGTAGCCGAAGCAGTAAGTGCCATGAAAGGAATTCCAGGTTTCAGCTCATGCAATTCCGCAATCTTTAAATACGGTGGCCGAAAGTCATAACCCCATTGAGAAATACAATGCGCTTCATCAATAGCAATCAGGTTGACATTCATTTTCTTGAAGCGTTCCAGAAAAATTTCAGTCTGCAGGCGCTCAGGTGAAACATAAAGGAATTTTTCTTTTCCGTAAACACAATTATCTAGCGCAATGTCGATGGCTGTTCGACTCATTCCTGCATGAATAGCAATGGCAGGTACGCCTCGCAATTTTAATTGCTGCACCTGATCTTGCATCAGCGCAATAAGCGGTGTGACTACAATACAAACTCCTTCTTTCATCAATGATGCAACTTGAAAGCAAACGGATTTGCCTGCACCGGTTGGGAGAATAGCCACCACATCGTTGCCTTTAAGAAAAGCGGAAATGATTTCTTCCTGCGGTGATCGGAAGTGTGAATATCCCCAATATTTTTTAAATACTTCTAAGGAAGTCAAGATCAAAAACTCTTTATCTTCTTCAAAGGTAACGAAACACTCTTTTCGACGGCATAAATAAAATAGTTGTCGCTTTAATAGTTTCTGTTGTTTTCTGAATCGGCTGTCACTAAATTACTTCGCCCAAAAATTAACCCCATGAAGAAATCAATTTTATTATTTCTCCCCGTCCTTCTGATTCAAACTTGCATTGCCCAACCGAAGATAACGGACTTAACGGCCGAACATCTTGTCGCTCCACTTGGCCTAGGTGCAAAACAACCCAGACTGAGTTGGAAGATTATTTCTGACAAAAGAGATTTTATGCAAGCCGCTTATGAGATCCAGGTTTCTACTACCAAGGATCCAAGTAAAGGAGACGCCTGGAATACAGGTAAGGTTATGTCTGAACAATCAACTAACGTTACCTATCAAGGAAAAGAACTTAAATCGACTACACATTACTTCTGGCGCATACGTGTTTGGGATAGTGCAGGGAAACCTTCGCCCTGGAGTGAGGTATCCTGGTGGACAACAGGGTTACTAAACTCTTCAGATTGGAAAGCGCAGTGGATTGAATCCGGTCTTCCGGGAGATTCCGTGCTCGGCCTCTGCCCGATGTTCAGAAGATCATTCGAAATAAAAAAAGTGGTAAACTCAGCCAGACTTTATATCACAGCACATGGCTTGTACGAAGCAGCGGTAAATGGTCAACGCGTTGGTGATGCCTATTTCACTCCAGGTTGGACGAGTTATAAAACGCGTTTGCAATACCAGGTTTATGATGTGACCCCTTCCATGAAACAGGGAGCCAATGCGATTGGTATTGTGTTGGGCGATGGCTGGTACCGCGGTCACCTTGCCTGGGAAGACAATAAGAATTTTTATGGGAAGAAGGTGGGCTTGCTGCTGCAGCTAGAAATCAGTTATGCCGATGGAACTAAAGAAACTATAAACTCGGATGACCAATGGAAAACATCGACCGGGCCAATCGTCAGCTCGAGCATCTATCACGGTGAGCACTATGATGCCCGCCTTGAAAAATCGGATTGGAACACACCAACTTATAATGCTTCTGACTGGAAGCCGGTGAAAATAAATGATGCCTCGAAAGAAAATCTTCTTGCCTCATCAAGTCCGTCGATCACGAAGCACGAGACCTTCAAGCCCATCAAAGTAATTACTACTCCCAGAGGAGAAAAGGTTTTGGACTTTGGACAGAACCTGGTAGGCTGGGTGCAGTTTAAAGTGAAGGGCAGCGAGGGAGATGTGGTGAAGATTTATCATGCAGAAGTGTTGGACAAAGAAGGTAATTTCTACACTGACAACCTTCGCGCAGCTAAGGCAGAGATTCAGTATACGTTGAAAGGGTCAGGTGAGGAAACTTTCGAGCCTCATTTTACTTTTTTTGGTTTTCGTTATATCAAAGTGGATGGATATCCTGGCGAGTTAAACGCTAACAATTTTCAAGCGATAGCACTTTACTCCAACACGGCCCCCACAGGAAGTTTTGAGTGCTCCAACAACCTGATCAATCAATTACAGCACAATATTCAATGGGGACAACGCGGAAATTTTCTTGATGTGCCTACGGACTGTCCGCAACGGGATGAGCGATTAGGCTGGACTGGTGATGCCCAAGCTTTTGCAAGAACCGCTTCCTATAATTATGATGTCGATAATTTCTTTGCCAAATGGCTTAAAGATCTTGCTGCTGACCAACAACCTGATGGTCGTGTTCCGTTTGTTGTGCCCAATGTACAGAAACCAACCAGTGGAGGTTCAGCAGGCTGGGCCGATGCAGCTACGATTATCCCCTGGACAATGTATCTCGCGTATGGTGACAAGAAAATCCTGGAGGATCAATATGAAAGCATGAAGTTGTGGGTATCCTTCATGCAAACGAACAGCACCAATGACTTATGGAACAAGGGATTTCATTTTGGCGACTGGCTTTTTTACCGGCCGTTTGATGACAACGATGGAAGATCGGCTGTTACTGATAAGTACTTAATCGCACAAACATTCTTTGCGCAGTCTGTTGACCTCGTCATTAAGACAGCCACTCTGTTGGGAAAAATGGAGGATGTTGCAAAATACAAAGAGCTACTAGCGAAAGTAAAGAATGCGTTCCTTAAAGAATACGTTACTCCGAACGGGCGGCTCGTATCAGGCACACAAACTGCATACGTTTTAGCGCTCAACTTCGATATGCTTCCGGAGGAGATGCGAAAGCAAGCAGCAGACTATTTGGTTCAAAATATTAAATCATACAACTATCATCTCACTACGGGATTTCTTGGCACACCTTACTTGTGTCATGTGCTTACGCGGTTTGGATATACCGATGTTGCCTTCCAGCTTTTGTTGCAGGAGACTTATCCGTCATGGCTGTATCCAGTCAAAATGGGAGCCACTACTATTTGGGAGCGTTGGGATGGAATTAAACCCGATGGTACATTTCAAACTCCGAGGATGAATTCGTTCAATCATTATGCCTATGGAGCGATTGGTGATTGGCTTTATCGTGCTGTTGCAGGTGTTGATACGTACGAAGATGGTGTGGGATACAAACACATTCGCATACAACCTCATCTGGGTGGAGGGTTCACTTACGCTAACGCCGACTTACAAACGCAATTCGGAAAAGTAAGTTCACATTGGAAAATCGAAAATGGAAATTTTAATTTGACCGTTGACGTGCCTGCCAATACAACTGCCACTGTTTATGTCCCCGCTATTTCTGTAAACGAAATTACTGAAAGTGGAAAAACAATTACTTCGATTAAAGAAATCAAAGTGACAGGAACGGAAAATGATTCAGCCATTCTACAAGTTGGTTCCGGGCATTATGTCTTCTCTGCAAAAATGAAATAATGCAGACACGCGGAGCACTTCTAATACTTTTCATAATTTTTCCTTTACTTATTTCCGGGCAGGAGTTTCCTAAAAAAAGAGTGCTGGTGCTAACTGACATTGAAGCCGATCCAGATGACACGCAATCTTTGATTCGATTTTTAACTTATTCTAATCAATGGGATGTTGAAGGGATTATTGCAACCACATCCATTCACCAAAAAACTAGAGTCGCTCCCGAATCCATTCATAAGATCCTCAACAGTTATGAGAAAGTTCAACCCAATCTTCTTAAACACGAAAAGGGTTATCCTTCTGCTGCTGATTTACGATTGAAAGTCAAAAAAGGATTACCGGTTTACGGAATGGAAGGCGTTGGCGAAGGGCATGACTCAGAAGGTTCGGAATGGATCATAAAAGTCTTAGAGAAAAATGATAATAGACCTCTTTGGGTTTCTGTCTGGGGAGGACCGAATTGTTTAGCACAAGCACTGTGGAAGATTAAGAAGACAAAAACCTCAGATCAAATAGATAAAATTCTGAGCAAGCTCAGGATTTATACCATTTCGGATCAAGATGATTCAGGCCCTTGGATTCGTCTGACTTTTCCAACTCTCTTTTTTGTTGTTACACCCGGCTATAACTATACCTATGCAACCTGGTTAGGTATTGCTTTTCCACTTCCCGGTTCTAATATTGAAGTGACTTCCCCTGAATGGTTGGCCAAAAATATTCAGCAAAGTCATGGCCCACTTGGAGCAGCATATCCTGATATAGCTTATAGAATGGAAGGTGATTCGCCAGCATTCTTATCACTGGTTGATAATGGTCTAAACAATCCTGAGCATCCGAACATTGGTGGTTGGGGTGGTCGCTATGAACTATACAAACCAGACTTTCAAGATTCAAATGTAGGTCGGTTCAAAAGAGAAAATTGGCCAAAAGACTTGCCAGAAACACGACCCATCTGGACAAATGCTGGCGACTCCATAGTTTCAACTGTCGATAATAAAAAATATGAAGGCAACAAGGAAACGATCTGGCGGTGGAGAGAAGAATTTCAAAATGACTTTGCCGCAAGAATGGATTGGTGCCTTAAGAATTTCGATGAGGCAAATCATCCGCCTATTCCTGCTTTAGCACATCCAGAAAATTTCACTGTTAAATCAGGTGAGCCAATTTACTTAAATGCGGATGGTACTACAGATCCCGATGAAGATTCTATCAGTTATCTTTGGTTTCAATATCCAGAGGCAGGAACATACAATGGAAGAATAAGTTTCAGGCCTTCCGCCCCAAACCTTTACAGCGTGACACTAACAGCTCCGCAAGTGACGAGCCCAAAAACAATTCATTTCATTTTAAAAGTTACCGATAAAGGTCAGCCTCGTTTGACCCGCTACAAGAGAGTAGTGGTTACCGTTGTGCCGAAGTAAATGAGAATGCCTATAAAAATTGCACTACGCTCCTGCAAAAGACCGGATGGTCTCGAGATTCATCCGATCATTTAATCTTTCGGAATAATGGATCTCTTTTATTATTAATCCTTTGTCGAGAAGAAACTCAGCAGGCATGGTGCTGATGGACTCACCATCCGACATCATATGGATAGGGACGCCTAACCTGCTTGCTTTGTAAGCAGTTTGAACAAAGCTGGTAAGATGGCTTATTGTTGACTTATACCCTGAACTTTCCAACCCATAAGCAGAATACATTTTCTTATCAGGATCTGAAATCAAAGGGATTGGTGAAACCTCTTTATGAAAAGTACTCATCAATAACACATTCTTCTTTGATTCAAAAAAGAAAATCATTTCCAGCCCATTAGCTTTCAATTCTTCCCGCGCTTTTTGAAGCATATGCACTCGGATATTGCAAAAAGGGCAACCGGCATGTCTGAAAAATCCAATAAAAACTTTCTTGTCACGATAATCATTTAAGTCTATCGTTCTATCATAAATGTCAGTCAATTTGAAATGAGGAGCTTCTATATTTCTTGTTAATTTCATTTATTCAGATTTAGGAGGCTAACCACGTAATTTTAGTTTATCGAAGTGCAAAGCTATTCACTTCACTAGTAAAGAAAAAACAAAAAGCATCTCCCTCCCAATTTGAAGAACTCGCTCATGGTATTTGGTCTCCTCGAGGGGTGTCCCATCAAAATCTTTGGGATCATCGAAGGTAATAGCAATCCGCGTTGACGCACCAAAGACAAGTGGACAATTTTCGTCGGCATGAGAACAGGTCATGATAGCAGCAAAGTCTTTGTTAGAATTGAATGGATCATCATATTTTTTCGAAAATGAAATTACTGGAGGCCCCTCGGATGAGAACTTAACTTCATATCGAGGATTATCTCCCTCACTTATCTTCAAGATATTGAAGCCAACGTCTTGCATTGCTTTGACAGCCCTTGGATTGAACGCGGTCGCTTCAGTACCTCCCGAGAAGCACGCTACATTATCAATGTTAAAATAATGGGCTGAAGCCTGAGCCCATAACTGTGCGATGTGGCTTCGTCTGGAGTTATGAGTGCAAATAAAATTCAGAATAACTTTTTGACCAGTCTTTGATTTTTCATGAACAAAATCAGAAAGCTCTTGTAATAATTTTCGCCGGGCCTCTCCTATTTGATCAAACTCAAGAATGAGTTGATCAACAGTAATCTTCAACAGCGGAAGTAGCGAAGCAGGTCTTTTTAGCATTGTTCAAAGTTAGGTGTCTGAAAATTAATCACAACATCCGGGAGCACAACAATTGATGGGTTTTTCAGCATATACAGTTACACTGAAAATCCCAGACTTACCTTCTTTGAATTCCTTTATCTCAGCCTCGCTCAAATAATCCTTCAAAATCTCGTCAGGCAATTCAATTCGTTTTTCTTTTTGAATTTTTATCTCTTTGAAGCCGGCTTCTTTAATGATGCCAATGTACTCCTCTTTTTGAATCGCACCTGCAACACAGCCAACATACATCTCTGCACTTTTGCGCAAACCTTCAGGCAACTCTCCCACAAGAACAATATCTGAAACGCTAAAGTGACCTCCCTTCTTCAATATCCGAAATGTTTCGGCAAAAGCTTGTTTCTTGTCTGGCACTAAATTCAAAACACAATTGCTCACCACCACATCAGCAACGCCTCCAGCGATTGGCATGTTCTCAATATCTCCCTGGCGAAACTCAACATTTTTGTAGCCGAGTTTATCAGCATTAAGGTGAGCTTTCTCAATCATTTTCACAGTAAAATCAATTCCAATAATTTTTCCCTTCTCACCTGCAATTGAACGAGCAACAAAGCAGTCATTGCCTGCACCTGAACCTAAATCTACTACCGTATCACCTTCTTTGATCAAGGCAAACTCAGTCGGCAACCCACAACCAAGCCCAAGATCTGCATCAGCAGCATAGCCCTTCAAGTTCGAATAATCATCGGCCATCACGGTATAATCCACTGTGGAACAGCCGCTAGTTGCTCCACAGCAACTGGATTCGTTCGTACTTTTGCTCTGTTCGGCAATCTGACTATACTTCTCTCTAACAATCTCCTTGAGTTGTTCAGATGTTTCTTGCGTTTTCGTTTTCATGATTTGATGGTTTTGTTTATCGGTATATTACGATGATTAAGTTCAAAAAAATAGTCAGCAACAATCTTGGCCGTCATAGCTCTCGAATAAATCGCCTAACAGCTTTTTAGCTTTAAACCAATTTTTTTCGTCGATGCAATAACAAACGCTGGGGCCATCAATGTTTCCTTTAATTAACCCAGCGTTTTTCAATTCTTTCAAATGTTGAGAAACAGTGGATTGCGAAAGCGGAAGTTCATCCACTATATCTCCACATATACAAGACTTGCTTTTGATTAAGAATTGGAGAATGGCTATTCTTGCCGGATGACCAAGTGCCTTGGCCAATGTAGCCAAATCAAGATGCGTCTTTCTAAACTCCTCTGTTTTGGTAAGCCCCATAGTAACTTAATCGTAATAATACGATTAAGGTTTCAAATCAATGCCATTTTATTTAAAATTATTTTGATGCGGCTTGCAGCAACTTCATTCCCGTCTCGCCTAAGTGCTTTCTAAGGATTGATTTATACTCTTTGCCATTTCTATAGCCGCTATCAGCGTTAAAGAATTCATCAAGCAAAGGCACCCAATCGCTGTTAGATGGCATTACAAATCCAAATTGTTCTGAGGCCTTATCCCCGACGGGATGGCGCTTCACAGGTTTACGCTGTTGCACCGCCTCCAAATAAAAAGCTAGATCCAGGTAAGCGAAGGCACCAGGGCTGGTAGTAATTTTATCCAATGTCTCCTGACTGCTCCCTGTAAGCATGATTTTCATATTTGGATAGTACTTCTGCTTCAACTCGTTCATCCGTTTTTCATTTAATGTTCCTTTCGCGGTGTAGGCAGTGAGTTTCGCGAAGGTGGTCGGAAGATCTTCCATCTTCGTCAGTGTTGCCACATCATTTTGAGTAATCAAAAATGCCAGGTTGGTAATGAAAGGAGGACTAAACTTCACTTCTCGCTTTCTTTCATCGGTTATCGTGATATTTCCCAATCCAAAAACTCCCCCACTCGAAGCTTTCACTTTATCGTACATTCCTTTGAATGATTCACCATCACCCACAAATTCATAGGTAAGCTTAACGTTCTTCTTCTCGCCAACATATTGTATAAAATCGTTCATGATGTCCACGCAAACTCCAGTGAGTTTTCCATTGTCCTTATAAACGAAGCCGAAGGCCTCCACATAGGCTAAGGAAATTTTACCCTCACTTTTTTTCTTCACCTGGGCCCAGGAATCACCAGTATAATTTTGAGAAAAGAGATTTGTTACAGCCAATAAACATAGAGCAAGTAGCGAGAGAATTTTTTTCATTCCGTTAGATTTTTTTTCAATATTAATCATCCTCTATTACGATTTAGTCTCAAAGTAATATTGAAGTGCTTTTTAAAGCAAGATTAAAAGATTACCAATTTAACTCCTGTTTGTTAAGAAAAGCATTGATACCTCTCTTGCAATCGTCCGAAGCACGCGCCTCAGCATTCATTTTGGCAGCATAAGTCAAAGCATCTGTTAATGACATCGACTGAACTTGATCGATCATTTGTTTAGTGAGCGCCATCGATTGCGATGAGTTATTCTTAATCAGTTTCTGAGCAAATTCAAAAACAGTTTCATTCAACTTATCTTTTGAGACTAAATGATTTATTAAACCAAAGCTCATTGCTTCGTTGCCCTGAACCAACTCGCCACTTAACAATAAGTGCTTTGCTTGCTTCTCCCCGATTTTCCTGATTAAAAATACCAGAACGATAGCAGGAATAAATCCGATCTTCACTTCGGTATATCCGAACTTTGCTTCTGGAACGGCGAAAACGAAATCGCAGACTGTTGCAAGTCCGCAACCGCCAGCAAGCGCATGGCCCTGCACTTTCGCAATAACTACTTTCTTTAATTGGTATATTTTCAAGAAGAGTTCTTTCAAATGACTGGAATCTGCCAGGTTTTCCTCAAAAGAAAATCTCTGCAACTGCTGCAAGTAAGCGAGGTCGGCACCGGCACAAAAGGCTTCACCATTTGCCTGGAGTACGATTACTTTTACTGCAGAATCATTCTCGGCTTGAACGAATGCTTTTTTCAGTTCAGCAACCAGTTCATGGCTCAATGCATTTCTTTTTTCCGGCCGATTGAGCGTGATGTACCCGACTCTATCCTTCGCTTCATACAAGACTAATTCCATGGCATGGATCGTTAAAATATATAGGCGCCTTCCTTGGCAACCGAGTGTATTGATATTTTTTTGCTTTTCACTTGTTCACCAAGGTAGGTAACAAATCTTTTCGAAACACTTCCATCTAGGATAATACAATTTGCTTTAATGTTGTTGAATTCTTCTTTGCGTAAGGAATTTTTGCTCACAATAAGAAGATCGAAAGAAGCAGTTGTTGGCAGGGTGTAATCCTTATCCGCTATCCATGCGACCGTCTTATTATTCCATTGATAATAGTTTACTCCTTTGATACTTGCACCAAATGGAATTTCAAATTCCGTTTTAGAAACCCCATGCATTAACCGATTGGGTTGGATATGGAATCGTATCCTTTCAGGATCACTAAGCAGCAATGAGTCGTTAACGAAGTAGGATTGTCCGCGATCAATGAATTCTATTGCCTGGTGGTTATTGATACTATAAACAATCATGTGCCTTTGATCAACCGATTCAAAAAAATGATTCCATTGAAGGAATGTGAAAGCAATTGTAAGTGCGAAAGATGCGTAGAGCCACTTCACTGATCTGAATTCAAAAACCAAGATCAACGCCAATAGAATCCCTATCAACAGCCAGCACTGAAGTGCAGTGATATGTATGTTGTTGACCAAGCTAAACGGAAGCGCCTCCGTTTTGAAAACAGTCCAATTCAAAGCTTTGATTAGCCATTCCAAAATTATCGCTGTAAATGATGCTATGGGAGAAAGGAAACTGATCAGCAGTAAAAAAATACCAACCACCAACACCAGTGTTGAAAGCGGAATTACAAACAAATTGGAAATCAAAAAGTAAGTTGGGAATTGATGAAAGTAAAACAATCCAAGAGCAAAAGTAGCTACTTGTGCGGCAATCGATATGCAAGTAATCTTCCAAACCCAATCTCCGATGGCATTTTCGATTTCCCACAAATTGTAAATTGGCCGTTGTAAATAAACAATACCCAAGACTGCGAGATAAGAGAGCTGAAATCCCACTGACATAATCAAATACGGATTGATGATCAGTAAAACAAAAACCGAAGCGGCGAGGGTATTGTATATATTGGTTTGTCTTCCGAAGGGCCGGGCAAAAGCAATAAAGGAGAACATGGTCACGGCACGAAGTACTGATGGCGAGAGCCCTGTAACAAATGCAAATGCCCAAAGCAAAATCAAACTGATTATCGCCACAACCCACTTGCTCCATCGGTATTTATTCAAAGGCTTAAGCAAGAAAAGGATGATGGCATAAATAATCCCAACATGCATACCCGACACTGCCAGCACATGCATGGCACCACTTGCTGCATACGCATTTTGTAAATCGTTGTCGATGCCATCAGTTACACCAAGCACAAGTGCTATGGCAATGGCCCGTTCGTCATCGCCATGAACATATTTGTTTATTTTTTTCATCGACCAGGCGCGAGCCAGATGCGAATAATAAATAAAACCATGACTTGTGGCTGGAGCGATGAACTTTACGTCGTCTGGATGCACGAACTGCTGATGCGAAATATTTTTAAAACTCAAGAACCTCTTAAAATCAAACTCGCCAGGATTAGCTGGATGTTTTACTTCTTGTGGAGCTCCCTTCACTAAAATTTTGTCACCATAATGAAAGTTATCCGGGGTAAAATTATTCTTCGAAACGTAAAGCAAAAACTTTCCAGTGGCAGGTTGCCAACCTGTCTGCCGAAGTTTTAACGAAGGCAGGCCACTGGTTTTGGCGGAAGTTATTTCAATTTCAATCTTCCAGGATTTTGTTTTCTCTTCAGGAACACTTCGCACAATGGCTTCATAAGCTTCGACTTCTCCTTTTATTTTTGACAAATGACTTTCATTATTCCAATCGGTGAACAAAAACAATCTCACCAATCCGAATAGAAAAATCACTGAGAGTCCAAGAAAACCAAGCAAAACCGGAAATCGGTTCTCAACTGAATAAAGTTTTAAGGCAAAGAATCCAATGATGCAAAAAATAAGTAACCCTGTAACTATCTTAAAAGAAACAAAAGAGGGAAAATAAATACCTAACAACACCCCTGCCATAAAGAAGATGGCTATGCGGATCATCGGGTAAGGTAGCCACTTCAGCATCGCTATTCGTTAATGATTATTCGTTAAATCGAAAATAGTAAATTCTTTCGTTTGCTATTTAACAATTAACTATTAGCCGGAGTGTCCTTCAACCAAAATCATTTTGGATTTTGCCGTTCGATGCCGAAGTGCTTTGGCGGGGTCATACTCTTCGGAGACCCACCAGCTCTTTGCTAACTCAGCATTGGAAATTCAAGCACAACAATTCGCTGCGGATCCCAACCTCCCTCTAGACTCCGTCTTGCAACCACGCACAATAAACTTGCCCAGATGCTTTCCCAAAGAAATGGGAGTTAGTCTTTTATAATTCTCATACTGAACAGGATTTCTACGTCTACGATGATGTACGCTGGCATGAGTACGTTATTAGTTAATCGTTGTTTGTTGTTGGCAAAAGATAATATCTAATTTTAAATTCCTCTTATTAATTCAAGCGATTTCTCGATTAACGGATAACGAACAACCAATAGCGAATTAGCTCCCCGCCTTCCCATAAGCTTCAATAATATCTCGCACCAGTTTGTGCCTCACTACATCACGCTCGTTAAGTTCAACGAATCCGATTCCTTTGGTCTCGTTCAAAATTCTAACTGCTTCTTTTAATCCTGATTTTTGATTGGATGGCAAATCAATCTGCGAGGTGTCACCCGTCACAATCATTTTGGAATCAGGCCCCATGCGCGTGAGAAACATTTTCATCTGCATGGGCGTAGTATTCTGCGCCTCATCCAAAAGAATAAAAGCATTGTGAAGTGTTCGTCCACGCATGTAGGCGAGGGGAGCAATTTCAATAATTTCGCGTTCCATGTAATACTTCAGCTTCTCAAACGGAAGCATGTCGTTGAGCGCATCATAAATCGGTCGCAAGTAAGGATCAATTTTCTCTTTCAGGTCACCAGGTAAAAATCCAAGGTTCTCCCCTGCTTCAACCGCCGGGCGTGTGATGATAATTTTTTTTACAATTTTATTTTTCAACGCCTTCACCGCCAATGCCACCGAAACGAATGTTTTTCCAGTTCCAGCAGGTCCGAGAGCAAACACCAGATCATTTTCTTTCACCGATTGAACCAGTTTCTGTTGGTTGGCCGTCTTTGCCTTGATGGGCGAACCTTTGGTTCCGTAAATAATAATTCCGTCGGAGGAGTCATCCTGAACAAACTCCTGCTTCTCTTGTGAAATGTATCCACGCACATTCTCTTCGGTTATTTTTCCGAACTGATGAAAGTGGTCGATCAATGAATTCAGGATATCCGTGATCTGAATAATGTCAGGTGATTCTCCTTTCACCAAAATTTCATTGCCGCGCGATACAATGCGGCTCTTAGGAAAAGCAGAAGCCAGTTCGTTGATGTTTTTGTTTTCGATACCGAGAAAATCAAGCAGCGAAACGTCTTCGAGGGTGATGGTTTTTTCTATCAATTACTTTGATTTGTTTGATGATTGTGTGATTTATGTAATCTTACGAGCATGAAAATTAAAATATAAATTATATGCTACCTCCCATAAATGTAGGGAATTGGATGAATCGTAGGAATCACAAAAATCATAGTTACTTTTGAACAGTAAAATTAATAAAAAGTTCAGGGTTACTGATGGCAATCGTTACACTTCTCACTGACAGCGGGGAAACTGACCACTACGTGGCCGCCATCAAGGCAAAAATTTTGGGTGTCAATCCCGGGCTTACACTTGTCGATATCAGCCACAAGATACAACCCTGCGACATCGCACATGGTGCATTTGTCTTGAATAGTGTTTTTCGTGACTTCCCTAAAGGCACTGTGCATCTGGTGGGCGTTGATTCAACTGGCAACGCAGAGAGCGCTGCTATTGGTTTGCAATTAGAAGATCACTTTTTTGTAGGTTCAGATAATGGCCTGTTTGGCCTGATCAGTGACAAGCAACATCAGCAATTAGTTGACATTAGTTCTATCAATCCTATTTCCACTTCCTTCCCTGAAAAAGATATCTTTGCTGCTGCTGCTGCAAAACTGGCAAGCGGTGTCTCCATCGCTACGCTGGGAAATCCTAAAGCAACTTTCAAAAAAATGATTGGCCGGTCGGTGAAAGCAACGCGCAAATTAATAGCTGGTCATGTTGTGCGCGTTGATAATTTCGGCAACCTGATCACGAATATCTCTAAAACTGATTTTGATATTCTTAGCAAAGGCAAAACGTTCATGATTCAATTTTCAGGTGAGAAATTCAGAAGAACCCATTCCAATTATTTTCAGGCCGATCAAGGCGATTGTTTTTTGCTGTTTAACAGTATCGGGTTCTTGGAAATTGGAATTTATAAAGGCCGTGCCAATGATTTATTGGGAATGGATTACGATAGCAGCGTGAGTATTTTGTTTGACGAATAAAAAACGTTATTTGTTAATCGTTATTAGTTAATTGTAAATTAACACCAACAAGCCACGATTAACGGATAACTATTAACAAATAACATGATAATAAGAATCGTACGCATGCATTTCACAGAAGCCGGTGTGGAAGAGTTTCTGCAAATCTTCAACAGCCACAAGGAGGCAATCCGCAATTTTCCAGGCTGTTCTCACCTACAATTGCTCAAAGATGCTGATGATTCAACCACGTACACTACCCTTAGTCACTGGGATAAAGCTGAGAGTCTGGAAAACTATAGGAAGTCTGAATTGTTCGGGCAAGTTTGGGGACGAGTGAAAACTTTATTCTCTGAAAGAAGCCAGGCGTTTTCTTTGGAGAAGTTTATTGATGTGGAATAAACCTTTGCGTCTTAGCGACTTTGCGCCTGCCTCCGCCGAAGCGGCTACCCGCAGGCAGGTGAAAACTTCAAAGCTTGAAAAAATATCCAGTCGAAACAGCTAAGTAATCTGAGTGATCGCCGTGCGCTTTTAAGGTTACACCTGCGTACCAGTTTCGCTTCACTTCATATTCCAGGATGTATCGCTGGTATATGTTTTTCTGAAAGCCCGTATTCGGTGTGACATACCACGCGAATTGCTGACCGAATAAAAGCTTGCCGAAAAATAAATAGTTATGAATACTCACACTTCCTACCGAAGTTTGAATCGTTTGGCCTGAGCGTCGTTGATAGACTTCATTAATACCATCGTAGTAGTATTCGCCACCAACACCAATTCCCACAATTCTACCAAGTCTTTTTATTAATCCAACATTGGCACCAATCACAACCCTTTTCTCCTCTGGCCAGTTTGCATCAGCCTGGGCCATTCGAATATTGCCAAAGCCATGAACTACAAGGCCGGTTGTTTTACTAGTAAGCGGTTCCTTAGTTCTTCGCTCGAGTGGCTTTGGGTTAACGGCGTAAGTCGCTCCGATTGTTACGCCTGGAAAATTCATTCCTTCATTAGGATCCTTTCTCCCAGCGTTTGAGATGTGATTAAACTGTGCAGAAGATGCAAGCTTCCAATTTTGATTTAATCGCCATGAGAAGTTTACTCCCAAGCCTAAAATAAAACTCTGCTTAGTGCTAAAGAAAATATTGTCTTTATTGGAAATGCTATCATAAACTTTGTTCAGAAATGCAAGCCCGGCACTTCCTCGCAACGACAAATGAAATCGTTTTCTTAAAACCAGATAAGGTTCGGCAAAGGCAGCAATGGTAATTGCTTTGCCCAGTTTTTCAAGATTGGCAAAATTGATATAACTCAACGACAATCCGTTTTCAGAATAACAATTGCAATAGTTCCATGCCCGCTGCACATTTTTCAAAACCCCTGCATCGATCTGAACAGACCACGGATGATCCTGCGTGAATGGTTGAAGTGATTCGCGTCCTGTCCAGATAGAATTGTAACCGAATCTCGCGGTTAAATTGTAAATAAAATTAGAAGGGTTGGACTGGCTGTAGGTGTTAATTGCAGTCAGAGATAATAATGACAGGAGAAGTTGTCTGGGTCGGCCCACATTGATTAGGTGTTAGAGATGTAAATTTACATAAATCGGTATTGCACATAAAACACAGGATGTTAATATCTAAAGTCTTAAGAAATACCCTGTAGAAAAAGCGATATAATCGGAGAGATAACCGTGTGCTTTTAGAGTAACACCGGCATACCAATTTCTTTTTACTTCATATTCAAAAAAGTAGCGCTGGTATATACTTATATCAAAACCTGTGTTGGGTGTAACATACCAGGCCAATTGTGGCCCCAACAAGATCTTTCCTAAAAAAAGGTAACTCTGAATATTCACTGCCCCTACCGAGTTTTGAATTGTGTGACCGGAGCGTTGCTGCAGTATTTCATTAATTGGACTATAGTAGTATTCGCCACCCGCACCGACGCCAATAATCCTCCCAAGTCTTTTAATCACACCGATGTTTGTTCCAATTACTATTCTTTCTTCTTCAGGCCCTTGATTACTTGCCCAAGCTACTTGGGCGTTGCCAAATCCATGCGCAACGAGACTGATTGTCTTAGAAGTGAAGGACTCACGAGGTTTTAACTGAAGGGGTTGTGGATTTATCGTATAGCTTAACCCAAAGTTTGCACCAGGCAAATTCATTCCTTCGTTTGGTTCCTTCCGCCCGCCATTGGAAATATGATTGAATTGCACACCTGTGATTAGCTTCCAATTTTTGGTTACATGCCATGAAGCATTGACGCTTAAGCCCAAAATAAAACTCGTCTTTGCACTGAAGAAAATCGCGTCGGGGTTGGCGCTGTGGTCGAACACTTTGTCAAGAAATGCGAGCCCACCGGTAGCCCGTATAGACAATTGAAACAGTTTCCTGGTAACTAAATGAGGCTCAATATAACCGGCCAGAGTAATTGCCTTACTCAGTTTTTCAGGGTCACCAAAATTGATATAGCCTAATGACAATCCATTTTCAGAATAGCAATTGCAATAGTTCCAGGCTTGTTGTGTGTTTTTAAGTATACCCAAGTCGAGTTGTACCGACCATGGATGCTCTCGTACAAACTGCTGAAGTGATTCACGTTCTGTCCAGATGGATGAATATCCAAATTTTCCTGATACACTGTAAATGACGCTTGATGAGTCGGTTTGGCCAGGACATTTTATAACGCCAAATACAAACAAAAATAAGAGAAAGCTTCCTTGTCTACCCACATTCAAATTTACAGAAGTAAAGAACCATTATTCCTTTTTTCTTGGCTAGTCGACTGAAAAAACAAATCGGAATTATTTTGTTAGCATTGCACAATAGAATACACTATGGGAAAGATAAAGAAACTATTAGTTGCTAACAGGGGTGAAATTGCTTTGCGTGTGATGCGCAGTGCGAAAGAAATGGGCATTAAAACGGTAGCTGTTTTCAGTGAGGCGGATCGAGCTGCACTTCATGTTCAGTTTGCTGACGAGGCCGTTTGTATTGGGCCTCCGCCCTCTTCGCAATCTTATCTGGTCATGGATAAAATTATCGGCGCTGCAAAAGAAACCAGCGCTGATGCTATTCATCCGGGTTACGGTTTTCTTTCGGAGAATGAAGACTTTGCCAAAAAAGTGAAAGAAGCTGGATTGATTTTTATTGGGCCTTCGGCTGAATCCATGGAAATCATGGGAAGCAAGTTGGGTGCAAAAGCTGCGGTGTCAAAATTTAATGTGCCATTAGTACCTGGCACAGCTGAACCAATTTCTGATGTAAATGCAGCAAAGAAAGTTGCGAAAGAAATTGGTTATCCAATACTGATCAAGGCAAGTGCCGGCGGCGGTGGAAAAGGAATGCGAATTGTAGAAAAAGAAAGTGAATTTCAGGAGCAGATGGAACGAGCCGTGAGCGAGGCAATTTCTGCTTTTGGCGATGGCGCTGTATTCATCGAAAAGTATGTATCACAACCACGGCATATCGAGTTTCAGATTTTTGGAGATCAGCATGGAAATGTCGTTCACTTATTCGAGCGCGAATGTTCTATTCAACGGAGGCATCAAAAAGTTGTGGAAGAAGCTCCTTCGTCTGTTCTTACGCCCGAGCTTAGAAAAAAAATGGGCGAGGCTGCAGTGAATGCAGCAAAAGCCGCCAACTACTACAATGCAGGAACCATTGAATTCATCCTCGATGAAAAATTGAATTTCTATTTTCTGGAAATGAATACACGCTTGCAGGTAGAGCATCCGGTAACTGAACAAATTACAGGACTTGATTTGGTGAAGCTTCAAATCCAGATTGCCGAAGGTGCAAAACTTCCATTCAAGCAGGAAGATTTAAAAATCAACGGACATGCGATCGAAGTGCGTGTGTATGCAGAAGATCCAGCCAATAATTTTCTTCCCGACATCGGTGTTTTAAAAACCTATAAAAGACCTCAAGGTCATGGCATCCGTGTAGATGATGGATTTGAACAAGGCATGGCCATCCCGTTCTATTATGATCCGATGATCGCCAAAATGATTTGCCACGATGAAACCCGTGAACGAGCTATAGAGAAAACAATTCGCGCGATCGATGAATATGAAATCACTGGTGTAGAAACGACATTGGGTTTTTGCAATTTTGTTATGCACCACGAAGCTTTTCGCTCTGGAAATTTTTCTACCAAGTTTGTTGAAAGCTATTTCAAACCGGAATACCTGAAGGGCCAATCCACGCCCGAAGAAGAAATGATCGCAGGTGCACTGGCTGCAGAATTAATCTTATCTGTTCCTCAGGTGCAACAGGCTGTATCAACGCAGTCTTCAGAAAGCAAATGGAAAAAAAACAGACTCGCTTGAACAAAACTTGCAACCAGTAACCTGCAACAATAAGTAAATGGCTGAAATCAAACCCATTAAAGCGTGGCGCTACAATGAGCAAGTCGTAAGCGATATTGGCAACGTCACGGCGCCTTTGTTTGATGTTGTCTCCGACAAACAGCGAGCATCTCTATATCAAAATCCGCTTAACTCCATTCATCTCTCCGTTCCGCAACAGCCGGATGCAGCGAACAGGGCACAAATGCTTTTAAGCAAGTGGAAAAAAGATGGAATCATTTTACAAGACAAGCTACCTGGCATCTACGTTTATTACCAATATTTCAAACTAGCAGGAGATTCTAAGGAGTATTGCCGCAAAGGATTTGTTTGTCACATTCGAACTTATCCGTTTGAAGAAAATGTAATTCTCCGACACGAGAACACCATACCTCAATCGGTAAATGATCGCATCGAATTACTATCTAAAACGGAATTGCATGTAAGCCCTACTCACGGGCTCTACACGGATGCAACGTTTGAATTGGAGAACTACATGGATGAAGCGATCAGCAGCCCCGTCTATGAAACCGAAAATTATCAAGGTGTTCGGGATGTTTTGGGAGTGATTCAAAATGCTGAAGTGATTGAAAAATTTATTGATAACATCAAAAGTAAGACAATCATTCTTGCCGATGGTCATCATCGCTATGAGAGCTCCCTTGTGCACATGCAAAATTGCAAAGCTGTAAATCGCAATCATACCGGTAAAGAAGGGTATAATTTTCACCTGATGTACCTGACCAACACAGAAGCGGGCGACTTAAGGATTTTGCCAACACATCGTCTTATTAAGAACTTGAAGAATTTTAATATCGACAGAATTGTAGAGCAGTTCAATCAAGATTTTATCGTTCGTGAAATTGAAGACGCTGATACGCTGAATGAAATCATTGTGGGAAAGAAATGGGCTTTTGGAATTTTAATGAAAGATCGCGCTTTCAAAGTCAAACTAAAGCCAGAAGTTTTTCCTTCCATGCGCTGGCATTTTCCAGAAGAAGTCAAGGCACTCGACCTCACCGTGCTTCACTACTTTATCATTGAAAAGATTCTTGGAATTCCAGGAAAGGAGCAGCGCGCATCAGACAATATTGCATTCGACAGAAGTTTCAGTGATTGCTTGACCAAAGTATTGAAAGAAGAAGTTCAGATGGCCATCATCACGCAAGAGGTTTCTATTGAAGAGGTAAAGCGGGTTTGCCACAGTGGCTACACCATGCCACAGAAATCAACCTACTTCTATCCAAAAGTAATTTGTGGGTTTCTGTTTAGTTCAATTAAGGAAGAAGAGTTTCAACTACCGGCTTATTCTCCCTTCTGATTTTTTGAACAACATAGACACATAGGCACAAAGATCTTCACATAGCAATATACCTATGTGTGAATTTCTATGTATCAATGTTGCTATGTAGTTCAGTTAACAAATCGATCCGCTTCAAACTTCAATTTGAACTCATCAACATCGCTGTTCGCACTCGGCTTCTTTGGATTTCTCAACTTGAATAGTAGTGTGGTCAATATGAAATTGCGAGTGAAGATCAGAGTTGATTGTTGATAATAACGAAGTTTCCATATCGTTCGGCATGACTAAGTGTACTGTCAATGCAGTGGCATTGGTGCTCATCGCCCAAATATGTAAATCATGCAAGTCTGTCACACCTTTAACTCCCAATAAGTATTTCCTAATGCCTTCCATGTTGATATCAGACGGCACACCGTCTAATGTTAACCGTAACGAATCTTTTAACAAGCTCCAGCTACTAACTACAATCACCACCATGATCACGATACTAATCACAGCATCGAGCCAATACCATTGCGTATAGAAAATAATTATCCCCGACACCAATACGCCCAAAGAAACTAAGGCGTCTGCAGCCATGTGGAGAAATGCACCTTTCGCATTCATATCTTTTTCCCGATTCTTCATAAATAACAAAGCGGTGGCACCGTTGATAAGAATCCCCGCAAAGGCTACCCATGCAATAGTTTGGCCCTGCACCGGTTGTGGGTTTTCAAGCCTCCCAATAGCTTCCCACCCAATCGCACCTACGGCTATCAATAAGGTAACTGCATTGGCTAACGCAACTAGAATGGTAGTCTTTCCATAACCGTAAGTATATTTCTTATTCGGTTTTTTCTTTGATAAGCGTATAGCCAATACGATGAGAACAAGCCCTGCAACGTCACCCAAATTGTGACCCGCATCGGTTAGTAAAGAAAGAGATCCAACCCATAAACCAAAACCACATTCGATCACCACGAAAACTATATTCAGCGCAATACCAAACAAGAAGGCGCGATTCACTGAATCATGCTGATGGTGATGGTGGTTTTCATGATGATGGGAATGGCTCATAATTCCCTTCAAAAATAAGGATAGGGATTATCAACTAAAACCTGAAACGGATGAATTACTTTCAAATCATTAAAATCTTTCGATCTATAGCAAGCCACTTCATAAAATTCTCGTAACATTGCAAGAATTACCAATTTTAAAACCCAATAACTCTCAGCTCCACATGCGAGTTTTCGTTACCCTGATCATTCTTTCGTCTATCGCATTGAGTGCAAAATCACAGACCAAGTATTCGATACAAAGTACTTTGGTAGCCGTTCGTGCCAATAATCCCTTTCTCAAAACAGAAGGGTTTAATGTCAATATTGCACGAAGCAACGTGATCACTTCGAAGTTGCGACCAAACCCTGTTCTGAACAATCAATCGTTGCAATTAGTAAACTCAAAGTATTACCCAAGCGGAACAGAGTGGAATAATGGTCTTAATCGACAGGTTTGGTGGCAATTAACTAAGCCATTTCAATTGCCATCGCTGAGAAAATCTAAAATTGAATTAGCCAATCAAAACCTGCTGTTGTTTCAACAAGGGTACGGTGAGACAGTTCGCAATTTTTCCTTTGATGCAGCAAACCAGTGGCTCAATACCTGGATCATTGAGTCGCGCCTTGACCTGATACAGCAAGCTTACAAGAACCTCGACAGTTTAGTAAGGATCAACAAGGCAAGACTTCGCAACCAGGTAATTACTGAAACAGATTTAATGCGCACCCAATTGTTGCTTGAGCAATACAATCTTCAATTAATAAATGCCAACAAAGATTTTAAGAATGAAATTCAGCGGTTGAAATTTTTTATCGGATCAACCGACAGCATCGATGTTGACATTGAGTCACCCATTGAAGGAATTGCACTTCCTGATAACCTCGATAGCCTTTACAATACCGCGCTATCCGGGCGAAATGATGTTCGGGTGGCGAAGAGTCAAATCGCATTCACAGAAAGCAATATCAAACTTCAAAAAGCAATCGTGCTCCCCGTGCCTGAGCTGGGAATGATTTGGAACCCGCAAAACACAATTCCTTACCTCGGCTTCTTTGGAACGATTAAAATTCCAATCCTTGACCGTAACCAGGGTGAGATTGAAAAATCAAAGTACATGCAACTTCAAGCGCAGCAAAACCTGAAAAATGTTGAATTGCAGTTGCACACTGAAATAAAGGCTGCGTTTCTTAGTTACCGAACTGAAAAAGAAAATTTAAAGAAGTTTGAAACGATTTTAACTCAATCGCAACAAGTTCTTGAAAATGTTCGCTACTCCTACTTAAGAGGTGGCACAACCATTATCGACTTCCTGGATGCACAGCGCAGTTGGTTTGATACACGACAACTCTATCTCAATGAATTGCTATCGTATCATCAAAGCTACATTCGTGTGTTATTTGTTACAGGCCTTATTAACCAGCTATAGAATATGCAAAAGCAGATCGCACTCATTGCAGTAGTACTACTTGTCTCATGTGGTAAAAAAGAAGAAAGTCACAGCATCCTGCACTTAGCAAAGCCAAAAGTTTCCGACAACGGAAATTTAATTGTTTTTTCAGATAAGAAAACAGCCGATTTCTTTGCTATTCATGATACCGAAACGGAGCAACTGTTTGCCAACTTAACTGCCCCTGCCCGAGTAGTAGCCACGGTTGTACCCAGCCAGGAAAACCCAAATCAAAATTTAGTTTTGTTCGACAATCCCGATTTAACTTCTACTTACACCCAATTACTTCAGCACCTGGCCAACATCAATCAAATCCAGAACGTAACCATTAAACAGCGAAAGATTGAACTTGAGCGAGCAAAAGATTTACAGCAGCATGGTGCAGCTACGGGCCGGGAAGTACTGGAGGCACAGACTGCGCTGGCATTGGAAGAAACGAATTTAGTAAATGAGAAAGCCGCTAACCTTGAGCATGAAGCCAAATTAAAATTAGGCGGGTTCGATCCTGACGCCTTGCGTTTAGCAAAGCCAAAAACAGTTTGGGTCGTATGCGACATCCCCGAGAACCAACTGGACAAGATCAGTGTAGGCAATAAGTGTGTTGTAATTTTCACTTCCTTTCCCAACGAACAATTCGCAGGCAGCATTGAGAATATTGGAGACATTGTTGACCATGTTACGCGCATGGTCAAACTACGAATAACGATTACGAACCCGAACGGAAAATTAAAAGCAGGAATGTTCGGCACAACAAAATTCGGTTTGAGCCAGGGGAAATTTTTAGCAGTTCCCAGGGAAGCATTGGTCACCGTGATGGGAAAAGATTACGTCTTTGTTAAAAAATCAGATTTGGAATTTGTGCGCAAGGCAGTGAACACTGGCCAGCAAGCGGATGGCAATGTGATTATTTTCGATGGCATCACTGATCAAGACATGGTTGTCATTAAAGGCGCGATGCAGTTAAAGGGACTTTCATTTGGTTATTGATCCATTTAAGATTATTTCAATATGAAGCAGGCAAGCATTTTCTTCGACAAAGACAAGTACTACAGCGATAAGCCGATGGCCGACTTCCTGATGGAATTTCTTGTCGATCAAGGAGTCATTGGAGCAACATTATTTCGAGGTGAGGCTGGGATTGGAGAAAATCATCAAATCAAAAGACCAGGCCGGCTGTTTTCATTTGATGACCCACCTATGGTAATCACTTTTGTTGATGAAGATGAAAGAGTTAACAAAGCACTTACCGAACTGCGAAAAAAAATTAAATCTGGCTTTATTGTCGTCAGTCAAGTTGAAATCTGGAAATAAGATAAAATGATCAGAGGGTTACTTATTTTTTCGCTCACCAACCGATGGATGGTCATTGCCATGGCTGTTGTAGTTTCGGCAATTGGCTTCTGGTGCTTTCAACAACTGAAGATTGAAGCCTACCCGGATATTGCTGATACCAACGTAATTGTCATTGCCAAATACAACGGCCGTGCAGCTGAAGAAGTAGAGTTGCAAGTTACAATGCAAATTGAGCGGGCACTCAACAACGTACCAAGAGTGCTTGACCGAAGAAGCCGTACCATCTTTGGTCTTGCAGTAGTTCAATTGACATTTGAAGACGGAGTAAACGATTACTTCGCTCGCCAGCAGGTTCTTGAGCGGTTACAAAGTGCTGAACTTCCACCGGGTGTCTCACCCGAACTTGCCCCACTCACTACAGCTGTCGGAGAGATCTTACGCTATGTGATTGATGCCCCACCAACATTAACACCAACACAAGTTCGTGATCTTCAGGATTGGGTAATCCGCCCGGCATTGCTACAGGTGCGAGGCATTGCCGACATTGCCACTTTTGGTGGACCAATAAAACAATTTCAAATCCTCACCTCGCCGGAGAGGTTAAGAAAATACGGACTGAATCTGGAAGACATAATCAGTGCGGTGGAACATAACAACCAGAACACCGGAGGAAATGTGATTGAACGTGGAGGCCAGGGTTTTGCCGTCCGCGGATTAGGAGCGATCAAATCTGAAAATGATATTAAAAATATTGTGCTCGAGTCGGCCAGCGGAGTACCTGTTTTCATTCGCGACATTGCTTCGGTAGAAATTGCACCTCCACCTCCTTCCGGCATTCTGGGCTACACATTCAAAGACGAGGGAATCGAAAGCAATGGTGGAACAGAAGGGATCATCTTGTTGAGAAGAGGAGAAAATCCCAGTGAAGTACTTAAGTTGGTGAAGGATAAGATTTTGTTAATGGAGGGAAATGAATTGCCGGAAGGCGTTCACATCAAGACTTTATACGATCGTAGTTTTCTTATCAATCATTCCCTGGAAACTGTTGGTGAGACGTTGTTTGCCGGAGTCTCTATCGTTGTTATCATTCTTGTTTTCTTTTTAGGAAGCATACGATCAGCATTTGTTGTTGCCCTTACCATTCCATTTGCACTTTTGTTTGCTTTCATCCTCATGCGGTTGACGGGCATTCCGGCGAATTTACTTTCCTTGGGGGCAATCGATTTTGGAATTATCGTAGATGGAGCCTGTATTATGGCTGAGCATCTTATTCGTAAATACAGGAACGCAACTCCAGAGGAAAAAGAGCAAGGGATTATTAAAATCACGCTTCTATCTGCGCAAGAAGTGGGACGAGAAATATTTTTCTCTATCACCATCATCATGTTGGCTTACATGCCTATCCTCACCATGACCCGGGTGGAAGGGAAACTCTTTTCTCCAATGGCATTAACCCTGGCATTTGCGGTTGTTGGCTCCATGATTTGTGCACTGACTCTTATTCCTGTATTGATATCATTCGCTTATAAAAAGGCATTAGCTAATTTTGAGAAGCCAATACCGCACAGAAAGAACCCTGTACTCAATTGGGTGGAGAAAAGTTATGAACGCGGCTTGGTAACCTTATTGAGGCTTCCCACATCAATCGTAGTTATTTGCTTCGCTATTGTTAGTTCTCTTATCTTTTTAGGAACCACGTTGGGTACTGAGTTTTTACCCGAACTGGATGAAGGATCTATTTTCTTGAGATGCTTTATGCCAGCCGGGGTAACGATTCAAGAGAATGCTAAAATTGCTCCCAGAATTCGGGAGATTATTGCCTCTTATCCACCTGTTGACTACGTCATCACACAAACCGGCCGCAACGATGACGGCACTGACCCTTTTCCAACTAACCGGACTGAAATTTTAGTCGGCTTGAAAGAATACAAACTTTGGAGTGATACGATCAAGAAAAAAGATTTAGTAGCCCGAATGCAAACTCAATTACAAAATGAGTTTCCGGGAGCTTTCTTTTCTACTGGTCAACCCATTATTGACCAGGTAATGGAAATTGTAACAGGAAGTGCCGCCGATCTTGCTATCTCGATTGTAGGCGACGACTTAGAATTTATGAGAACAAAGGCTGACAGCATTGCAGATATCGTTCGCGATATGCAAGGCGCCGTTGCTGTCAATGTAGAACAAGAAGGAGAACAAGCTCAATTGGCAATTAATATCAATCGTGAAAATGCCGCAAGGTTTGGAATTAATGTAAGCGATATTCAGGAGATGATCGAAGCGGCTATCGGTGGCAAAGTGATTTCCAAAGTGTACGATGGAAATAAGCGTTACGATATTGTAGCCAGGTTTTTGCCCGAAAGCAGAAGTACAGTTCAAGATATCAAAGACCTTCAAGTCCCCTCTGCAAGTGGTGCACTCATTCCCATGAGCCAGCTCGCTGATATAAGTTATGTGGAAGGTCAGACCAACATTTATCGGATCAATGGGAAGAGAATGGTAACTGTGAGAACTAACATCCGAGGCCGCGACCAGGGAGGTTTTGTTGCTGAAGTCGGGTCAAAGATAAATCGCTCGTTGCACATCCCTAAGGGCTATAAGATTATCTATGGTGGGCAGTATGAAAACCTTGAGAGAGCAGGTAAACAGCTTTCGGTAACTATCCCGCTCACCGTTGTTTTAGTTGGCGTACTGCTATTCTCTCTTTTCAAAAACACCAGGCATACATTGGTTACAATGTCGTGTATTACGTTTGCTTTGGCAGGTGGAATTCTTGCACTTTTTATTCGAGGGTATCACTTTAACGTGTCGGCCGGCGTTGGTTTTGTGTCGATCTTCGGCATTTCAGTAATGGCTGGTACATTACTAGTTTCCGCTATTAAGAGAATGGAGGAAACTCATCATGAAAGTAGCTTGAAAGAAATTATCATTCTCGCATCCAGCGAGCAGGTGCGTGCAATACTTTCTATTCTGGTAGTGGCAATTGTGGGATTGGTTCCTGCAGCAATCAGTACAGGTATTGGTTCTGATGTTCAGCGTCCATTGGCAACGGTAATCATTGGAGGATTGACCAGCACACTAATTTTCGCCCCAATTGTCATTCCTCCTCTATTCTATTTGGCTGAACGTAAGAGGCATGAAAGAGAACATTCAACTGAAGAGCCAACTATTAAAATCGGCTAAATCTTGAAGATGCCTATCGATGCAAGACGGGTAAGTTTGCTGCAAGCATAATCAAGTCCTCGTTGTTCACTTCCTTCTTCTCATCAGCAACGATGAGAAAGTTTTCATAGAGCGTGTTGAGTTCTTCTCCTCGTATTTGTAACCCAATAATTCCATGCGGTGTTTCAAGGCCTCCCGCCCGCTTCTAGCCGTAAGTAAAATGGATGAAGAAGGAACACCAACATCAGCTGGATTAATAATTTCGTAATTCTCAGCGTGTTTTAAGAACCCGTCTTGGTTACTTCCACCTGACGTGCTCCGTACATAACACCGCTAATTGTAGCGCCTGATTGTCATCTAGCTGCAACTACTTCAACTTCAATCTTCCATTTCTTCTCAAGCAGTTGTGAAACAACAACTGTAGACGAAGGCCGATTGTCACCCATGTATTTCATTCTCAATTGTACGTTGGCTTCGTCATATGATGGGTCAGCTAAATAGGTTCTGATGGAAACAACATTTTGATAACTCATATCCGCTGATTTTAAGATTGTCCCAATATGTTGCCAAATTAATTCACCTTGTTCCTCAAAAGTCTCTGGCATTGTTTGTCCGTCTGATCGATAACCGTTTAGTCCGCTTATAAAAAGTAGGCTAGAATTTCCTTTGACTTCAACGGCATGACTATAATTACGATAAGGAGGAAACAATCCCTCAGGATTATGCTTAATAATTGACATATTTGATTTGTTTTAGTTACAATTTAAGTTAAGAGCAGTCATCGAAATAAATAACAACAAAGGGAAATAGGCCTGGTACTTCATTGTTTATTTAGGTCTAATTGTCGGCTTGTGTTACGAGTTATTATTTTTTCCAAAGTCCAAGTTGTCACGAAGACGCTCACTTGTCCACATGGAGTAAAGATCGAAGCCTAATTAGTAATGACCTTAAGCTCGCTGGTAATGAAGTCAGGCTAACCAGTAATCATGTCAACATTCTGAGCGACGACAGATGGCATGTTAGTTAGGGTTAAAGATTTTGTTGCAGAGGGCCAGCGCAGATGACAGCCGGGGTCCGCGCTAGGCCACCTGGCCTACGCTTTTCATTCGCAAGGCCGCGCCTTTTTGTTTTTTTCACGTGTGCAAGACTTTCAGTCGTGATGCGCTTAAAGAAGAACAGCCTTCTAACATCGGCTTCAACCTGAGTCGCCTTTTGTCGCGGACCAGGCTCCCAGGTTAAGCCGGCATTAGGTTAGCCCTTCGGGCAGAGGATTAGATTGGCATTACTTCATAGACACGTACTGCTCCACCACTCTCGAGCTCTGGACATCCTTTAGCAATTTTAGTTGCTTCATCCATGTCTTTGGCATTGATGATGGTATAGCCTATTGCTGGCCATTCATCCCCTAGAATGGTTTCAATACCTTCTGCAGTTACCGATTTTGCATCATTTCTAAATGGATTTCCTCCGTCAACCATTTTATCTTTAAATGTTGCGAACCATGCCATCCATTTATCCATGTTTTTTTTCATCTCCTCTTTACGCACATCCGGTGGTCTCATGGTTTTAGAATAAAGCACAAACACAAATTTTTTCATTTCTTCTTCACCTCCTTTCGTCAATTTCTTCTCTCTCAAATAGGTTACATAGGTTTCTAGGGTTTCTTCTCTATTCCACAGTACGTGTGGTACTGCATTAAACTGATAGGAACTGTGATCCCGGCGCGAATGGTCTTTAATCCTTTAGTTAGGACGAATATATTCCTGGTTATATCCGTTGGCCATTTAGTTATAACCTTTCAAGGAGCGTTTTGTTTTATAGCAGCTCTCGTTTATGTATGCGAGGTTACTGGTTTTTGAAACACTAATCGTCCCACACAACAAAACGTTATTTGAAAACTAAACTACAAACTTAAACTGAGCCCTGCAATCTTGCATACATTTTGTTGGCAGCTGCCCATTATTCTCTCACATAACGTCTTATTCCATTCAGAGTAATCTGTTTCCTAAAACTATTTTGTCCCGCTACTATCTCCAAGTCCTTTAATTCTGCCAACTTTTCTACACCGTCCACTGTCAGTGAAATAAAGAGTGTGTACTTATCCGGTTCCCCTTCAACTTTGGCTCAAACAAATTTTCCTACCATTGATCGAGAATACCCCATGTGAGGCACCTGCTGGAAAACGAACACACTATCAAGTTCTAAATTCATTATCCCTCTTAAGTTAACGACTATGGTGAGGACACAGGCCGAGGAGAAGGGATCCCTGGCGTAATAAATCCAAAACAAACAAATCTAATTTTTATTTAATAGTTTGCACTTATTAATTGAGATAATATCTAAAAAGGGAATGGTTCGTTTGCTCAGTATTAATTGTCTCATCTTTATTTATTTTACTTCAGGCGCACAAACTCCTGATACTTCAGCAGTTAGAGACCTTCACAAGAAGGCGTACTCTTTTTGGAGCACGTTTCCAGATTCGTTACTGCATTACAGAGACTCATCTTATCGACTGGCGGTGGCTTTACATGACGATATCGGCATCGGCGATAGTTACACCGACTTGGGTATTTACTTTTGGGTAAAAGGAAATTACGCAGAAGCTATTCAGGCTTATAATACCTCTGATGAGATATTTGTGCGACTAAGCAAGCATGCAAAACACCTTAGCAGCCTGTCCAATTTAGGTATGGTGTATTCCAAACTTGGAGACTTCCCAAAAGCTATTAATTTTTTTTTAAAGTCACTTAAGTTATCTGAAGAACTGAATGATATGGATGTTGAAGCCAGAACTTATAACAGTCTTGGGGTAGCGTATAAGAATCAAAATAATCAAAAAGAAGCGCTTAAAGCTTATACGAAAGCCCTTGCATTGTTCAAAGAGGATAATAGCCCGGAAAATGTGGCCGGATCGTATGCCAACATTGGAAATATCTTTATAAATCAAAAAGATTATAGTCGCGCGCTCTATTATCAATCCAAAGCACGCACAATTTTTGATTCGCTGAAGAGTTACAAAGGTCTGGCAACATGCTATAACAACATCAGCAATATATACCTTGAGCTTAGGGACTATCCGAAATCGTTGAAATACCGTGAGCATGCTTTGGCGGTAAGTCGTGAAAAAGGTTTCTTTTCCAATGCGGTAATGGCTCTTTCTGGAATGGGTAGAATTCATGTTGAACTAAAGGGTTTTAAAACTTCAGAGAAATATTTTTTAGAAGGCATTGCCTTAGCAAAAAAAGGAAATTCCAGAACGGAGCTTGCAGGGCTATATAAGGATCTTTCTCGTTGCTATAAAGAAATGGGTAGAACCAACGAGGCCTTGGCGCTTTACGAGCAATATTCCTCACTTAAAGATTCACTTTTTAATGAGCAATCATTAGTTACCCTTGCCAACCTACAAACATCTTACGAATTAGATAGAAAAGAAGCTTCCATACAATTGCTAAAGAAAGATAATGAGATTACCACATTATCACGAAACAGAACTGTCATTGCTTCTATCGCATTATTACTTATTGCAGGACTAGCGCTTTCATGGCAACGGTCCAAAATTCAAAAAAACAGGCAGTTGCTTGTGCACCAAAAAGAATTGCATAATACGCAACGAGCATTAACGGAGGCCGAACTAAAAGCTTCCAAACTAAAGGAAGAAGAACTACGCAAAGAAATTGCCTATAAAAATAAATCACTTACTACCTACGCCCTAAGCATGGTGCAAAAAAATGAAATGCTCGAGGAAGTGAAAGAGAGTGTAGAATCGATTCTTAAAAGGTCGAGCAACGAAGTCGACCATTTTAAAAAATTGAGCCGAATCGTTGATCATGGTCTTGCAGTCGATAAGGACTGGGAAGATTTTAAACTTTTCTTCGAAGAGGTGCATACCGATTTTTTTATCAGGCTACGTGAACGTTTCCCAGATCTGGGAGCAGCAGATATAAAATTATGCGCTTTGATAAAATTAAATTTGAATATGAAACAGGCGGCCGCCATTTTAAGAATCTCGCCTGATAGTGTAAAAGTTGCACGGTACCGGCTGCGAAAAAAATTCAATCTCCAAACAGAAGATAACCTTTTAGAATTCATCAACTCTTTATAGGTGACTGCCAGTTTCGTTATTATCATTTCGCCTTGACGGTACGCCTTCTTAAATTTTTATAGACCAACACGCAGAAGGTCGTCTGTATTAACGGAAAAACCAAAATCATTTGGCCGGTTAAGGTTTAAAAGCGGTTACCAACATGTAAGCTGAGGTTCACTTGCTGATGACACCTTTCTCGGACCACGTTTATTTTCATTCGAGACGCAATTTAATATCTGGTGCTTTTGCACAATATAAAATCGATGCGGCACCTCATAAATCCCGAGAAATCCCGACTAACGACAACCCTAATCTTTAGGACGCTTCGAGGATGGTCATCAAATATAATATGATTCTGAGTACCGTTTAGCGAAAGATGGTCACCTCTTCTAATCATAAATATCCTCTCATTTATTGACCATATACCCCTAAATCATCCTATTTAACCCATGTATACCACATGTATACATACTCATTTGTGCACCTTTTGATCGGCCAAAGTATACTCGCAGTAATTAAACTTTAAAACACTATGAAACGATTATTACTCGGTTACCTCCTTATTTGTCTCTCTTTCTCATCATGGTCACAACCTGCTCTTGTTAAAAACATAGACCCGGTTGCAGACGGATTTAAATTCAGCGTCGGGAACGTCACGCAAGTGAATGGCACGCTTTATTTTGGTAGCGCTGATGATGGCGTAAATGGACAGGAATTATGGAAAAGTGATGGTACTAAAGGCGGAACTTCCATGGTTACTAATTTCGCGTTAGATCCGGCTATAGATGACGTTTTTAGCGCAAATGGCATCCTCTACTTCACGGCCACCGATGCCACCAATGGCCGTGAGTTGTGGAAGAGTGACGGCACGGCTGCAGGCACTTTACTTGTAAAAGATATTTTTCCAGGAACCTCCAGTGGCGCAACCTTAATAAAAAAGATTGTTAATATCGGAAGTAAAATATTTTTTATCGCAAATGATGGAACTAATGGTTATGAGCTCTGGAGTAGTGACGGAACATCTGCAGGTACGTCCATGGTAAAAGATATAGCACCGGGGGCAGGCAATGGATTGGCACCCCAAACTCAGTTGCTTGTTGTAGGAACTAAGGTCTACTTTACTGCGAATAATGGGTCTAATACGGGATTGGAATTATATGTGACGGATGGGACGGCCGCCAATACAACTTTCTTAAAAGATGTTAATCCAAATGCTGGAATAAGTGGTGTCGTTGGGTCTTTTACCGATTTTAATAACAGATTATTGTTTGTTGGAAATGATGGAGTCAATGGCAATGAACCCTGGATAAGTGATGGCACGATAGCCGGTACTACAATGATTAAAAATATTGATGGTGCATCAAACAACTCAATGCTTAATTCCGCCCCTCATTTTTCTGGCGGCTTCTGTGTTATAGGAACCTCCGCTTACTTTGGTGGACAGGATGGAACCGTTTCCGGTTTATGGAAAACAGACGGGACAAGTGCCGGTACCATGTTGGTAAGTTCCGCCGGAAGCAACCCGGGGAACATTGTCAATATGAATGGCACACTTTACTTCACCGCAACGAATGCCGGCAGCGGCTTTGAGCTTTGGAAAAGTGATGGTACGAATGCTGTGCTGGTAAAGGACATTAACAGCGGTGCAGCAAGTTCTCTTCCTGAGTTCTTTACCTACTTGCCAGCAAATGGCAAAGTATACTTTGCAGCTACTACAACCCTGACGGGAACTGAGTTGTGGGAAACGGATGGAACACCAGCAGGCACTGCCCTAGTTTTGGATGTTAACCAGGTTTCAGTTCCACCCAATGCTAATCCAGTTAAATTAACGGTAAGTGGCAGTAATCTATTTTTTATTGCTGATGATGGACACAATGGTATAGAACTTTGGAAGTATACGCCTACCACACCATTGCCAGTACCGAATACTATTACCGACCTAACAGCTGTGCCTTTTTCGAACACCTCCGTGAAGTTAAATTGGACTGACTCTGATACCGAAAGTATTTATGAGATTGAACAATCAGTGGGTAATAATACCAGCTATAGTAACGTCATTAACCTAGGTGCTGATTTCAATACAACTATTGCCTCGGGGCTTAGTCAGGGTATTACTTACTTTTTTAGAATACGACAAAAAAATGCGTCAGGATATTCTTCTTATTCTAACGAGCTATCAATCACTATTCCTGTTGTTCCACCTACTGTTATTTTTGCTGAGCTAAGCTCACCCACCAGCATCTCTTTAAACTGGAATTTGATAGCAAATGTTGATGGTTACTTCGTGCAGCTATCGGCTAATAACAACACAAGCTATTCTTTATATGTCGACTCAAACAATAAGTTCATTAGTAATTGGAAGATAACGGGGCTAACTCCAGGTACAACTTATTACTTTAGAGTAGCAACTTACGAGGCATTTGGAGCGAGTGGCGGTGGTAAAATTTACTCGGTATATTCAAACGAAGTGTCTTTGGTAATACCTACATCTCCACCTCCGGTTGCCCCTACTGGATTTAATGCAAGTATAACAGGAAGTACGGTAACACTAGCATGGACAGACGTTAGCGGAGAGAGTAATTATATTGTAGAACGCTCGGTTAATAATACCTCTTCATTTGTCGCGATAGCTTCTCCCGCTGCCAATAGCATAACGTACAGTGACACAAACATTAATCCGGATAACACGTACTATTATCGCCTTGCCTATGTCTTGGGTGGACAGAATTCTTTCTATTCACATTATTCTCTTTATCCTTATGCTATATCCATTCCAGCAACACCGACTAATGTAACTGCAACGGTTACCGGACCTAATCAAATTACATTAGCCTGGAACGACGTAATAAATGAAGACAGCTACATCGTAAAGTGGGGTACTACGCCTATCCCAGGTTTTATCATAAATCCCGTTAGTCAAAATTCAATAAATCGTGTTTTTAATGGATTGACCGTTGGCACTACGTATTATTTTCAAGTATCTGCATATAATGCTGCAGGTCAATCTGGTAATTCCGCTATTATAAGTGCAACAATTTTACAACCGACAATAAGTGTGTCGGGAACAGTAAGCGCATTTTCCACAACGGTTGGCACACCGTCTGTGAGTAAAACCTTTTCCGTCGCCGGCTCTAACCTTGCAGGTAATCCCATTACTGTAACTCCGCCTGCCCCATTTGAAGTTTCACTTTCTACCACATCTGGATTTGGTTCGTCTGTTGACCTTATACCTATTGGTGGTGTGGTTGCTAGCACGTCCGTGTACGTACGTTATAACCCGACCATTGCAGGAAGCCATTCCGGAAATGTTCAAGTAACAGCTACAGGAGCAGTCACGCAGAACGTTGCTGTAAGTGGAACATCGACAGGTTCTACAGTTTTAGTAAATGCCATTACCGTGACGGGGGCAGGCAATGCCACCACAATTTCTACAGTTGGAGGAACATTGCAAATGAGCTCAACAGTATTACCTGCTAATGCAACTATATCTACTGTAACCTGGTCGGTAACCAACGGCACCGGCTCCGCCACCATCAATACCTCAGGTTTGTTAACGGCAACCGGAAACGGCACGGTAACCGTGAAAGCTTCTGCTAACGATGCATCCGGTATAAGCGGAACAAAAGTAATTACCATCTCTGGTCAGGCGCCCAGTATCTTAGTCACTTCTATCGCGGCAAGTGGTGCCGATATTTCGACAGCAGGTGGAACCTCACAGATGAGTGCAACAGTGCTGCCAGCAAATGCTACAGTAACCTCGGTAACTTGGTCAGTAACGAATGGCACTGGCTCCGCCACCATCAATACCTCGGGTTTGTTAACGGCAACCGGAAACGGCACGGTAACCGTGAAAGCTTCTGCTAACGATGCATCCGGTATAAGCGGAACAAAAGTAATTACCATCTCTGGTCAGGCGCCCAGTATCTTAGTCACTTCTAT